>OJKI01000157.1_pt1 | contig 31659 bp, 24 predicted proteins | sample 1596431 | NCBI WGS metagenome assembly OJKI01 (sample SAMEA4350165, study PRJEB24818) | metagenome | biome: human; feature: gut; material: faeces | place: Denmark | collected 2013-09 | reverse complement strand
ATGTGAGGGTCAAACTTTGTGTAAGCGAAGGGCGGGCAGTGTCTGCACCTGCTCGGCCGGCAGCTCGCCGTCGAGCATCTGACTGATCTGCTGCTGATAACGTATGCAGCTGCTCATTCGTCTGCACCTCCCTTCGTCTGCTTTGACGCATACTGGTCGGGAAGGTTCCCGTCGGCGAGCAGAAAATCACAAAGCTTTCTCCGCGCGCGGAACAGGCGCGATTTTACTGTGCCGGCCTCGAGATGCAGCACCTTGCCGATCTCGGCATAGGACAGGCCGTTGAGCTCGCGCAGGATGAGGATCTTGCGCGCATCGTCCGGCAGACTGTCGAGCCCGCGCACGACGGCGCGGCGCATCTCGCTGCGCGTCAGCTGCTGCTCGGGACTCGTACGCTCGTCGGCGGGGAGGTCGAACTGCGGCTGCTCGTCGTCGTCCTCGGAGGCGGTGAGCGACACGGTCGGGTGCCGCCGGCGGCTGCGCAGGAAGTCGATGCACACGTTCGTCGTCAGCCGGTAGAGCCAGACGGAGAACTTGCTCTCGCCGCGGAACGTGCCCAGCGCCCGATAGGCGCGCAGGAACACCTCCTGCGTCATGTCAGCGGCGTCCTCCTCGTTGCCGACGGTGCGCAGGGCGAGGTTATACACTTGTTTCTGGTAGGCGACGACCAGCGCCTCAAAGGCGTTGGTGTCCCCGGCGCACACCTGAGCGATGATGCGCCGTTCCTCGTCCCGGTCCATGGTTTCCTTGCCTTTCTGCGGTCAGTCCCGCAAGTCGCGCTGGATGGCGCGCGTGATGCGCCGCAGGCCGTCGAGCGTCTCGACGTGCACGACCTCCTGCTTGTAGACATTGGCGTGCGGCACACCGCGCAGATACCAGCAAAACTGGCTGCGCGCCTCGAGGCACGCCAGCCGTTCGCCCTTGATCTCGGCGGCAAATTCGATCTGATGCAGTGCCGCCTCGATCCGCTCGCGCAGCGGCGGCAGCGGCGGCTCCGGCTCGCCGGCGATGGCGGCGTTGCCGCGCGCGAACAGCCACGGGTCGCCGAAGCTGCCGCGGCCGACCATTGCCAGATCGGCGCCGGTGTAGCGCAGGATGTGCGCCGCGTCTGCGCCGGAAAAAATGTCGCCGTTGGCGATGACGGGGATCGTCACGGCGCGCTTGACGTCGCGGATGATGTCCCAGTCGGCGCGGCCGGCATACATCTGCACGCGCGTGCGCCCGTGCACGGCGATGGCGGCCGCGCCCGCCTGCTGGCACATCTGCGCAAAGGCCACGGCGTTGACGTTTCCGCCGTCCCAGCCCTTGCGGAATTTCACGGTCACGGGCACATCGACGGCCTTGACGACCGCCTCGATGATGCGCCCGGCGAGCTCGGGATCGCGCATGAGCGCCGAACCGTCGCCGCTGCGGATGACCTTGCCCACCGGGCAGCCCATATTGATGTCCAGAATGTCCGCACCGGAGTATGCCAGCGCCATGGGCGCGGCCTCGGCCATGACCTCCGGCTCGTGGCCGAAGATCTGCACGGCGGCGGGGTGCTCGTCTGGCGGCGACCAGAGCAGCTGCTTCGTTTTTTCATCGTGATAGACCAGCGCCTTGGCGCTCACCATTTCCGTGCAGGTGAGGGCAGCACCCTGCGCGCGGCACAGCGCGCGAAACGGCGCATCGGTCACGCCCGCCATGGGCGCGAGTGTGAGCGGGCCGCAGATCTCGACGTTTCCGATCTTCACCATGCGATCTCGAGCTCCACGGGGCAGTGGTCGCTGCCGTAAATGTCGGAAAGGATGCTGGCCGTCTCGATCTTTTCCGCCGCGCGGTCCGAGCACAGAAAGTAGTCGATGCGCCAGCCAGCGTTGTTCTCCCGCGCGTGGAAGCGGTAGCTCCACCACGAGTAGGCGTCCGTCTCGTCCGGGTGCAGGGCGCGGAACGTGTCCGTGAAGCCGGCGTGCAGCAGCTCCTGGAACTTCGCGCGCTCCTCGGGGCTGAAGCCGGGGTTGCCGACGTTGCGCTTCGGGTTTTTCAGATCGATCTCCGTTGCGGCGACGTTCATGTCCCCGCAGATGACGACTGGCTTGTGCCGGTCGAGCGAGCAGACGAACTCGCGGAACGCATCGTCCCAGCTCATCCGGTATTCCAGCCGGCGCAGGCCGTCCTGGGCGTTTGGCGTGTAGACGCATACGAGGTAGAATTCCGGGTATTCGGCTGTGATCACCCGGCCCTCGAGATCATGCTGCGGCAGGCCGAGGTTATACTGCACGTCGAGCGGCTCGGCCTTTGTAAAAACGGCGGTGCCGGAGTAGCCCTTTTTCTCGGCGCTGCACCAGTACTGGTGGTAGCCCGGCAGGTCGAGCGCGATCTGCCCCGGCTGGAGCTTTGTCTCCTGCAGACAGAAAATGTCCGCGTCCAGTGCGCGGAACGTGTCCGCGAAGCCTTTTGTCACACAGGCGCGCAGCCCGTTGACGTTCCAGGATACAAGTCGCATTTCGTGTCCTCCGTTTTCACCGCTACGCAGCGGTTGATCGTGATGCCCTGATCGTAGAATTTCGCCTCATAGTCGGTCATGACGCCGACAGGGCCGTCGGCGTGCAGATCGTGCGTGACCTCGCGCAGCTCCCAGCCTTCCTGCTCGAACTGCTCGAGTGAGAAGGCGAACAGCGGGTCGTTGTCGGTCTTGAACCAGATCTCGCCGCCGAGCGGCAGCACGTTTGCATACAGCGCCAGAAAGCCCGCATAGGTCAGGCGCCGCTTGTGCTGGCGGGATTTTTTCCATGGGTCGGGGAAGTTGATGTAGATGCGTGAGACCTCGCCGGGGGCGAACATGTCGAGCAGGTTGGCTGCGTCCCGGTCGAGAAAGCGCACGTTTTCGAGCCCGCGCTCGGTCACGCGCTCCATGCCGACGACCATGGCGTCCGGAACTTTTTCAATCGCGGCGAGGAAGATGTCCGGATTTTGTGCTGCGGTGTCCGCCGTGAAGCGGCCCTTGCCGCAGCCGAGCTCCAGCTGCAGCGCCTGATAGCCGGGGAACTGTTCCAGCCAGCGGCCGCGCAGCGCCTCGGGGTCAGTGATCAGCGTGGCCGCGCAGCGCTCCATGCGTGGGACGAGGTTGGGCTTTTTTCGCATTCTCATAGGTTGATGCTCCTGTCATAACAAGTCCTGATTTGATGTTTAGAGCATACCACACGCGCCCGAAAACTGCAACGCAGAAAACCGTTGCGCATTTCTAAAGAATATGTTAAACTTTATTTTATGCAAATTGCGAAATTTCATATCCGGGTGTAGCGCAGCTGGTAGCGCGGGTGGTTTGGGACCATCAGGCCGCAGGTTCGAACCCTGTCACTCGGACCATAAGTCCACCGTAATTTCGATAGAATTACGGTGGGCTTTTTCTGTGCCTGGGAACAGTTTGAAATAAGACTTTTGGCCGTTTTGGCATATAAATTAATCCCGCTGCGGAGAAATTTCGCAGCGGGATTTTCATTTTATGTAGGCTATTTTTGTCATAAGTGTAGCAGTAATCGTTAGATTTACGTATATTCGTTGAATTCGTGTTGCCTCTTTCTGGATGAATAATTCATTTCAGTCTTGAAATATGGAATTAATTTCTTTATAATGAAAATGCGTGGATAACGCAGGCAAAACATATCATTAGAACGAAATGCGCTGATGATTTTTGGTGAAGAAAGCGAATGGGCTTCTAATGTACTCCATTTTACGGACTGAGCCGAAGTTGTATTTTCGTGGAGTTTGCCACTCCACTACAAAAGCGAAGAAAAAGCCTTGCTATGCAAGGCTTTTCCCGTTTTTATGATATTCACTTACACTAGTTTTGACTGCGTAGATCATAGACCCACTACCTTCAATTTCTGCATATTATCCCGTTTCAGTTCCAGCGAAGCGTGCACATACCGGTCCAACGTGATCGTCACAGAGGTATGTCCTAATATTTCTGACAATGATTTAACTTCAAATCCGACCTCAACAGCTCGCGTCGCAAATGTGTGGCGCAGCGTATGAAAATGCACGCCCTCCAGACCGCATGCCTGCGTGTACTTTTCCAATCGATACTGCAATGTCCGCGGCTCCATGAACGCTTCCGTTCCGGTCAGAACATACGCAGCTGAACTTTGCGGTTTCATGCGCCTGCAAAGCCCGGTTGCGTATTCCGTCATAGGGATCGTTCGCACGGAGGTATCGCTTTTGGGCGGACCAATCACAATCCTTGTTCGAGCACCTTGCGATACGCTGGTATCATGCAGCCTTTGCAGGGCCTTTGCAATTCGGATAGCTTTATCGTTTGTAGAAACACTTTCCCACTGCAGTGCACAGAGTTCACCAATTCGTATGCCTGTACATAGCGCCAGCAAGATACCAAATCGGCACGAATCCAGATCCTCATGTAGATAGGCAACGAGGCGCGCCTGCTCTTCTCTGGACAAAACGCGCATCTCCTTCTTGCCGATCTTCGGATAGTTGATCTCCACCGCGGGAAATGAGCCTGCAAACTTCGAGGAAGCGAACTTCAAAATGCCATGCAGCACGACTAGAATATCATGCACCGTCTTTGGCGCCAGTTCATCTTCGAATTGCAGTTCTTTGATGAAATCGTCCATCAATTCCGTCGTGAAGCCCAGAGGGCGGCACACACCGAGCTTTGGAATGATGTGCTTATTGACCGCGGTGCTGTATTTAATATACGTCGATTCTTTCACCGTGCATTTCTTTGTATGTAGCCATTCCAAGCAATAGCTGGAGAACGGTTTTTGCGTTCTGGCTGTCGGTAAGGGAGCTCCATTTGCCAAAGCTGCTTTGCGCTTTGCGGCTTTCTCTTTGGCTTCCCGATATGTTTTTCCATAACAGTATCCATACTTGATTTTTCCGGATAGCTCACGACCCTTGATATACCGAGCCTCCCAGCGACCGTCCCGCCGTCTGAAGATATTCTCACCCTTTGCCATTTTGTAATTCCTCCTTGTGCAGTGATTATGTTGGGTGTGGATCTTATTTTAATTTCATCCAGACTGCTGGGATGACTGCGCTGAACTTTAAGTCAACGGAATTCTCCGCAAAAAATTAACGTAAGTTGACAAAAACATACTTTTTTCTTCCATTTCTTTGTTGATTCAATTGCATTTGAATATGTAATGTGCTATAATACAAAAGAATAACTATGTTTTGCGTTACACGTGGAGTGGCAAACTCCACGAAAGCTCCGCTGACACATCTGCATTAACAAAAGATGTTCGTTTTTATGCAGCTATGGCGGAGGCGGTACTTACTTGAATTGCGCACCTTGAATGGATATTTTTGTACAGCAATTTGCAAATTCAATATCTGTGTAGAGCCTTTGCCCCTGGACGGCTTCGTGCTGAACCGATGGGGGGCAGAGATACAGATATCAATGTAGGGATGTGAGATATGTGACAACAACAGCGAGCAGCTGTTTGACAGAGGAGCGCTCTGCCGATGTGATCATTCAAATAGCAAAACCTGTATTGGAACAAAAGAAGCTGTACCTGATAACGAAGCGTGCTTTTGACATAGTATGTTCTTTCTTGGGCCTGCTGATTCTGGCAATCCCGATGATAATCATTGCATTGATCATCACTTTGGACTCGCCAGGTTCCCCAATTTTTAAGCAGGAGCGGCTCGGTCTCCATGGGAAGCCGTTTATGATCTATAAATTTAGGTCAATGCGTCTTGACGCAGAGGAAAACGGCCCGCAGTGGGCAGATGAACAGGATCCAAGATGCACACACTTCGGCCAAATTCTCAGACGCACCCGGCTGGACGAGCTTCCTCAGTTCTATAACATCCTGCGCGGCGACATGAGTTTCGTCGGCCCGCGGCCGGAGCGTGCTTATTTCTACGGAGAATTTGAAAAATACATTCCCGGTTTCTCCAACCGGTTAATGGTTGTTCCTGGCCTGACTGGATATGCTCAGGTGAATGGCGGATATTCTCTGAAGCCGGAAGAAAAAATTATCTACGATATGGAATATATAGAAAAACGGTCGATCTGGATGGATTTGGCATGTATTGGAAAAAACGATCCGCGTCGTTTTGTGCGGCGCGGGCGCCCGATAAAGAAAGATGCGTTTGGAGGACAATCCTAGAATATGAACGAAAGTAAGAAACCGTATGCTTCCGTGGGGGGCACAGAACTGTCACTATGGGATATTACAAAGATCCTGTTGGCAAAGATTCATTGGCTGCTCCTTGCGGGGGTCGTTGCTGCTGCGGGCGTTTATGCAGTAGTAACAATTTTTGTTACGCCGACCTATGAATCTCGAGTGAGTTTTTATGTATATAACAGTGCGGACAATTCATCACAGGGAACGATCAATAACAGCGACCTCCAGGCGGCGGAGAGCCTTGCTACGACCTATTCAAAGATCCTGGCGAGCAATTCTGTTTTGGATTCCGTCCTGAGTGATTTGAGAGCAGAAACTTCATTGTCGAGAAAGGAACTTAGCCGCATGGTGAATGTCTCCGTTGTGTCGGATACACAGTTGCTGGAGGTGGTAGCGACCTCGACCGATCCAGAGCTTGCCTGTAAGATCGCCAATTCCTTTGCAAAAGTTGCGCCTACTGAAATCGTTCGTATTACCAAGGCGGGCGGCGTCGAGGTCGTGGACCGACCGGAGGTGGCAACGGAAAAATCTGCGCCCAGAACCGTATTTGACAGCGCGATTGGATTTGTGGTTGGCATGATACTGGCTTCAGTTGCTATTATTCTGCGAATGATGGCCGATACGACCATCTACCTGCCGGAGGACATTGAAAAGTCCGCCGGTGTGACTGTCCTTGGTCAGATACCGGACATCCATGCGACAAATGAGAATGCTGGCTGCTGGAAGCTGGCGGAGGGAGGTGCAGTGCTCTATGGCGAAAAAGAAAGAAAGCCGAAAGGTAGCGATTGAAGCTGTTCGTACAAACAGGAAACGTCTGCTGACCAATGAATCTCCATTTGCGATAAAGGAAGCCTATGTAAAGTTGCGCACCAGTTTGATGTTCTGCATGACGGCGGATAAGGAGCGCCCATGTACGAGCTTCGCCGTCACTAGCGCAAAGCCCTCTGAGGGCAAGAGCCTGACAGCAGCCAACATTGCCATTAGCTATGCAATGTTGGGCAAAAAGGTGCTCTTGATCGATGCGGATATGCGCAAGCCGACACAGCGCCGCCTTTGGAGGGTGGAGAAGCCTACCGGCCTGTGCGACTTTCTTGCAAAAATATCGAAGCTCGAACTGGACAAGGTGAAAGATCTGCCGCTCTGGATCGTTTGCACTGGCACCATCCCACCGAACCCCTCCGAATTGCTTTCGTCCGAGCGCATGAAGCACTTCGTGGAAGAAAGTGCAAAGGTTTATGACTACATTATTATTGACACGCCGCCGATCAATACGGTCGCCGACGCCCAAATCGTTTCGACCTATGTGGACGGTGTGGTACTCGTAGTCAAGTCCGGCGATACGACGGAGGACGAGCTGAACGAGGCCATCGATGCGGTACGCCGTGCGGGCGGAAACCTATGCGGCACGGTGCTCAACGACCTGAATATGAAATCCGTGAAGTATGCTTACAAATATAAATATGGGGGCAAATACGGATATAAGTATTCCTATTCTGAGTCGTATGAAGCGCGGTAATATGAAGCTCGACTTGTCGCTTGACTACCATGCCCATATTCTTCCCGGCTGCGACCATGGGAGCGATGGCCTTGTGACCTCGCTGAAACAGGTGGAGATGGCAGCTTCTGCTGGCGTGAAAACGATCTGTGCAACGCCGCATTTTTACCCGCACAAGGAGTCCGTCGAATCCTTCCTGCGCCGTAGGAAGAAAACTGCAGGGCTGCTGCTCCGTGAGCTGCCTGAAAACGCTCCGCTGATTCAGCTCGGCGCAGAGGTGCTGATCTGCGATGGCATGGAACGGCTGGACGGCCTGAACCGCCTGTGCCGTGAGGGTACAAACGAGCTGTTGTTGGAAATGCCGTTTTATGCGTGGCCGGAGTCGATCTGGGACACGCTGTATCTTCTGTGTGACCTGGCGGATATTCAAATTGTCCTTGCTCACGCAGAGCGGTATCCTGCAGAGAATATTGAAAAACTGATTTGTGAGAGCGTGCCGCTCCAGCTCAATGCAGAATGCCTGACAAAGCCGCTGAAACGTAAACGGTATCTTGAATGGATTGAAAATGGATATGTAAAGTACCTCGGAAGCGATATCCATATGCTGGGAGATCGGTACGAAGATTGGACTAAATGCCGAAGGCTTCTAGACAAATAATTGGAGCAGAAAGGGGCGCTTTATGAGCGCAGAGCAATATGTAGCATATTCTGTCCTTATGTCAGTCTATAGCAAGGAAAACCCGGCATGGCTGAAACTTGCAATTGAAAGCATGCAGACTCAAACCCTGCCGACCAGTGATTTCGTTTTGGTATGTGATGGACCGCTGACCCCGGAATTGGACGGTGTGATTGCTGAAAAGCGGCGTCAGATGGGCGAGACCTTAACGGTCGTGCGGCTTGAGAAAAACATGGGCTTGGGAAATGCCTTGAATGAAGGGATAAGGCACTGCAGGAATGACCTGGTTGCGCGTATGGACAGTGATGATATTGCGTGCCTTGACAGATGTGAAAAGCAGGTTGCAGTTTTTAACGAACATCCGGAAGTGAGCATCTGTTCTGGCACAATATTGGAGTTTTCGGAAACACCAGAAGATGCGGATCGCAGGCGAATGCTGCCAGAAGGAAATGAAGCGATCAGAGAATTTGCTAAAAGAAGAAGCCCATTTAATCATCCATGTGTAATGTACAAAAAATCGGCGGTTGAGGCAGTAGGCTCGTATCAGCACTTTTACCGGCTGGAGGACTATTATCTGTGGATTCGAATGCTGATGGCTGGTTATGAGGGATATAATATTCAAGAGCCGCTGCTCTATATGAGAGCAGGTACAAGTATGTATAAACGACGGGCGGGTTGGCGTTACGCAAAAACGCAGATAGAATTGTTCCGTTTCATGTGGAAGCAAGGATTCATAAATGCTTGGCAGTATGCTGAGAGTTGCATTATCCGAAGTAGTTCTGCGCTGTCACCGAACTGGCTGCGCAAGTATATGTATATAACTTTTCTGCGTAGCTAAGGGCGCACATATGAGAGTACTGGAACAACATACGGGAATGACGGCTCATCAGACACTTCTGCTTGAAATGCTGAAAGATATTGATATCGTCTGCAAAAGGCACCGAATATCATATCAGCTTTTTGCAGGCACGGCATTAGGAGCAGTCAGACATCACGGCTTCATTCCATGGGATGATGATGTGGATATTATAATGTCTCGCAGTGAGTATGAGCGTTTTTTCAAGGAAGCGGCCAAAGATTTTGACGAGACTTTATATTTTGCCCAGCAGGAACACAGCGCTCATTGGCCAATGCCCTACTCCAAATTGCGGCGAAACAATACGACCTGCATAGAGAAGTATTATCCAAAGGATTTGAAGACGCACCAAGGCGTGTATGTCGATATCTTCCCGTGCGATAACCTCTCTGATTGCACTTTGATGCGGAAGATACAGTTTTGTGTATCAAAAATCATTATTGCAAAAAGCCTATATGCTCGTGGGTATGAAACCAATAGCGTGATTAAGAAGCTATTCATGCAGGTATGCCGCATGTTCCCGCTCAAAGGGCTCAAGGCAATTTGTATACGAAAAAAAGATCAGAAATCGCAGTTAGTCCATACATTTTTTGGCGCAGGGAGCAAATACGAGAAAAATATATTCCCGCGGGCATGGATTGAGCAGTCCGTTGAGATGCAGTTCGAGGATGGAGTATTTCCGGTATCTGCCTATTATGACGAGCTGCTGACGAAGCTGTACGGCGATTACCACGCGCTCCCAAATCCGGAGGACAGAAAGTGCAAAGAGCATGTCGCCATTCTGGATCTGGAGCACCCGTATGAAGCGCATCTGTCGGAACTTCATAATATGCAGTTCGACGTTCTTACAAGAAGCATTCGATAAATGCGATTCCGGATATTTTCGAGGAGATAATATGGTAGAACCGCGAGTACTTGTTGTTAGTCACAATGTTTTCAGTTCTTCTGGAAACATGGGGAAAACAATGATGCATATGTTGGCTGGAATCCCCCCAGATAATCTCGCACAATTGTACTTCCATCAGGAGATTCCGACTCGAAGATGCTGTCTGCACTATTTCAGAATGACGGACAGCAATATTCTGCATTCGCTGTTTACACGAAAAACAGAGTTCAGGGTCTTTGATGCATCAGACATTGATGAATCGGCGGTGCAGAGCAGAACCGACACAGGCTGGCTGGCGAAGGTATATCAGTTTTCCAGACGGCGTACATCATTCATCTATTTTTTGCGGGACACAATGTGGAGATTCGGCAAATGGAAAACCAAGGCGCTTTTGGAGTGGGTGCAGGCATTTGCCCCTAATGTCATATTTTTAGCGGCCGGAGACTATGCGTTTCCCTATCGTATCGCCATCTGGCTGTCGGATTTCCTGCACATTCCGATTGTGATGTGGTGCGCAGATGATTTCTATATTGAGCCGCTGAATCATGGACCTTTTTTTCGTCGAATACAATGCCAACAGCTGGTGAAGCTGGCCCGAAAGGTCATTCATCGGGGCGGGACTATTGTTACGATCAGTGACATGATGCAAAGAGATTATGCACGCTTGTTTCAAGTTCCAACAAAAACGATCCGAATCTCAAGTGCAATTAACCATTACTCGCTGCCTGCTGATTTCCGGTCGGGTGTTGTTTATGTTGGGAATTTGGGAATCAATCGCATTGTACCGCTGACTGAACTGGGGCGTGCGCTCAGGGCAGCCGCAATAACTGGATTTGAGACAATCAATGTATACTCCGGTGAGCGGAATTCCACAATTCTTCAACAAATCAACAAGGGAAATGGATTGATTTATTGCGGATGTATTTCTGAGCGAGAGGTTGAGCGGCTCTTAGGGACAAGTAAGTTTATTATCTTTACTGAAGCCTTTGATAACAAATCAATTTGTCGTACTAAGTATTCCCTTTCTACAAAAATTGCAGAAAGCCTACGAAGCGGAGCATGCATTCTTGCGTATGGGCCATCTGAAATTGCAGCAATTGATTATTTGAGACGTTATCGTGCTGCATACATACTCGAAAAAGCAGAAGAACTTCCTAATGCAATACGGCATTTATGCGAAGAAGCCAATGAGTACAGTCATTATACACTATGCGCACAATCATTGGCCGAACAGTTTCATAGCGCTGAAGTTAATGAAGAATGTCTAAGAGATATTTTCGTGGAAGCAATTAGTAATTATAAAACTGCGGAGGTCAAGGAATGCAAGACGACAAAGTGACAAGCAAACAAAACAAAATCCGAATACGCCAAAGGAATGCAGGGATGACATATCGAAAATGGATATCAGTATTTTTGTGCGTCATATTCGTGTGTGGCCTGTTGGCCGGGTGCGGCAATGACAAAGTGCAAGAAGAACAGAATGATAATGTTTCTGCAAATACGATTCCAGAAGATGTAGTCGTTCATACGGACTACGGTGATCTGCATTATCCGGATCGTTGGCAGGAGTATGTTACCATTCGCCAGGAGCAGAACGGCAACACGATTGCGGTTACCTTTGAAACCAAGAGCGGAGAAGAAACCTATGAATTGTTCAAGGTTTTAATTGGTGATGACAGCAGTGAGGTTGTCGGCAGCCTGACGGACGACACGGGAACCCAGCGAAATGTTTATCTACATGTTGAGGAACTGCCTGCCGATTCTGGCTTGGAAGAGACAGAGCAGACCCGCTTCTACGCAATGCAAGAGGACTTAAATTATCTGATCGATCATTTAAGCTGAATGTAATTACAATAGGAGGAGAACTGTTATGACAAGTAGACTGGTGAAACGACATTTGTCTTTGTGCCTTGTTCTTGTGATGCTGCTGACAGCTATGCTGCCGGTCAGCGTCTTCGCGGCGGGCTCAAACGATGAAGGCTCTGCTGCTTCCGGGGGGAACGCAGCTGCAACTACGATGATTTCAGACTATGCAACATTCCTTTCCTGTTTCAAGGTTCTGGAAGGCTATGCCCAGACCTATGCGGAAGAAAATGCCGGTGAGGATGCCAATGCGCTGATCATCAACTATATCCGTACAGGCGTGGAGCGGTACACCTCCGGCACTTGGGAAATGGTCTGCGGCAAGGAGAATACTGCCTTTACCGCCTATGTTTCCGAGCAGGATACCGCGAACAATACCTCGGCTTCTGCACTGAAGAACTTGGGCAACTTCACATTGCCCAATGGCAATAAAGTTGACCTTGGCCATGTGTTTGGCGCAATGGATGTGGCCAACTATGCCAAGGCGCAGGGGATGACTGCGGCTGTTGTGCAGGCACGTGCCGATATGGGCAGCTGGGCCGGTGACATCGCGGACCTGATGTTCTGCGCCGAAAATGTGGACATCCCCGATAAGGTGGATACCACGGAGACGGACGTTGACATTCTGGCTGCCAACATTCGTACAAAATACCTCGGTGTAGATTACGGCACACTCAACAGTGTGGGTCACTCCTTCACTGATACGGACCTCTATGGCGACATGGATGCGTTCTATCTCACAACGGAGATGAACCGCGGCGGTGTGGCGTTGAGCACGATCATTGAGAACTACTTTACCGCAGGGCTTACAGACGCAAGCCGCGCTTCCTACTTCCTGACCAACCGTCTGGGCGGCATGGTCACCAAAGACGGTATCCGGAGCAAGGTTCTGAGCACCTATACCGGGAATACCCTGATCGGTGCGCTGGAGAGCTCGTACTCGCTGACAGATCTGCCCAATTGCGAGACGCTGCGCAAGGCCTGCTGCTATGCATTTGCGGATTATCTGTTTGATCTGGCTGGCGATCCCAACGGCACGGATCCCGTTGATCCCGACCCGGTCGATCCGGATCCTAAGCCCGAGCCGAAGCCGGATAATGCCTACTATTCTGTGTTTTCTTCGGACACGACGACGGTCGCGCCCGGTGTGACGCAGACGATCAACTATGCACTGACCAAGGACGACAAGCAGATCGTCTACTACATTGCCACGGCGGATATCGCCCGGGAGGATGTGAGCATCCACGCCAATTATCACGACAACGATCCGAGCCAGGGCTGGGCAATGTCCCGCGTGTCCGATCAGATGGCGGCGGCTCAGAAGCGGCATTCCGATCCGTCCGATGCGGCAAACTACGTCGAGCACTACAATGCAGTGGTCGGTGTCAACGCTGACTTCTACAACATGACCACCGGTGCCCCCAGCGGCGCTCTGGTTATGGATGGTGTCGAGTATCATGGCGGCACCTCCAAAAACTTCTTTGCGATCCTGAAAGACGGGACTGCCATGATCGGCGGGCCCAGCGATTACGCAGCTTATCAGGATCAGATCCAGGAGGCTGTCGGTGGCAGCGTTTATCTGGTCAAGGATGGGAAGCCTGTCGTGACTAGTGCGGCGGACTATTATAACAGCCGTCATTCCCGCACTTGTGTGGGTATCACTGCTGAGGGCAAGGTCGTCATGATGGTGCTGGACGGCCGTCAGGAACCCTTCTCCGCTGGCGGCACTGCTGAAGAACTGGCACAGATCATGCTGGACGCAGGCTGTGTGACCGCAATCAATCTGGATGGCGGCGGTTCCACTACCTTCGTAGCGAAGCAGGAAGGCAGCAATACGCTCACGGTTGTGAACCGTCCTTCGGATGGTTATGAGCGTTCCGTTAGTTCCTCTCTGATGGTGGTCTCCACGGCCCCTGTCTCTACGGAGTTTGATCATGCCCTGATCACCTCTGCTTACGATTACTTGACGAGCGGCGCCGCGGTTCGTCTGGTTGCTTCCGGTGTCAGTGTGTCCGGCAGCGCTGCGGAACTCCCTGCCAATCTTACATGGAAGTCCGCAGATGAAACCATCGGTACCGTCTCTGAAGATGGTGTTTTCACCGCCGTCAAGAAAGGCAGCGTGGAAATTCAGCTCCTGTCCGGTGACACGGTGATCGGCAGCAAGACGCTTACCGTGGTCGAGCCGAATGGACTGAAATTTTCCAAGACAAGCATCAACGCCATCTACGGGGATTCGGTTCGCCTTCCCCTGATCGCAACCTATAATGAGAATCCCGTCGCTGTATGCGCGGGCGATATCACATTTGAACTGAGCAACAGCGCAGCAGGTACTGTGGAAGCTGCGAACAATGGCTTTGCCTTTACTGGCAGCGAGGGATCCGGCCTGCGCAACGTTACCATTACGGCTATGATCACGCGGGACTATTCCATCAGTGCCACGATCAAGGTCGCCATGTACAGTGCCAATCAGGCGATTTTCGACTTTGACAACGCCACAGGCGGCGACAGAACCTTCGCATGGACAAGAGAAGTCTCCAACGCGGAATATCTCCCCGGCGGCGACGGCGAGACAGACCGCTATCATGTGATCGATCCCAGCCAGCCCATGAACGTCACCTATGTCTTTGGACTGGATATGATGACGATCAAGATGCCTGAAAAGCTGGAGCCGCTTCTGTCCATGGTTGCTGGCGGCGATATTTCCGGCATCACGGCCTGGGATCTGCTGCTCCAGCTGGCAGAGCGTGTCAGCCCGAAGACTGAGGTGACGGTGAAGTTCCAGTTCGACCAGAATGTCGATGTGGACATTTCCAACCTGACGGTGTCGAATGATTATTTCCGTCTGACGTCCGCATCCATGGACGAGAATAATCTGCTCACGGTGAAGTGCAATTTCATCAAGCAGAGCCAGGCCATTGATCCTGAAACGGCCAACCCCATCTGCATTCTCAGTGGTGTAAAGATGACCGCTAAGAACGGCGCGAATCAGACGCTGACAATTACGAACGCTGGTTCGATCGGCTATGATATCTATCTTGGCGCAAACGCACTCTACAACATGGCCAAGCAGACCTCCTTCCAGGAGCAGTATGGGATCTATCCCTATGAGGAGCCGGAAAATGTCACACATCCCAAGGGCGGCCATTTTTACTGCGAATCGTATCAGGAGTTCACGGATCGTTTCATCCTGGACAACGGCTCCTGGTCCGGCTGGAAAACGGTCAACGGTATATCCTACTACTTCGTCGAAAACAATGCCTTGAAGGGTATCCACAAGGTCCCTGGCCTCAACGATGAAAGCAACGAGTATTTCTACCAGTTCAATGAGACGACCGGTGCTTGCGAGGGCAAGGTCACAGGTCTGTTCGAACTTGACGGCGCACGGTACTACGCCATCAACGGTGTGGCCAAGTCTGGCTGGTGGAACCTGACGGATGCAGATGGTGAGAACAGCTATTATTACTTTGATAAAGAGACATTCAAAGGACTGAATGGCCCGAGTAGAGCATTCTTCGAGAATGTGACGTACACGTTTGATAACGGAAAGCTGTTGAAGGGAGAATGGCTGACAACCGATCAAGGAACCAAGTATTATTATGGGCCGACATTCGTACAGGGAAAATGGTATACGGTTGAAGGCGAAAAGTACTATTTCGACCCGCAGGGCTATCGTTATACAGGGCTTAGATATGTGAAAGAAAGCTACAATCACGATGATCATATCTACTGGTATGACTTTGGCGAAGATGGGATTTGCCACGGCGTATATCAGCACACAGGCCTCTTCTATCTTAACGGAAATACGTACTACACCATCGACGGAATGGTCTGCTTTGGCCTGTATTTAGCGGAAGATGGATACTACTACTATTTTGGAAGTGGCAATTATACCGCTGTTAAGAACACCCGTCACTGGGTATCCTTCCCGAATGACACTGGTCTTGCACAGGCGTTCTACGATTTTGACGAAAACGGCAGGATGATTATTGATAATCCGGATCCGAGCAAAAACGGCATTGTCAACGAAGACGGTACGCTCTATTACTACGTGAATGGTGTCAGGAACTATGCCGGTCTGATTCAAATTGACGGTGACTACTATTACGTGAACAGTTCCTGCAAAGTAGTCACGAGTCAGCGTTACTGGGTATCTAAGACCAATGATCTGCTTCCTGCCACCTTCTATAACTTCGATGCAGACGGTAAGATGACGGATGCACCGATTCCGACGCCGGATCCTGACCCGAATCCCAATCCTGATCCCGGGGTGAAGAACGGCATCGTCAACGAGGATGGCGAGCTGTATTACTATGTCAATGGCGTCAAGACCTACGCGGGCCTGATCCAGATCGACGGCGATTACTACTATGTGAACAGCTCCTGCAAGGTCGTAACAAATTGCCGTTACTGGATTAGCAAGACCAATGATCTGCTGCCCGCAACCTTCTATAACTTCGATGCAGACGGCAAGATGACTGATGCACCCATTCCGACGCCTGACCCCGATCCTAATCCCAATCCTGATCCCGAGGTGAAGAACGGCATCGTCAGCGAGGACGGCGAGCTGTATTACTATGTCAATGGTGTCAAGACCTACGCTGGTCTGATTCAGATTGACGGCGATTATTACTATGTGAACAGCTCTTGCAAGGTTGTTACCAACCAGCGCTATTGGATCAGCAAAACCAACGACCTGCTGCCCGCTACCTTCTATACCTTTGGTGCAGACGGTAAGATGACGGATGCACCGATTCCGACGCCTGAGCCTGATCCCGAGCTGAAGAACGGCATCGTTAGCGAAGATGGCGAGCTGTATTACTATGTCAATGGCGTCAAGACCTATGCCGGTCTGATTCAGATCGATGGTAACTACTACTATGTGAACAGCTACTGCAAGGTCATCACCAACCAGCGCTACTGGATCAGCAAGACCAATGATCTGCTGCCCGCAACCTTCTATAACTTTGATGCAGACGGCAAGATGACCGATGCACCGATTCCGACGCCTGAGCCTGATCCCGAGTTGAAGAACGGTATCATCAATGAAGATGGTGAGTTGTATTACTATGTCAATGGTGTCAAGACCTACGCTGGTCTGATTCAGATCGACGGCGATTATTACTATGTGAACAGTTCTTGCAAGGTTGTTACCAACCAGCGCTATTGGATCAGCAAAACCAACGATTTGCTGCCCGCCACCTTCTATACCTTTGGTGCAGACGGCAAGATGACCGATGCACCCATTCCGACGCCGGATCCCGATCCAGTCGATCCTGCAAAGAACGGTATCGTCAGCGAGGACGGCGAGTTGTATTACTATGTGGACGGCGTCAAGACCTATGCTGGCCTGATCCAGATCGACGGCGATTACTACTATGTGAACAGCTCCTGCAAGGTCATCACGAACCAGCGCTATTGGATCAGCAAAACCAACGACCTGCTGCCCGCCACCTTCTATACCTTTGGTGCAGACGGCAAGATGGTCAAATAACCAAAAGACCCATGGGGTATGGTGATTTTAGCGCCATACCCCATGGAAGATACGAATACGAAAAGGAGTACGTATTGCTTGATCTTGTATTTATCTGGCTGAAGGAGCATTCACTGATCGTGCTCCTGCTTCTGGGAACTATCTTCAATGTGTTCTGGCTGTACAGGATGCGGCGGCAACTCCAAATGAAATGGTACGCCGTGATAGCATTCTCGGTGCTGCATACGGTATGTGGTGTTTTGAGTGTAAAAGCATTTGCGTTTCTGGAAACCGGAGATGCTGGCAACATGAGCTTATTCGGCGGAGTGTTCTTTATGCCAGTGCTTTATTTCATCAGCGCAAAGGTTTCAAAACGCAATATCAAAGCCGTTTTTGATATTTTTACGATTTGCATGATCTTCACGGTGATGTGCGCTCGGATCAACTGCATCGTCTCTGGCTGCTGCTCTGGCTTAGTTATACCGGGAACGCACGTTCACTTCCCAACAAGGGAACTCGAGATCCTCTATTATATTGTGATGCTGATTCTGCTCATCCCCAGAGTGAAAAAGAGCAAGAACCCCGGCAGTATTTACCCACTTTATATGGCATCCTATGGAGCGTTCCGCTTCATTGATGAATTCTTCCGGACGTCCTCTACGGGGATGCTATTCCACCTTTCTCATGTCTGGGCAGCCATCGCATTTGCGGCGGGACTCAGCATTTACATAGAAATAAACGCCAGAAATCATCAAAGAAAGAAGGTAATAAAGAAATGAAAAGCACATTGAAGCGATTCCTTTCGCTTGTGCTCTGCATGTGCATGGTCATGGCACTGCTTCCAAATGTGACCATGACAGCGTTTGCAGCAACCAGTGGAACTGTGACAGGCTTAGCCGATGAGAACATTGGACTGAGTTTTACGGGCAACGCAGAAGATGCTTGGTCGGCCAATGGTACGAGCATTACCGGCGCAGCTACTAGCACGGGCGGATGCTCCGGTACAAACTATTACTCTACGCTGACAATTGCCAATAAGAAGTCGACAACAGCAACCCTTTCCTTTGACTATTCTATTGAGCAGAACAGTGGAACGATTCAGGTGGATGGTAAAGAGGTTTCTTCAGGTGCCAGTTTTACCAAGGAACTGGCGGCAAACGAGAGCGTTAAAGTATACATCAAGTCTGGCAGCACCAGTGCTGCTACGAAGATCACCCTTACCAACGTGGTTCTGGTAAGCGATGTCAATGCAACTGCGACTTTCGTGCCTGCCGAGAACGGTACTTATACAGTAGACGGAAAACTCATTACCGAGGAATATAGCAACACGCAAAGCTCCATGACTGCTTATCAGGTAGTGGCGACCCCGGCGGATGGTTATCAGTTCATGGGTTGGTACAACGTTTCCAATGGTAAATACATCAACACAGCTGCAAAGGCTGCGTTGAACATTGACAGCGACTGCACTATCACAGCGCGGTTCGCAAGTAAAACGGCGGCCCTGTTTGAAACCGGAGGACAACCGTTTGACGATCTGGGCGATGCGGTTTCCTATGCACAGGCAAACAGCCAGTCCAAGATCACCTTGGCTACTGATGGCTCCATCAGCGGTACCTATACCATTCCGGCTGGAATTACACTTCTGATTCCGTTCGACGCGGCAGGGACACTGTATACGGATGCTCCTGCGGCAATTCGCACAGCCCCAGCTTCGAAGCCGTTCCGAACGCTGACGATGAGCGATGGCGCTTCTATTACCGTCAATGGTGCCATCAGCCTAGGCGGCAGATATTATGCTGCTGGCGGTGGTGAACAGGGACGTCCCGTTGGTGATTATGGATACATCAAAATGGCGGATAACAGCTCCATCACGGTAAAGAACAGCGGCAAGCTATATGCATGGGGCTTTATCTCCGGCAGCGGCTCTGTTTTGGCGGAATCTGGCGCTACGGTGTACGAATTCTATCAGATTGCAGACTTCCGCGGCGGCACCGCATCTTCCGGCATGGGCCATGGGGTGTTCCCATTTTCGCAGTACTTCGTACAAAACATCGAAGTTCCCTTGACGTTGAATGCCGGCGCCAACGAACAGGTTTATAGCGGGGTTTATGCAATGAAGAGCACATATACTACTGCTATTAATTTCATTGGCGACACCGGTATGTTCAAAGTGGAATCCGGTAGCTTTACTAAGGATTACGATGAAAAGACAGACCGTCTTGTATTTACGGTAAACGGCGAAGCGGCATTGAACACGTTGGCGCTGACGCTTGCAGGCGTGGATGTCAACTCTGCAAGCTATGTGCTGCCTATCACCAACAACATTACCATCAATATTCAGTCCGGCAATGTGACCATCAATCAGGATGCAGCTCTGCTGGCGGGCGTTGAGGTCAATATTGCCGAGGGCGCTGGCCTGACGGTTGCAAACGGGAAGAATATCTATTTCTATGACAGCGATGAGTGGAACTCCGACAACTTCGTCTGGGGCCCCTGCAAGTTTAAGTCCGTGGCCTATGCGCCTGGCAAGGCATATAACCGTTCTAACAACGATTTGGTCGATGCCAAGATGGATGTGAACGGCAGTGTAACGGCGATTGGCGCCATCTACACCACCGAGGGCGGTGCAAATATCTGCTCCAGCAGCGGCACCGGCAAGTACATTCAGCAGGGCACACCCGGCACGGCGACCGCAACCTATCAGTATAATGCGAGCAGCAATGCAGTGACTATCCCCATCACCGCCGCCAAGCTGCACAACGCCGACGGCAGCTATGCCGACACGAAAGGCAAGAACTCGGGTACTACATTCTATTATTCAAACGGTGTGTGGGGAACTGCCAAGCCCTGCGACCATAAAAATACCGAAATCCGCAACGCGAAGGACGCAACCTGCACCAAGGATGGCTACACCGGCGACACCTACTGCAAGGATTGCGGCAAGAAAATAGGCACCGGCACGGCTATTCCCGCCAAGGGCCACAGCTGGAATGAGGGCAAGATCACGACCGCCCCTACCTGTGAGAACGCCGGTGTCAAGACCTACACCTGCACAGTTTGCAATGCAACCAAGACTGAAGCAATCAACGCGACTGGACATACTCCGGTTGAAGTTGCGGAACAGCCCGCTACCTGCACCGAGGCCGGTCATACGGCGGGCGTCAAATGCTCGGTTTGCGGCGCAACGATCTCCGGAATTGAAGTGATCCCGGCTACTGGCCACAAGCCGGAGATTCGCAATGCGGTCGAAGCAACGCTTACGACACCCGGTTACACTGGCGACACCTACTGCTCTGTCTGCAATGAACTGCTGAAACAAGGCGAGGAAATTCCTAAGACCGGCGCACATATCACTTGGGTAATTGATGGCCAGGTCGTAGCTGAGGAAGATTATCTGAAGGGCACCATGCCTTCCTTCAAGGGCAGCACAGATAAGGCTCCTGACGAGAACTACCGCTACACCTTCACCGGCTGGAGCCCGGAGGTTGTGGCTGCTGAAGAGGATGCTACTTATACGGCACAGTACTCTGAAACTGCCCGTGTGTTCTACACCATCACCTTCAATGCCAACGGCGGCGAAGGCGGTATGGAGCCTCAGCGCTTTGAAGTCGGTGTGGACACTGCCTTGAATACCAACACCTTTACTCGTGAGGGCTATAAGTTCATCGGCTGGAACACCGCCGCCGATGGCAGCGGAGCCACCTATGCCGACGGCGGCGCAATCCTTGAGCTGGACGGAGATATGACGCTGTATGCACAGTGGCAGTTCTGGAACGGCTGGTTTACGGATGTGAACGGCAAGCAGTACTACAAGGACGGCGAACTGCAAAAGACCGGTTGGACCGTCATTGACGGCAAAACCTATTATCTGGACACCGAAACCGGATACGCGGCTACCGGAATCGCGACGCTGATCCCCGATGGAGCAATGGAAGAAGCACGCTGCGTCTTTGATGCGGAAGGCGTATTCCAGAGCGACGTTACCGGTGTTTACAGCGTCGGAGCGGACACCTATTGGCTCAACAGCGGCATCATCGAAGAAGAAGCCGGCCTGAAGCGCGTTGTCAAGGAGAACGGCGAGGTCAACTATTATTACTTCGCGGTTCAGAAGAATCTGGAGGAGCGTGAGGGCCTGACCCTCTCGGCGGCGGTGAAGAGCACTGTGCTGAACGGCAAGGATTGCTGGCTCCACAAGACCAATGGCCTTGCGCTTCCTGAATGGGGCTACTACTTCGATGAGAACGGTGTCATTCTGCACGACGAGGACACCGGCAAGAACGGAATCCTGAAGGCTGGCGAAGATCTCTTCTACTATGTCGACGGCATCAAGGCTCCTGCAGGTATGATCAAGATCGGTGACGATTACTACTATGCCAACAGCAAGGGCCAGCTGATCGTGAACCAGACCTACTACTGCTCCAGAATGAACGGTCTGATGGAGGAAGGAACCTATGCCTTTGACGCAAAGGGCAAGCTCATTCCGGGTGCTACGGACAAGAATGGCATCGTGAAGGACGATGACGGCGTGCTTCGTTACTATGTCAACGGCAAGGTAACCTATGTTGGCCTGATTGAAATTGACGGTGATTTCTACTATGTCCGCAGCAGCGGTGAGGTCGTGAACGATTGTGTGTACTACATTTCCTGGACGCATGGCCTGAAGGAAGCCGGCTACTACACGTTCGATGAGAACGGAAAGCTGACCGGCACTCCGAAGAATGGCATCGTCGAGGAAGATGGTGTTCTGCATTACTATGTCAACGGAACACTGACCTATGCGGGCCTCATCAAAATTGGCGATGATTATTACTATGTGAATTCCAAGTGCGAAGTGGTACGCGATTGTGATTACTACATTTCCTGGACGCATGACCTGATGCCCCAGGGCAGATATCACTTCGACGCAGATGGCAAGCTGACAGGCAGCGTCGCACCTCTGAAAAACGGGATCTACGAGGAAGACGGAAGCCTGTACTTCTACAGGAACGGTGAACGTACCTATGCCGGTCTGATCCAGATCGACGGCGACTACTACTATGTGCGTTCCACCTGTGAGGTCGTCCATGACCGCAGCTACTATGTGTACTGGACGCACGGCCTGATGCCGGAGGGATATTACAACTTTGACAGTGCTGGCCGGATGATTCTGGACAGCGAAACCGAGTAAATACACTGGAACCGCCGGGGCGCACCTTGGCGCCTCGGCGGTTCTCTTTTATCACACAACATCGGAGATGAGAAGGATGAAAGTGCTGTTTGTCAATTTGGTATATGGGACTGGAAGCACTGGAAAAATCATCGCTGATATCATGAACCTGCTGAAAAAGTATGGCAATGATGTAAAGACTTTATACGGTACGGGAGCATGCTCCGACAATGCGGACACAGTGAAGGTGTCTGGAAAGCTGGAGTATTACTTTCACAATGCAGTATCACGATTCACAGACCATGCGGGACTATATTCCTGGGCGGCGACCAGAAAGATGATCCGAGAAATCAGAGCGTTTCAGCCTGATCTGATCCATCTGCACACGCTGCACGGCTTCTATGTGAATTACGAGATGCTGTTCCGCTTTTTGAAGGAAGCGAATATTCCCGTCGTTTGGACTTTGCATGATTGCTGGACTTTTACCGGCCATTGCACACATTTCTCGCAAGTCAAGTGTATGCAATGGCAGACCGAGTGCCGGGACTGCAAATTGCTGTACCGGTATCCGCAATGCTATTGGAAAGGCGATGTAAGGCATAACTTCCTTCGCAAAAAGAATGCCTTTACCGGTGTAAAAAGTCTGACCATCACAACGCCCTCGCAATGGCTTGCGGATCAGGTTTCACAGTCGTTCCTACAGAACTATCCGAGAACCGTTATTCCCAACGGGATTGACCGCACGATTTTCCGCCCACAGTCCAGCAGCTTGCGTGAAAAGTATCATCTGGAAGATAAGAAAATCGTCCTCGGGGTAGCCAATGCATGGAATGCACGCAAGGGATTGCCAGACTTGTTGACGCTTGCTGGCCGCCTCGGCTCTGACTATCAGGTGGTTTTGATTGGCCTAATCGAAAAGCAACTGCCGAATATTCCTTCCAATGTGCTTGGGCTTTTACGCACGGCAAATCAAATCGAATTGGCGCAATGGTACTCTACCGCAGATGTGTTTGTGAACCCTACCTATGAGGAAACCTTTGGCCTGACTACGGTAGAGGCCCAGGCATGCGGAACGCCAGTGGTGGTATACGAAACGGACGGTTGTCCTGAAACGGTAGCACCGGGAAATGGACGCTTGATTCCGCAGGGCGATATGCAGGCACTGGAGAATGCCGTGAGAGACGTGGCAGACAGCAACTGGCGTGCGGACCCTAAAAAAATGGTGCGTTTTGACAAGGACACGGTGTATCAAGGCTATGTCAAACTCTATGAAAATGTTTTGTCTACTTTGGGAAAAGGGCGTGTGATGGCCACATGAGAATTCTTTTTTGCAGTAACTACTTTACGCATCATCAGATCCCCCTATCCGATGCCCTCTATGAATTGACAAATCACAACTATTGCTTCGTGGCACATAAAGAGATGGATGCAGAGCGAAAGGACCTCGGATGGGGAAATGATTTGGTGCGTCCATATACCTGTTCGGCATCAGACCAGGAGGTTCAGAAGCAATTAAATGATCTGGATGTTTTGATAGCAGGTTCCTTTCCAGAGCGTCAGACAAAGGAATACGGCAAAAAGGCCAAATTGTTTTTCCGATATTCCGAGCGACCGCTGAAAGCTGGAAATCCTGTTTTGAAATATATACCGCGATTTCTCAAGTGGCATTATTACAATCCACCTTGGCGGAAGACATATATGCTCTGCGCCAGTGCCTATACCGCGGGGGATTATGCAAAATTCGGCCTTTTCCATAATCGGTGCTACAAATGGGGTTACTTTCCGGAGACGATCCGGTATCCCAGCATTGATGACTTGATTGACCGCAAAGCAAAAGCAACCATTTTGTGGTGTGGACGCTTTCTGGACTGGAAGCATCCGGACGATGTGATTGAGGTTGCAAAGAGACTCCATGAGGCAGGATGCTGCTTCAAAATCGAGATGATCGGTACCGGTGAGATGGAGCGGCAGCTCAAGCAACAGGCTTCGGAAGCTGGACTTCTGGATGAAAATGTACGGTTTCTTGGGGCCATGTCTCCGGAAGCCGTGCGTCGTCATATGGAAAGCGCAGGCATCTACTTATTCACAAGTGACCGCCAAGAGGGCTGGGGCGCTGTGTTAAACGAGGCCATGAACAGCGGCTGTGCGGTGGTTGCCAGCGATGCAGCAGGGGCAACACCTTACCTCGTAAATGACGGCGTGAATGGAAGCGTTTATCACTCCGGCAATATTCAGGAGCTTTATGAAAAGGTACGACGGCTTCTTGAAAATACGACTATGCAGTATAGCTTTGGAAAAGCGGCGTACCTGACGATTACAGAATTGTGGAATGCAGAGGTTGCCGCAAAGCGATTTTTGCAGCTATCGCAGGCACTTTTGAACGGCACAGACGCTTCCGGCTTGTTTGCGAACGGTCCATGCAGCCTCGCAAAGCCGCTGCGGGAGGACTGGTATCAAAGATGAAGTTGAAGACTATCAAAAAACGAATTGTGATTTACCTTGTCAATCATGTCTTGGCCGGAACACGTTTTTTCCCCGCAAAGAGGAGCCTTCTTCGTTCCATCGGCTATGAGATCGGAGAAAATACCAAAATTGTCGGGCCGATTCATAATACAGGGACGCTCCGCATTGGTGCGAATTGTTGGATTGGATGCAATCTCACTGTCCATGGAAATGGGACAGTGACGATTGGAGATAACTGCGATATTGCTCCGGATGTCACCTTCCTGACAGGTGGACACCAGATGGGCGACCATAGCAGGCGGGCTGGAAAAGGCGAATCCTATCATATTACAGTAGGCAGCGGCGTATGGATCGGTGGTCGGGTTACGCTCCTATTGAATACGAGCATTGGGGATGGAAGTATGATCGCAGCCTGTGCCTGTGTTCCTAAAGATGTGCCGGCGGATACGATGGTGGCCGGTGTCCCAGCCAAAGTGATGAAGGAGCTTGAAGATTTTGCTGCAGTCGCTCAGAAAGAATAAAGTCGTTAAAAATGCCGGATGGATCATCGGTGGCAAAGTGGCGAACAAGCTGCTGGCCTTTGTCGTTGGTATTTTTGCGGCGCGCTATCTTGGCCCAAGCAATTACGGCCTGATCAATTACGCGGCGGCATATGCGGCATTCTTTGCCTCGCTCTGTACGCTTGGCATTAACAGCGTGATCGTTAAGAACTTTGTGGATCATCCGGATCAGCAGGGCGAAACAATTGGAACGACCCTGCTGCTGCGGGCGATCTCAAGTCTGCTGTCTGCGCTGGCAATCATCGGCATTGTCAGTGTTGTGGACAGAGGGGAACGTCTCACCATTGTGGTTGTGGCGCTGTACAGCATTGGCCTCATTTTTCAGGTGTTTGATACCCTCAACTACTGGTTTCAGGCCAGGCTCCAGTCCAAGTATTCCGCCATTGCCGAACTCGTCTCGTATGCGGCAATGTCTGTGTACAAAATTATTTTGCTTGCGCTTGGGAAAAGCGTGGAATGGTTCGCCGTTGCAAGCGCATTGGATTACATCGTACTTGCGGTGTTTTTGCTGATTGCTTATTTCAAAAATGGCGGAACAAGATTCCGTTACTCTCTGGAAAAAGCAAAGGAGCTTCTGCAAAGCAGCGGCAGCTTTATCATAGCCGGGCTGATGGTCTCCATCTATGCTTGTACAGATAAGCTGATGCTCAAGCAGATGCTTGGCGCAGATGCCGTCGGACATTATTCACTTGCTTCGACGGTCAGCGTTTCATGGGCCTTTATTCTCTCAGCAATCATTGATTCCCTTTATCCGGAGATCGTGCAGAGTTTTCAGAAAGACCGCCTGCGCTATGAGCGGAAGAACCGGCAGCTCTACGCAATTGTTTTTTATGTGTCCCTGTTCGTATCCGCAATGATCTGCCTTGTCGCAAAGCCTTTTATTTTGATTCTCTATGGAGAAAACTATCTGCCGGCAGTCGGGCCTCTGCGCATCGTGGTTTGGTACACAGCGTTTTCCTACCTTGGTGTTGCCAGAAATGCATGGATGGTATGTGAAAACAGGCAGAAATATCTGAAATACCTGTATGTCAGTGCGGCTGCACTTAATGTTGTGCTGAACCTTGCGCTGATCCCATCGTGGGGAGCATCTGGAGCCGCTGCGGCCTCGCTAATCACCCAGGCTTCGACAACAGTGATTCTTCCCGCAATAATAAGGCCTTTGAGACCAAACTGTAGACTGATGCTTGATGCAGTACTTTTTCGCGGGATTTTTCCAAAAAAGAATGAAAGCACAGCAAGGAGAAATTGGAGATGAGTGTTCTTTTCGGCAAAAGAACAAATGCCGCTAATACAATAACTATTGTGGGGCTGTTCCTCTTTTCGGTCGGTGCCTTCAATCTTCCTGGTCAAATTTTCTTCGCATTGACTCTTTACTTTTTTATATGGAAATCGAAAACCATTGTCATTGAAAAGCATGATGTTATTCTCTTGCTTTTTTCGACATCCTATTTTGTTATTTATACTTTTAACTTTGGATTTGCGGTAAAAAGTCTAATCATATATCTTTGGGGACCTTGGGCAGCCTACTTGTTCGGAAAGTGGTTTGTTTTATCTGATAATAGCGACCGTTCGTTTCAAGAAATGACGAATACGCTAACATTTGGTTTCTTTCTGCACGGCGTTTTGAATCTGCTCGCATATCTTAAATCAGACTACTATGCGCAATATGCTTATCAAAGAGTGTCCGTCGATTTTTGGCGTGGTGACATGGTTTCAGTTATCTCTACGGGGTTTATGTTCACATTTGCGGTTGCTCTTTCAACTTCAATCCTGTTCTCCCATTGCGGGGTTCGAAAAAAGCTTATAGCGCTGGCGGTTCTATTGATGAGTACGTTTGAAGCATCGTTCTTTGCCTATCGAACGATGATATTCATTGTTTTAATTCTTGTTGCTTTTAACCTACTTCGTTGGCTTCATGACTCATCTGTGCGAATCAGCAGAAAAGCTTTGCTCATTGGGCTTGCCGCGCTCTTTTTTGTTGCGATATTTGCAATTGTGTTCCTGAATGCTTTCGGAATTCAAGATGAATTGCTGTCTTTGAAAATTGTACGGCGACTGCTATACGATGACAAATCTTCGAGGTTTAAAACATGGACCTCATATTTGTTTTCGGGGGATTGGCTTCGTTATCCCTTTGGAGGCCAGAAGAGTGAATTCGCATATCACGGAGAGTGGGTACACAATCTATGGCTTGATATTTTAAATAAGGTTGGACTGATTCCCTTTGTAATCGCTGTAATATTTACGATAACGAGCATACGGTCTGCATATGGTGCCGCTGTGCGTATGAAAAAAACAAACCACAATTTGCTATCAAATCAAATTGCAAGTTTAGGTTTAGGTGCATTGCTGATCTGTATGCCTGAGCCTGTTGTTGATGCAAATCCGTATTTTTTCTTTGCTATTCTAATGCTATTGGGTGGCATCAAAGGAGTGGAGTGCTCATTCGGCAAGGAAGATACCGCTGAATCGGAAAGGGGATTCTAAAGACATGTCTCAATTCAAAGATAAAATACTGCTCATTACCGGTGGGACAGGCTCCTTTGGCAACGCTGTGCTGCGCCGCTTCCTGACCACCGACATTGCAGAGATCCGCATTCTCTCACGGGATGAGAAGAAGCAGGATGATATGCGGCATACCTATCAGGAGCTGTATCCGCAGTATGCGGAAAAGATCAAATTCTACATAGGTGATGTGCGGGACTACCGTTCCATCGACCCGGCGTTCCGCGGGGTGGATTATGTATTCCACGCAGCCGCCCTCAAGCAGGTACCCTCCTGCGAGTTTTACCCCATGGAAGCGGTCAAAACCAACGTGGCCGGTTCTGACAATGTGATCTCTGCCTGTGTGGAAAACCATGTGAAGAAGGCAATCTTCCTGTCTACGGACAAGGCGGCTTATCCCATCAATGCTATGGGCATGACGAAGGCCGTCATGGAGAAGAATGTGATCGCCCGCTCCCGGCAGATGCTGCCCGGAGATCCGGTTCTGTGCCTGACCCGATACGGCAACGTCATGGCTTCCCGCGGCTCGGTCATCCCGCTGTTCTGCGACCAGATCGACGAGGGGAAGCCCCTGACGATCACGAATCCCAATATGACCCGTTTTATGATGACGCTCAGCGATGCCGTAGACCTTGTGCTTTATGCCTTTGAGCATGGCGAACAGGGCGACCTGTTCGTGCAGAAGGCCCCTGCTGCGACCATCGAGACGCTGGCACAGGCTGTGCTGGAGCTGAAGCACTCCAACCTTGGCACGACGATCATCGGAACGCGGCATGGCGAAAAGCTCTTTGAGGTGCTGGTCACTGCAGAGGAAATGATGCGGGCGGAAGAGCTGCCCGGCTTCTTCCGCATTCCGGCGGACAACCGGGATCTGAACTATGACACCTATTTCAGTAAAGGCAACCCGGAATTCGGCAAGATCGAGCAATATACCTCACACAATACACACCGGCTGAATGTGGAAGAAATGAAACAGCTGCTGCTGAAGCTGAAACTGTTCGGAGGAACTTGCTAATGAACGTATTGATTACCGGCGCAAACGGATTTGTTGGGAAAAATCTGACGCAGCGTCTGTATACGCTCAGGGACCACAGAGACAGGACGCGACCGACTTTACAAATAGAGGAGATCTTCCTGTGTACACGGGAAACCGCTCCTGGTGTATTCACGGAATATTGCCGGAAAGCGGATTTCGTGGTCCACCTGGCTGGTGTGAACCGGCCCCAGGATCCGGGAGAATTTGCAGCCGGAAACACGGACTTCACCCGTACCCTGTTGGAGATGCTTCGGGAAAGCGGCAACCGCTGCCCAGTGCTGCTCTCCTCCTCCATTCAGGCCAGCCTGACCGGACGATATGCCGAAAGTCCCTATGGGCAGTCCAAAAAAGCGGCGGAGGAACTGCTCCTCGCTTACGGCAGAGAAACCGGTGCAAACGGGATGATCTATCGTCTGCCGAACCTGTTTGGCAAGTGGTGCCGCCCCAACTACAATTCGGTGGTGGCAACCTTTTGCCATCATATCGCGCGGGATCTGCCGATCACCGTTTCAGACCCGGCAGTCGAATTGGAACTGGTCTACATTGACGACCTGATTGACGAGATCCTGAATGCCATGGAGGGCCATCCCAACCGGACAGATGGGGCGTATTGCAGCGTTCCGGTCAGTTACCGCGTGACGCTGGGCGAGATCGTCCGTCTACTCCGAACGTTCCGGGAGCAGCCGCAGACGCTTTTGCTGCCAGAGATCCCGGATGGCAGCTTTGCAAAGAAGCTCTATAGTACCTATCTGTCCTATCTGCCGCCAGAAAAAATTGCGTTTCCGCTGAAGATGAATGTGGATGAGCGAGGCAGCTTCACGGAGCTTCTGAAGACCGCCTCCTGCGGACAGGTCTCCGTCAACATCACGAAACCGGGTGTCACCAAGGGACAGCACTGGCACAACAGCAAGTGGGAGTTCTTTATGGTCGTGGCCGGACACGGACTGATTCAGGAACGTCAAATCGGCTCAGATGAAAAGATCGAATTCGAGGTCAGCGGCGACCGGATCCAGGCTGTTCATATGTTGCCGGGCTATACCCACAATATTATCAATCTGAGTGAAACGGAAAATCTGGTGACAGTCATGTGGGCCAACGAGCAGTTTGACCCCAGCCATCCGGATACCTACTTTGAGGAGGTGTAGCAATGGGAAAGCTGAAGCTGATGACGATTATCGGTACGCGGCCGGAAATCATCCGGCTGTCCGCCACGATAAAGTGCTGCGACCGGTACTTTGAGCAGATTCTGGTCCACACCGGTCAGAACTACGACTACACCCTCAATCAGGTGTTTTTTGACGATCTTGGTCTCCGGGCACCGGACTATTATCTGGATGCCGTAGGCGATGATCTCGGAGCCACGATTGGGAATATCATCGAGAAGTCCTACAAGCTGATGGTGCGGGTCAGGCCGGATGCGGTGCTGGTCCTGGGCGACACCAACTCCTGCCTTTCTGTGATCGGCGCCAAACGGCTGCACATTCCGATTTTCCATATGGAGGCGGGTAACCGCTGCAAGGACGAGTGCCTGCCGGAGGAGACGAACCGACGCATTGTGGATATCATCAGTGATGTAAATCTCTGCTATTCGGAGCACGCGCGCCGGTATCTGATGGAGTGCGGCCTGCCGAAGGAGCGCACCTTTGTGACAGGCAGCCCCATGGCCGAGGTACTGCACGCCAATCTGGACAAGATCGAAGCGAGCAATGTCCACCAGCGTTTGGGACTGACTAAGGGGCAGTACATTCTGCTCTCGGCCCATCGGGAGGAAAATATCGATACAGACCGCAATTTTGTCCAGTTGTTCACAGCGGTCAATGCCATGGCAGAGAAGTATGATATGCCAATCCTTTACTCCTGCCACCCCAGAAGCAGAAAGCGGCTGGAGGCGACGGGATTCCAGCTGGACACCCGTGTGATCGCCCACGAACCGCTGGGCTTCCTTGATTACAACTGCCTCCAGATGAACGCTTTTGCGGTAGTTTCCGACAGCGGAACGCTGCCGGAGGAAAGCAGTTTCTTCCTGTCTGTCGGTAAGCCATTCCCGGCAGTCAGCATCCGCACCTCCACTGAGCGCCCCGAGGCGCTGGACGCGGGCTGCTTTGTACTCGCCGGAATCGACGCGGACTCCCTCCTGCAGGCGGTGGAGATGGCTGTCGGGATGCAGCGGGCGGAATGCTTTGGCACACCGGTAGCGGGGTACACTGCTGAAAACGTGTCCATGAAGGTTGCGAGAATCATTCAGAGCTACACGGGCATCGTCAATAAAATAGTTTGGAGGAAAGACGAATAAATGGCGCTTGCAGATAATCACATACACTTTTTGCTTGGAGTGGATGACGGTGCGAAAGACGAAGAAGTAATGCACGCCATTTTAGACGTGGCATAGCAAAAGGACCAAAGGGGGAGATACAAACAAGGGAGCTGTATATGGGGAAGCGCGGTGGGAAAAGGCAACTGCGTATCCCGTTCTCCGGCTTTACAACATTTGCCCGGGTGTGGCATCATGCGGGCTAAAACAAATTCGCAAATAAGGGGGGATGTCTGTGTCAGACGCCAGAGAACAACCGGC
>OJKI01000152.1_pt1 | contig 32033 bp, 29 predicted proteins | sample 1596431 | NCBI WGS metagenome assembly OJKI01 (sample SAMEA4350165, study PRJEB24818) | metagenome | biome: human; feature: gut; material: faeces | place: Denmark | collected 2013-09 | reverse complement strand
ATATCAATCATAAACACCATCCTTTCTTTAGGATGATTTCTTTGTAAGACACAAAAAAATCAATCTTTCGATTGATTCTATATATCAAGTTCAAACTAAATAGTTCGAACAGATTCGTCAATGGAGCGGGTAGCGAGAATCGAACTCGCGCGACCAGGTCGGAAGCATGGCATTCTACCACTAAATTATACCCGCATATAAAAATGGAGCTACCAACCAGAATTGAACTGGTGACCTCAGCCTTACCAAGGCTGCGCTCTACCTACTGAGCTATGGTAGCGAGTACATAAACTATTTTAGCATAATTACCAAACAATATCAAGCGCTTTTTCATAAAATAATTGCCAGCCTATCTAAAACAAGCTGACAATTATTTTTAATTTATATTATTTAAATTTTTAACAGTCTTTTTTCTAATACGTTGAATAGCATTATCAACAGATTTAACAGGAGCATCTAGCTTTTGAGCAATCTTTACATAAGACTCTCCTTGAATGTATCTATTAAGAACCTTCTTCTCAAAATCACTTAGAGAAGTATCTATCACACTTTCAACATTTGACATATATTCTTTTTTTGTTATAGTGTCCAAAGGATCTTCTATAATATTAGCATCTAATATTTCCATAACTTCTGTATCAGCGTTGCCATCGGAATCCTCGTATGCAGGCATATTCAATGACAAATAAGAATTAAGTGGCATGTGTTTTTGCCTATTAGATGATTTAATAGCAGTGATTAATTGACGTTCGATGCATAGATTAGCAAAAGATTTGAAAGAATTTTGCTTGTCCTCTTTATAGTCCTTAATTGCTTTATATAAGCCGATTAAGCCCTCTTGTATAATATCTTCTTTCTCGGCACCAATTATAAAATATTTATTAACTTTCGAATTAACTAAATCCTTATATTTGCAAATCAAAAACTCTAAAGCTTTTTTATCATCAGCACGTATTGAATTGATTAATTCTTCATCAGACATATTATTATAGTCTAAGCTGTAATTCATAAAAGTAAGTTCCTCCTAAAATGCCTTTACTGATTTGTATTATATGCTACCAATCCTTGCAATGTCAATAGATTAAGGGAAAATTTAATAAAAATATTAGGTTTTTAGTAGTTCACAAAAAATTCACAATTAAATTAGCAATCTCTATTGACATTTGCTAAATATGGATGTATTATATACACAGTTTAGCACTCTGATGTATAAAGTGCTAAAAAGAGGTGAAAATATGTTAGACAATAGAAAGAAAAAAGTATTGCAAGCTATTGTGGAAGAATACATAGAAACAGCAGAACCAGTAAGTTCTAAAGCCCTTGTAGATAAACAAAAAATAGACTTTAGTAGTGCTACAATTAGAAACGATATGGCAGAGCTAGAAAAGATTGGACTACTAGAAAAACCTCACACATCTGCAGGAAGAGTTCCATCAGCAAAAGGATACAGATACTATGTTGATGAACTTATAAATTACAATAGCATAAGCAGACAAGAAATAAAATATATTCAAAACCAACTAGAAAGTAAAGTAAATCAAATAGAAGATTTAACAAAAATTACAACATCAACATTATCGGAAATAACTCATTATACTTCAGTTGGAATTGGCCCAAAGGCACAAGATATAGAAGAAATAAAATTTGTTCTATTAGGTTCAAGATTATTGATGGCAGTTATATTAACAGGTAGTGGACTTATAAAAGAAACAATAATAAAGTTTGATGAAGATATAACACAAGAACAAGTTGAAACAATAACATATTTGTTCAACAACAAATTAAAAGGCAAGCCAATAACAGAAATAGATAAACCAATGGAAGAATATATGCATACAGAAATGAAGAGCCTATTAAATGTTGTAAAACCAATACTAGAACAAATAAAAAAGGCGATCAATGATGATATACCAGTATATATGGAAGGTGCAGACAAATCATTTGAACTACCAGAATTTAAAAGTTTAGATCTTGCAAAGAACTTTGTAAACATATTAGACTCAGACAAAACAAAGCAATTAATGAATGTACTAAATAGTGGAAATGATCAAGATGAGATAAATGTTTATATAGGTGACGAAAATGCAGATGAAGCATTAAAAGATTTTAGTATTGTAACATTTAAACATAAAAAAGATGGCAAGGATTTAGGAACTATTGCAATAATAGGACCAACAAGAATGGATTATTCGAAAGTAATTTCTGCTATGAAATATATTAGTCAGAAATTAAATGAAGATAAAATGTTAGGAGAAGGAAAGGAGAACAAGGATGGATAAAGAAGAAAAAGTAGATATAGAGGAAAACGAAAAAGACACTAAAAAAGAACCAAACGAAGAATTGACAAAGGTAAAAGAAGAACTTGAAGACATCAAAGACAGACACACAAGGCTAATTGCAGAGTTTGACAATTTAAAGAAAAGAAGTGCAAAGGAAAGAGAAGGTTTATATGCTTCTATAATGGGAGATATAATATCTGCATTACTTCCAGTAATAGACAATTTGGAAAAAGCAGCAGAAGCGGAAAGCAAAGACGAAGAATACAAAAAAGGAATAGAACTAGTGTTAAAACAATTTAAGGATGTGCTTTCAGCAAATGGGGTAAAAGAAATAGAAGCAGTTGGTCAACCTTTTGATCCAGAACTTCATGAAGCAGTTAGTATGATTCAAGATGACAAACTTGGAGAAAAAATAGTTGCTCAAGAATACAGAAAAGGCTATATGATAGGCAATAAAGTAATAAGGCATTCTATGGTCATAGTAGCAAATTAATAAGTTAATAATTTTAAAATTATAAATAGAGGGAATAATAATAAAGAAATTTATTTTTAGAACCTCAAAACCAAAGAAAGAAAAAAATAAATTGTATATAAATTTAAGGAGGAATTTTATTATGGGAAAAATTATAGGAATTGACTTAGGAACAACAAACTCATGTGTTGCAGTTATGGAAGGAGGAGAGCCAGTTGTTATTCCTAACGCAGAAGGAAACAGAACAACACCATCTGTAGTTGCATTCTCAAAAAATGGAGAAAGATTAGTAGGACAAATAGCAAAACGTCAAGCTGTTACAAACCCAGATAACACAGTTATTTCAATAAAAAGAAAAATGGGAACAGCAGAAAAAGTAAAAATAGAGGGAGAAGAATTCTCACCTCAAGAAATATCTGCAATGATATTACAAAAATTAAAAACAGATGCAGAAAATTATTTAGGACAAAAAGTTACACAAGCGGTTATTACAGTACCAGCATACTTCTCAGATAGCCAAAGACAAGCAACAAAAGATGCTGGAAAAATAGCAGGACTTGAAGTATTAAGAATTATAAATGAGCCAACAGCAGCAGCTTTAGCATTTGGTATGGACAAAGAAGACCAAGACCAAAAAATAATGGTATACGACTTAGGTGGAGGAACATTCGATGTATCTATACTAGATATTGGTGATGGAGTATTTGAAGTTCTTGCAACAAATGGTAACACACATTTAGGTGGAGACGACTTTGATGAAAGAATTATGGACTACTTAGTATCAGAATTCAAAAAATCAAATGGAATAGATTTAAAATCAGATAAAATGGCAATGCAAAGATTAAAAGAAGCTGCAGAAAAAGCTAAAATAGAGCTTTCTGGAATGCAACAAACACAAATCAACTTACCATTCATCACAGCAGATGCTCAAGGACCAAAACACTTAGATATTACATTAACAAGAGCAAAATTCGAAGAATTAATCAGAGATTTAGTTGATGCAACAAGAGTACCAGTTGAGCAAGCTATGAAAGATGCAGGAGTTACAGCAAACGATATTCATAAAATATTATTAGTTGGTGGATCTACAAGAGTACCTTGTGTTCAAGAAGCAGTAAAGAAGATAACAGGAAAAGACCCAGACAAAGGTATAAATCCAGATGAATGTGTTGCAATTGGTGCAGCAATCCAAGGTGGAGTTCTTTCAGGAGATGTAAAAGACTTAGTATTATTAGACGTAACACCACTATCATTAGGTATTGAAACATATGGTGGAGTATTTACAAAATTAATTGAAAGAAATACAACAATACCAACAAAGAAATCACAAATCTTCTCAACAGCAGCAGATGGTCAAACATCAGTTGAAGTACATGTTCTACAAGGTGAACGTGAAATGGCTGCATATAACAAAACATTAGGAAGATTCCAATTAACAGGAATTCCTGCAGCACCAAGAGGAGTACCACAAATCGAAGTAACATTTGATATAGATGCAAACGGTATAGTACACGTATCTGCAAAAGATATGGCAACAGGAAACGAACAAAAAGTTTCTATTACAGCTTCAACAAATCTAACAGATGAAGACATAGACAGAGCTGTAAAAGATGCAGAAGCACATGCTGCAGAAGACAAGAAAAAGAAAGACGAAATAGAAGCAAGAAACGAAGCTGAAAGCTTATCTTACAATTGCCAAAAAACACTTGACGAATTAGGCGATAAAATCAATGGAGAAGAAAAAGCTAAGGCAACAGCTGAAATTGAAAATGTAAAAAAAGCATTAGAGGGTTCAGATGTAGAGAAGATAAAAGAAGCAACAGAAAAATTAAAACAAGTATTCTATTCAATGTCTGAAAAACTATATAGCAAAGCAAATCCAAACGGAGCAGCTGGTCAAGCAGCAGGAACACAAGAACAACCACAAACAGACGAGAACGGAAATGTATATAATGCAGACTACAAAGTAGAAGACGATAATGACAATAAATAAAAAACTTTTCGCCCAATAGGGATGCCCCTTTTTGGGCGAAAATATTAAAAAAATATTCGTTACTAAAATAGTGGCGAAGGAGGAAATAATGGCAGAAAAAAGAGACTATTATGAAGTTTTAGGAGTTAGTAAAACAGCAACGGACGAAGAACTAAAAAAAGCATACAGAAAATTAGCAAAAAAATATCATCCAGATGCAAATCCTGATGACAAAGCAGGAGCAGAAGCAAAATTCAAAGAAGTAAACGAAGCGTATGAAACCTTATCAAATCCTCAAAAAAGAAAAATGTATGATCAATTTGGAACAGCAGACCCACAAGGATTTAATGGAGCTGGTGGACCATTTGGAGGACAAGGTGGATATTATTCATATACATCCTCTGGTTTTGATGGATTTGGAGATATATTTGGAGATTTAGGAGACTTATTTGGATTTGGTGGAGGAAGATCTTCAAGACAGACAAACGGGCCAAGAAAAGGTACTGACTTAAAGTGTAGTGTAAACTTAACTTTTGAGGAAGCATATTCTGGAACAAGCAAGCAAATAAATATAACTAGAAATGAAGAGTGTCCTACTTGTTCTGGAACAGGAGCAAAACCAGGAACACATCCAGAAACTTGCTCTGTTTGTGGAGGAAAAGGAACTGTAACACAAGTTCAAACAACATTATTAGGACAAATGAGAGTTCAAACAACCTGCTCAAACTGTCATGGAACAGGAAAAGTTATAAAAGAAGTTTGTAACACTTGTTATGGAAAAGGAACTGTTAGAAAACAAGCCAAAATAAATGTTAAAATACCAGCAGGAATTGATGATGGTCAAACGATAGTACTAAAAGGAGAAGGAGAACCAGGGAAAAACGGCGGAGCAAAAGGTAATGTGTACATAACAATTAATTTGAAAAAGCACAGTATCTTTACAAGAAACGGAGACGATGTTTATTGCGAAGTGCCAATTACCTTTACACAAGCAACTCTTGGCGCTGAATTAGAAATTCCTTTAGTGGATGGAACAAAAATGAAATACAAAATACCAGAGGCTACACAAACTGGAACAAAATTCACAATAAAAGACAAAGGATTTGTACGTATCAATTCTGGAAACAGAGGAAATTTAGTATTTACAGTTCAAGTACAAGTACCAAAAAGATTGTCAAAAGAACAAAGAGACCTTTTAGTAGAACTTGCAAAAACTATGAATGAACAACCTCCGGTAAAAAGAAGAGGATTATTTGGATAAAACAAAGCTAGTTAAATGGATAAAACATTTAACTAGCTTTTATCGTGGAACAGATATGAAATCTAACGGATTAACATTTACTCCATTTTTCTTAATAGCAAGATGCAAATGACATCCAGTTGTTGCACCATTCGTAGGATTTCCAAAAGCATCCTTATATGGATTATTTTCAATACCATAAACATTCTTAGGGCCAACAGTAGAAATAACATCTCCAGCATGAACAATATCATATCTAGAAACTGTGTAAATAGGAGAAACGTGGCAATACGAAACCTTTATGTCATTATTTTCAACAACAATAGTATAACCGCCACCAGCACCCCAACTTGCAAAAGTTACCTCTCCACTACAAATTGCCAAAATGGGAGTTCCTTCTGGTGCAGGAATGTCAATTCCGGAATGATAAGAAGATGCTCCTGAAGTAGGAGAACTACGATACCCAAAAGGAGAACTAATATAAGTATAATCAGGCAAAGGCCAAACAAACTCAGAAGTAGGAAGAACCGTGCAAAAGGTAATAAAGAAAACAAACACGAAAATTACGATAAAATATAAAAATAAATATTTAAAAAAACTATTAGTCATATAACCTCCTAAAAAATATATGAACCAATAGTTTTAATATTAATTTTTAGACTTTTTAAAAGCAAAAAATTTACTAATAAAGAAATTTAAAATAATTACAACAACAGTGACAAACAATTTCATGATAGTTTTCTGAATTGAAGTATTACATAAAGGGAATAATAAGAATCCTCCCACAAATTCGACTACCATAGTAAAAGCTCTACCAGCGATGAATTTAAAAAACTCATAAGTTTTTTCTTTTAAATTCTTAGCTTCAGAATGAAAAACCAAATCCTTATTAGTAATATATGCAAATAATACAGCTAAAGAAATAGCTATAAAATTTGATAAATTTTCATTCCATCTAAAACATGTATTCATAACAAAGAAAGAGCCTAAATTAACAAGTGTTGTGAAAACACCAAACACTGCATATAACAAAACTTCCTTAGTCACAAATTTCTTAAAAAGAGCTTTAATTGGTTCCATAATGCCTCCTGTAAAAATAAAAAAACGAGCTAATTTCTTAGCTCCAAAATTTGGCAGGGGTATCAAGATTCGAACTCGAACCCGCGGTTTTGGAGACCGTCATGCTACCATTGACACCATACCCCTATCTGACTTAATAATAATAACACAAAAAAAAACAATGTGCAAGAGAAAAATGAAAAAAACATAGACTTTATTAAAAAAATATTGTATAATATATACATATGGGGATGTATTTGGCTTTCGACAGTATCCCAGAAGTATGTGTAGCGAGTAGTGGATGGCTGCTTCGGCCACTATAAAAAAGCAGAACTAAAAATAAACGCTGATAATAATAGAGAATTAGCATACGCTGCCTAAGCTTAGGTAGCTCATCTTACCAAGAAGGCCTACGGTCATGGATAAGGTGTCAACTAGTAGGATAACAAAACTGTTTCAGCTATGAAAACAGTGGGTAAATAAATAGCTACTATAAAAACACGGTTGTTTGTTAATGTGTTATTATAGGAAAAGTAAATAACAAACTACACTCGAAGAAGCGCACACGGAAAGAACACTGGACAGGGGTTCAACTCCCCTCATCTCCACCAAAAAAGAGCACCACGAAGTGGTGTAATTTTTTTGGATTGGAATGAGCGAGTTTCTTTTCTTCTATATTACTACAAACTTCTAAATAATTAATTAAAAATCAACAAAAACTGAAACCCTATGTCGAAGTTTGACGCACGATTTTTCTAGACAAGCCAGCATTTTCGCTGTATAATAGGTTTGCAAAAAAATAAAATTATAAATACAAAATAAATATTTACTAAGTAGTTGAAAACAAATGAATTATTTGGTAAAATATGAAAGGAGCAAAATGAAACAAAAAGAAATAAACAACGAAAGATATTCACAAGAAGAAATAGATGCAATAATAGATGAAATAATAGAAAAAGAACCAGTAAAAGAAATAAAAGAGCATTTAATAAAATATGAAAAAGAATGTAGAGAAAAAAGAAAAACAACAAAAAGTATGTTAAAAGAAGAAAAGTGCGAATATGAAATAAATCATCCACACGATAAAGCAGTAAGACTAATGCTTGCTAATTCACAAGAGGCAGCAAACTTAATAAACTTAGCACTAAAAAAAGAAGATTTTATAAAAGCAAAAGAAATAGAGCAATATAAAAGTAGCTTTGTAACAAAATTGTATAAAAATAAAGAATCAGATATTGTATATAAAGATTTAAAAAATAAAGGAATATATTATTTAATAGAGCATCAAAGTAAACAAGATAAAATGATGCCAGTAAGAATAGCAGAATATAGCATAGAAATAATGAGAGATGCACTAGACTTAACTAAAAAAGAAAAGAAGTGTGAAATTCCAAGAGTAATAGCAATAGTATTATATACAGGAGAAGGCAAGTGGCAAGTATCGCAAACACTAGAAGAAATACAAGCAAAAATAGAAGGAATAGAAGCCACATCAGTAGGAAGTTATAGTATTGTAGATATAAATACATATACTGATGAAGAACTGTTAAAAGCAAAAGGAGCATTACCCAAAATGCTATTAATGGAAAAAAACATTAAAAACTTAACAGACGAAGCAAAGAAAATAGAAGATTGCAATTTCACAGAAGAAGAAAGAGAAAGAATAAGCATATACATAACAAATGTAATAAGAGAAGTTAACTATGACTTAGCAGAAAAATTGCTAGAAAAAATAAATATAGAGGAGGGAAAGAATATGAGATTAGGACAAGCACTAGTAGATTATTGGTACGATGGAGTAGCAAAAGGCGAGGAAAAACGGAAGAAAAGAAGGCAGAAAAGAAGGAAAAAAAGAGGGTTATGCTTCTGGAAAGCGTAAGACAAAAATTGAAGTAATTGGAAGAATGTTAAATGAAAATTTTGATAAGGATACAATAAAGAAAATTGCAAAAGCAACAGATGAAGAGATAGAAGAAGTAAGAGCTGCTAAATAAACATATACATAGCAAGTGTGAAAAAGAAAAGCTAACTGTAAACAAGTAGAAAAGTTGCTAGAAAAATTTTTTAGTTCTTATAAAGTCAAACGCGTCCACTAATACGGGCGCGTTTGCTTGGTTTGAGAAGTTTTTATTGAATATGTTATTTAATAAAAACTAACTAATTAAATATATAGCACAACCGTAAGAAAAAAGTCAATAGTTTAAAACGAAAAGGTATAAAGATTTTAAACTTTGCAAAATGGAAAAATTCAAGAGTAAGAACAAGTACAAGAATTTTTTATTTTAATTAAATAACATATTTAATAAAAAAGCTAGTGTAAATTGTAAAAAAGAAAAGCAAATTGCATAATAAGGGCAATTCTGCTGAAGAATAAGCTGTTTATTGTAAAAAACAATACAAACTTATATATTTTTGTAAAGTGAAAAAGTAAGTGCAATTTTGTAGAGACAGGTGTAAAAGCAAGAAAAAAGTAATTGTTAAAACTTTTAGAAAATAATAAGTTATAGTTGAATTATAAAACAATATGTTTTATAATAAAAATGCTTAAAGTTTACATTAAATGTGTAAAATAAGTTAAAACTAAAGAAAGATAGTTTTTGCAAGAAATATTAAAAGCTAAGTAAAATTAAAATATAGAAAGCAAAGAGTATCTTAAATAAAAAAATAAGAAAGGAGAGTATAATTAAAAATATTAATTATACGAGAAAACCAATGAAACAAGTAAAAAACACAAAAAAGACAAATTTAAACAAAGCAAATTTTAAAAACAAAAATGCTATAACATTGATAGCGCTAGTAGTAACAATAGTTGTACTTTTAATCTTAGCAGGAGTAACAATAAGCTTATTATTAGACGAAAATGGAATAATAGCAAAAAGCAAAGATGCAAGAAATGCAAACAGAGCAGGAACTATAAGAGATGAAATAAGCTTATGGGAAGCAGAAAAGTTTGCATCAGACAATGGAGCAGGCTCACACGAAAGTATGGATGCGTTTTTAGCAAGACTGAAAACAAGAGGGCTAATAAATGATGAAGACATACAAAAAATAAAAGACACAAGAGAGCTACAAGTAGGAAAAGAAATAATCAAATTCCCATCAGATGCAAAAACATTAGTCCAAGCATTTAATGATGGGGAAATACAAGTAGGAGATTACCTAAACTACAACGACTATGTAGACGAAAGCAAAACATATACAACAGCAACAAACGAAAATGGCTGGGCAGACCAAAAATATACAGCAACAAAAAACACATATTGGCAAGTATTAGGACTAGATGAAACAGGCGAAAGATTAATGTTAATTTCACAAAGTCCAATAAAAAAAGAAATGAAAACAGGTGATACTGTAGAAGATTGGAAAAAAATACCATATTTGGTATTAAAAGGTGCATATAGCTATGTTAATTGTGAAAAAATTCTAAATGATATAAGTGGAATATATAGTACAAGTTTAGGAAAAGCAGAGAGCCTAACAGCAGAAGAGATAAATAGATTAATAGGAGTAACAGTAGATTATAAAAATGAAACAGTATATGCAAATTCTGACCCGAGTACAAATATAGACGAAGTTGGAGTACTAGGAAACCAATACACATATAAAGAAACAGATTACACACCAGAAAGTTATATAAATAGTAAAACGCATGCAACAGCAGGAACAAAAACAGATCCAGCAACAGCATATAGGTACCAATTGGGCAACCTAACAATAAACGACACATTAAAAACAATATTATTTAATGGAACAACAAGTGATGCAAATTTTGCAAAGTCTTACTGGCTGGCCTCGCCTGCAGTTCTCGCTGACTCTGACCGTGCGTACTTTGGCCCTGGCGGTGTCTGTGGCGGCGATGTCTACGCTGGCAACTACTTCTTCTTCGACTCGGGCGGGGGCTGGGGTGCTTGTAGCTTTGGCGTTCGCCCCGTAGTTTATCTAGAATCTAATATCACTGTAGAAGATTTGCACAAAATAGATGGACAAGAAGAGGATTGGTCAGCGGACTCAAATGAGATTAATGTTGCACATGGTAACTCATCAAATGGAGAAGCAGGAAACTATGGAACTCCAGGTGGATTAGGACCGAACTAAAAACAGAAATAGCCCCAAGAAGGCCTCGCAACTTTCGGGGCTCCGCAAAAAAAGAGGCACACAAACAAAAATATATAAAATAGTGTGACTTGTTACAAAAAATTTATTAAAGAAAAGCTAATGAGATAAATCATTAGCTATATTTTTATATTTGCTAAATAAATTATCATAAAAATAGGCAATTTTAACAAAAATCAAGCAAAAGTACTTGACAAAATGGTAAAAATGTTGTAAAGTATATTAGCATTACAAAAATAACAAATAATTTATATTACCTTGTAAGAAAGGAAGCGACAGTATGGAGAAAAAAGTCGAGATAGGAATGTTATACGAAATATATGGAAATCTTTTAACAAAAAGACAACAAAATGTATTAAATGACTTTGCTAATTGCGACTTATCACTAACAGAAATAGCTGAAAACAATAAAATTACAAGGCAAGCAGTAAATGACATTGTTAAGAAGGGAGAAAAAAGGCTTTTGGAATATGAACGAAAGCTAGGGATTATGAAAAAGACAATAAACCAAGAAAAACAAATCCAAACTATTCTTTCAGAGCTAAGCAAAATCACAGACAGTTCATCAGACAAAAAAATAGAAAAGATTTTAAATAGCGTAAGAAAAGAATTAATAAGTTTGAACGCATAAGAAAATAAGGAGGTTTTAATATGGCTTTTGAAGGATTATCTTCTAAACTACAAGAATTTACTAAAAAACTAAGAGGAAAGACAAGAATTACCGAATCTGATTTAAAAGAAATGCTAAGAGAGGTAAAACTTGCACTGTTAGAAGCAGATGTTAACTACAAAATAGTAAAAGAATTTGTAGCATCTATACAAGAAAAAGCCTTAGGCCAAGATGTTTTAAAATCTTTAACTCCTGGACAACAAGTCATAAAAATAGTAAAAGACGAGCTTGTAGAATTACTTGGAGGAACACAAAGTTCAATAAACTTTAGTCCAAACCCACCAACAATAATAATGCTTGTAGGACTTCAAGGTTCTGGTAAAACAACAACAGCGGGAAAACTTGCAAATCTACTAAGAAAACAAGGAAAAAAGCCATTACTAGTAGCGTGTGATGTTTACAGACCAGCAGCTATAAAACAACTTCAAGTTGTAGGTTCGCAACTAAACATACCAGTATTTGCAAACGAAAACTCAAAAGATGTTGTTCATATAGCAAAACAAGCACTAAGTGTTGCAATGAGTAAATTAAACGATGTTATTATATTAGATACAGCAGGTCGACTTCAAATAGATGAAGAACTTATGAATGAGTTGAAAAATGTAAAGGCAAATGTTCATCCACATGAAATACTATTAGTAGTAGATGCGATGACAGGTCAAGAAGCTGTAAATGTAGCAACAGGATTTAATGATGCACTTGGAATTGATGGTGTTATTTTAACAAAGCTAGATGGTGATACCCGTGGTGGTGCAGCATTATCAGTAAAGAAAGTAACAGGAAAACCAATTAAATTTGCAGGTGTTGGAGAAAAACTAAGTGAACTAGAAGTATTTTATCCAGAAAGAATGGCATCAAGAATCTTAGGAATGGGCGATGTTCTATCAATAATAGAAAAGGCAGAAGAATCGTTTGATCAAGAAGAAGCAGAAAAGCTTTCAAAACAATTAGCTAAAAAAGAATTCGACTTAGACGATTATCTAGCTCAACTAAGACAGGTTAAGAAAATGGGTTCTTTCTCATCACTACTTAAATTAGTGCCGGGAATGGCAAACATAAAAGATTTAAAAGTTGATGATAAAGAATTTACAAGAATCGAAGCTATAATTTGTTCAATGACAGCAAAGGAAAGAAAAAATCCTAGAATATTAAATGGACAAAGAAGATTACGTATTGCAAAAGGAAGTGGAACTTCTGTACAAGAAATAAACAAATTCATGAAATCTTTTGAAATGACACAGAAAATGATGAAACAAATGAAAGATAGCAAGTCAATGAGAAAGATGATGGGACAAATGAAAAACATGGATCCAAAAGAATTGAAAAAGCTTCAAGATTCAATAAAATAGTTTTTAATATTTACTACTAAAACTAGTAGAAAAATATATAAAATAAATAGTATAATTTTGCGGAGGTGAATTAAATGGTAAAAATTAGATTACAAAGAGCAGGTGCAAAAAAAGCTCCATACTATCACATTGTAGTAGCTGATTCAAGAAGCCCAAGAGATGGAAGAATAGTAGAGCAAATAGGATCATACGATCCAATGACAAATCCAGCTACAATCAAATTAGACAAAGAAAAAGTAGAAAAATGGATTAAAAATGGTGCAAAACCAACAGATACAGTTAAAGCTTTAATAGAAAAAGCAAAATAATTAATATTACAATTTAGGAAGGACAAAAACAAATGGAAGAAATTTTAAAAACAATAATAGAAAACCTTGTAGACAACAAAGATCAAGTTGAAGTAACTAGAGTAGACGACGAAAGAGGAACTCTTTTAAAAGTTAAAGTTGCATCTGAAGATATGGGAAAAGTAATTGGAAAACAAGGAAGAATTGCAAAAGCAATCAGAACAGTTATGAAAGCAAATACAGCTAAAGAACAAACAAAGGTTGGAATTATATTCGAGGAATAAAAAATGGAAAAATATTTAGAGATTGGTCAAATTGTAAATACATTTGGAATAAAAGGTCAAGTAAAAATAGTGCCTTTTACAGATGATATAACAAGATTTGACGAATTAAAAGAAATATATATAGAAAAGAAAAATGAATTAAAATTATTCCAAATAGAACAAGTCAATTACAAAAAAAATATGGTAATTCTAAAATTAAAAGGAATTGAAACTGTTGAAGAAGCGGAAAAGCTAAGAAACTGCTATTTAAAAATAGACAGAAAAGATGCTAAAAAGCTTCCAAAAGATACATACTTTATAGTTGACTTACTAGGACTAGATGTATATACAGACGAAGGAAAATTGCTTGGAAAAGTTGATGACATATATAATGCTGGAAGCAGTGATATATATGTAATAAAAGATGAGTTAGGAAAACAAATATTGTTACCAGCCATCAAAGATGTATTAAAAGAAGTTGATTTAGAAAATCAAAAAATAATAGTGCATCTAATTAAAGGTTTAGTAGATTAGGAGAAAAAATATGAAATTTGATATACTAACACTTTTTCCAGAAATGTTTGAGCCACTAAAACACAGTATTATACAAAGAGCTGAAAGCAAAAATCTTATAAACATTAATTTGATTAATATAAGGGATTTTTCAAAAGATAAGCACAAAAAAGTAGACGATACTCCATATGGTGGAGGAGCAGGAATGGTAGTAAGAGCAGATGTTGTATATGATGCTTATAAATCGGTACAAGATGAAAAAGCAAAAGTCATATATTTATCTCCACAAGGAAAAACATTGAACCAGGCAAAAGTACAAGAACTAGCAAAACAAGAACATCTAATTCTTTTATGTGGACATTATGAAGGAATAGACCAAAGAGTACTAGACGAAATTGTAGATGAGGAAATCTCAATTGGAGATTATGTACTAACAGGAGGAGAGCTTCCAGCAATGGTACTTATAGATTCTGTTAGTAGATATGTAGAAGGAGTTCTAAGCGAAGATTCAGTAAAAGAAGAAAGCTTTTCAAAAGGAACTTTAGAATACAGCCAATATACAAGACCAGAAGCATTCTTAGGAAGAAGAGTACCAGAAGTTTTAACTTCAGGAAATCACAAGAACATAGATGAATGGAGAAAGAATAGTTCACTTGTAAATACATTTACAAAAAGACCAGAACTTCTTAGTGAAGAAGAAATAAAAAAAGCCAAAAAAATCATTTCAGAGGAAATGTGAAATTTAAGAAAGGAGAATATCGATGGATATCATAAAATCAATAGAACACGAACAATTGAAGAACAGAATTCCAGACCTTAAAGTTGGTGATACAGTAAGAGTACATCAAAGAATTAAGGAAGGAAACAGAGAAAGAATTCAAGTATTCGAAGGAATTATAATTAAAAAACAAGGCGGAAGTGTAAACGCCACATTTACTGTAAGAAGAATTGCTTACGGAGTAGGAGTAGAAAAAACATTCTTAGTACATTCACCATTAGTAGAAAAAGTAGAGGTAGTAAGAGTTGGTAAAGCAAGAAGAGCAAAATTATACTATTTAAGAGACAGAGTTGGAAAAGCTGCTAAGACAAAGGAAAACATCGGTGCTAAAATCGAAGCTAAATATATCGATGTAAAAGAAGAATTAGTAGAAGAACCAGCAGTCGAAGCAGAAGCTACAGAAACAGTAGAAGCTCCAGTTGAGGAAGCAAAAGTTGAAGAAACAGTTGCTCCAGTAGAAGAAGCTAAAGCTGAAGAAGTAAAAGAAGAAGCTCCAAAAGCTGAATAATCCAATTTTGTAAAAAGCACTTGTTTTTTTATAAAAACAGTGATATATTATAATCTAATTAAATACAAATAAAGATTATGAAAAGGACGCGATAAATAAATTAAAGTTTTTAGAGAGTCAAAGGTAGCTGAAAATTTGATAAACCGTATTTATTTATTATCACCTTGGAATCGTTTATACGAAATAATAGTAGTATGAATCGTATGTCTTGCGTTAAAAGACGTTTGAGGGGAGAATTCAACAGGATTCTCAAGTTAGGTGGTACCGCGGATATAAAGCTAATTCGTCCTATATAAGGACAATTAGCTTTTTTTAATTTTAAATAAAGGAGGAAAAAATTATGTACAAAAAAGTTGAATTAAATGATGACGGCTTTGTAGGGATGGAACGAGAAGTCGCACAAGTTTGGAAGGACAAAGACATCATAAAAAAGAACTTTGCAAGAAACGAAGGCAAGAGATATTTTACATTTTACGATGGACCTCCAACAGCAAATGGTATGCCACACGCAGGACATATCTTAACGAGAGTTATGAAAGACATAATTCCTAGATACAAAGTAATGCAAGGTTACAGAGTAATAAGAAAAGCTGGATGGGATACTCATGGACTTCCAGTAGAACTAGAAATTGAAAAGAAATTAGGAATTTCAGGAAAAGAACAAATAGAAGAATATGGAGTAGAACAATTCGTAAAAGAATGTAAAGAAAGCGTTTTCAAATATGTTCATGTATGGGAAGAAATGACAAACAAAGTGGGCTTTTGGGTAGATATGGAACATCCATATATAACATATGAAAACAAATATATCGAGTCTGTTTGGTGGGCTTTAAAAGAATTATGGGAAAAAGGTCTATTATATGAAGGACACAAAGTTATGCCATATTGCCCAAGATGTGGAACAGCGCTATCTTCACACGAAGTTGCACAAGGATACAAAGATGTAAATGACTTGACTTGTATTGCAAAATTCAAAGTAGTAGGAGAAGACAAATATTTCTTAGCTTGGACAACAACACCTTGGACACTACCTTCAAACTTAGCATTATGTGTAAATAAATCATATGATTACTGTGATGTAAAAGTTAATGTTGGAACTGAAGAAGAGCCAAAATATGAAACATACATTTTAGCAAAAGAGTTAGTACCGACAGTTTTAAAAGACAAACAATATGAAATCCTAAAAGAATATAAAGGAGCAGATCTACTTGGAACAAAATATGAGCAATTAATGCCATTTGCAAAAGTAGAAGGAAAAGCATTTGAAGTAATTCACGGAGATTATGTAACACTTACAGATGGTACAGGAATCGTACACATAGCACCAGCTTATGGAGAAGATGACAGTTTAGTTGCAAAGAAAAACGGAATAACATTTGTAAACCTAGTAGATAAATCAGGAAAATTCGTAGCAGAAGTAAAACCTTGGGCTGGAAAAAATGTAAGAGACTGTAACGAAGATATATGCAAATGGTTAAAAGAAGAAAGCAAACTATTTAGCAAAGAAAGACATATGCACTCATATCCACATTGCTGGAGATGTGACACACCATTACTTTACTATCCAAAAGAAAGCTGGTTTGTTGCAATGAGCCAACTAAGAGATGAATTAGTTGAAAACAATAACAAGGTAAATTGGTATCCAGAAACAATAAAAACAGGAAGATTTGGAAAATTCTTAGAGAACGTTATAGATTGGGGAATATCAAGAGATCGTTATTGGGGAACACCACTTCCAATCTGGACATGTGAAAACGAAAACTGTGGACACAGAGAATGTATAGGAAGTATAGAAGAATTAAAACAAAAAGGAATAGATGTACCAGAAGATATAGAACTTCATAAACCATATATAGACAATATACACTTAAAATGTCCAAAATGTGGTGGAGAAATGAAGAGAGCAAAAGAAGTTATAGACTGTTGGTTTGACTCGGGTTCAATGCCGTTTGCTCAATGGCACTATCCATTTGAGAACCAAGAAATGTTTAAGAACAACTTTCCAGCACAATTCATATCAGAGGCAATAGATCAAACAAGAGGATGGTTCTATACATTAACTGCACTAGGAACAGCATTGTTTGACAGAACTCCATTTGAAAACTGTATAGTACTAGGACACGTTCTAGATGGTAATGGACAAAAGATGTCTAAATCAAAGAGAAATGGTGTTGACCCATTATATCTATTAGATACAGTTGGTGCAGACGCTACAAGATGGTACTTCTATACAGGAAGTGCACCTTGGATTTCTTCAAGACTATCACTAGAAAATGTAAAAAAATCACAAAGAGGATTCTTAAGCACATTATGGAACGTATATTCATTCTATGTTCTATATGCAGAAATTGACCAATTCAATCCACTAAAATATTCAGACTTCAAGTCAGAGAATGTAATGGACAAATGGATTATTTCTAAGTTAAACACACTTGTAAAAACTGTATCAGACAAATTAGATGCGTATGACATAACCGGTGCTGGTGCAGAAATAGAAAGCTTTACAGACGAACTTTCTAATTGGTATGTAAGAAGAAACAGAGAAAGATTCTGGAGAACAGAACTAGATGACGAAAAGATAGGAGCTTACACAACACTATATAAAGTATTAACAACAATAAGCAAAATAGTAGCTCCATTCGTACCATTTATGGCTGATGCAATATATCAAAACTTAGTTGTAGGATTAGATAAAAATGCACCAGAAAGTGTTCATCTATGCGACTGGCCAGCATACAATGCACAAGAAGTTGACACTAAATTGGAAAATGAAATGGACTTAGCATACAAAATAGTTGAACTAGGAAGAAGTGCAAGAAACAATGCAAATATCAAGAACAGACAACCACTTTCAAAGATGCTAATTTCTGTTAAATCTTTACCAGAGTATTATGGAAATATCATAAAAGAAGAGCTAAACATCAAAGAAGTAGATTTAGGTGCGGAAATGTCGGAATATGTAAACTTTGATATAAAACCAAATCTACCAGTATTAGGAAAAACATATGGTAGATATATTCCAAAAATCAAAGAAGAATTAGCAAAATGCAATCCTCTAGACTTAGCTAATACAGTTAAATCTGGAAAAGGATATGTAATTATGCTAGATGAAGATACAGAATTAGAATTAAATTCTGATAATCTACTTGTGATGATGCAAGGAAAAGAAGGCTACTCTTTTGCTGGAGAAGGCGAGATTGGTGTAATGCTTGATACAACTATAACAAAAGAACTTAAAGAAGAAGGATATCTAAGAGAAGTATTATCTAAAGTTCAAAATATGAGAAAAGAATCAGGATTTGAAGTTATGGATAATATAGACCTATATGTATCTGGAAGCAAAGAAGTTATAGATGTAATAAAAGCAAATGAACAAGAAATAAAGAAAGACACATTAGCATTAAGCATAAACTATGATGTAGAAAATCCTGAATACAAAGATATGAGCATAAATGGATTACCATTAAAAATTGCTGTAATCAAAAAATAAAATCAAAGTCACCGTGCAAACGGTGGCTTAATTTTATATCTGCTGAATATTTATAAACTTCTTCTATTGAAACAATAAGAAAAATTTGTTATAATTGATATATCAATAAAAAGAAGGAAAATAAAATGTCAAAATTTTTTGTAAAAGAAAATCAAATAAACAACGATAAAATACATATACTAGGTGAAGATGTAAATCACATTGCAAATGTCTTAAGAATGAAAAAAGAAGATGAAGTTCAAATTTGTAATCAAGAAACAGGAGAAAATTATATTACAAAAATAATATCATTTTCAAAAGATGAGATTGAATGTGAAATTGTAGAAAAGATAATTGAAACAGTGGAGTCTAACGTTGATATTACGCTGTTTCAAGGAATACCAAAATTTGATAAAATGGAACTGATCATACAAAAAAACACAGAAGTTCGGAGTAAAAAAGATAGTACCAGTTTTAATGGAAAGAATAGTTGTTAAATTAGATGAAAAAACTGCAAGTAAAAAAATAGAAAGATGGCAAAAAATAGCAGAAGTTGCAGCAAAACAATCTATGAGAGATATAATCCCAGAAATAGGAAATATAGTTAAATTAAAAGATATTACAAAACAGGATTATGACGTGGTTTTAGTAGCATATGAAAATGAAGAAAAAAATATGCTAAAACAAGAATTAAAAAAATTACAAGGAAAAGACAGATACAAAATAGCAATAGTAATCGGACCAGAAGGTGGAATATCAGAAAAAGAAATAGAAATACTAAAAAACATGGGCACTAGTTTTGTATCACTAGGAAAAAGAATCTTAAGAACAGAAACAGCAGGAATAGTAATGTCTGGAAATATAATGTATGAATTAGAAGATTAAATATTGAAATTATAATAAGTTATTTGATATAATTTAATAGATTAATCTTAGGAGGAAAATTAAATGGCGAATGAAATTGAGAAAAAAAAGCCTGAAAGTAAGAGAACTACTAGGGTAAAGTCTGGTACGAGCAAAACAAAAAGTAGCACAACAACTAAAAAGAGTACTGAACAAGAAGTAAAAAAGACAACTTCAAGAGGCAGAAAACCAGTAGTAAAAAATGAAGAAAAAGTAGAAGAAGTAAAAATTGAAAAGCCAAAAGCAACTACTAAGAAAACAAGTACAACTAAAAAGACAGTAGCAAAAAAAGAAACAACATCAGCAGAAAAAACTGAGCCTAAGAAAAAGACAACAAGATCCACAACAAAGAAAAGTGCAGAACCAAAAACAACTAAAACAACTACTGCAAAGCACAGAAAACCTAAAGAAGTAGAAAAACAAGAAAGTGAAATAAAAAAAGATACAAAAAAGATAAATAAATCTTCTACAACTAAAAAATCTAAAAAGACGGACGAAAAAATAAAACAAATAATATCTGAACAAATACAAAATGCTAACAAGATTGAATCAATAGACAAAATAGAAGAAGAAAAAGAAGAGATTGCAAGAAGAAAACAACCAGTAAAAATAGACGAAAAACAAATGGCACAAAAACTAGAACAAGCCAAAATTATGCCAAAGGAAAAAAAGAAGGGAATCTACAAAAGGACATTTGAAAATATATTAGTAGCAGTAATAGTAATCTTATACTTCTTAATGATGATACTAGGATATATAAATATACCAGAAGAAGCTTATATCAAAGATCTAAAAGTATTTAGCCTTGCAACAATAGCGATTACAATAGTATTATTTGAGATAGCATATAACAAAGACAGCGGGAAAATTGCGATACACGGAATAGAAACATTGTTGCTTTCAATATTAACACTAGTTTCTATGTACATATACATATTGCACAGAACAAAATTCCTATTTGTTATAATGGGAGGAGTAGTACTTGCAACGTTGTATTATCTAGTAAGATCAATAGCTGTAACAATAAAAGAAAAGAGAAAATGGAAAGATAATATAAGTGATGTAAAAGATATAGTTACATAATTAGTAAAAATACTAGACTTATTTGGAAAAATGTAGTAAAATTAAAAATAGTAATAAAGAAAACTTAGAAAGAGGGTAATTTCATTATGATGGTAAAACCAAGTGTAGCTGAGCTATTAGAGAAAGTAGACAATAGATATACTCTTGTATTAGCAACAGCTAAAAGAGCAAGACAAATTTCTAGCGGAGACAACGTATTAGTAAAAACTGATGATGTAGCTCCTGTAACTATTGCTGCTGACGAGATTGATGCAGGTCAAGTAGTAGTGGTAGAATAATAAAATAATTGAGCGAAATTAATTCAAAAATTCTTGTGTGAAAAAGAAAGTTTGAATTAATTTTTGTATAAGAAGAAAGGGGAGTATAGCCTACAAGCTATACGAAAAAATAAAATGAACAAAAAACATATAATATCTTTATCAGGAGATTTAGCTAGTGGAAAAGGAACAGTATCAAACATATTAACAGCAGATTTAAATTACGGAATATATAGAAATGGAGAGTATTTTAGAAAACTTGCAAAAGAAATGGGAATGGATGTTACAAGCTTTAATGTGTATGTAAAAGAACATCCAGAAATAGATAGACAAATAGAAAATAGTGCAGCAGAATATGCAAAACAAAACGATAATTTTGTAATAGATGCAAGACTTGGCTGGTATGCAGTACCAGAATCATTTAAAGTATATTTAAAAGTAGATTTAGATGTATCTGCTCAAAGAGCTTTTTATGATGAGAAGAGAAAATCAACAGAAAAATTCAATACAGTGGAAGAACAAAAACAAGATATAATAAGAAGATATAACTATGAAAATGAAAGATACTGGAATCTTTATCAAATAAGAAAAAATGATATGTCGAACTATGACTTAGTAGTTGACACAACAGATAAAACACCAGAAGAAGTTGCAAAAATAATAGAAGAAGAATACAGCAAATGGTTAGAAGAATAATCGGTGCTTACAAAAGGAGAAAAAGCAGTAGTGATTGCAGAAGTAATAATAAACAGCAATGTAAAAAACTTAAATAAAACATTTGACTACATAATTCCAACAACACTTGAAGAAAAAGTCGTTGTTGGAAGTAGAATTTTTGTACCTTTTGGAAATAAGAAAAGCCTAGAAGAAGGATTTGTAGTAGGAATAAAAGAAACATCACAATATCTATCAAAGTTAAAAGAAATCGCTGAAGTTCAAGACAAAGTTTATTTAGGCGAAGATAAAATTAAACTAGCAAAGTGGATGGCATATAGATATTTTTGTAATATATCAGATTGCATAAAGCTGATGTTGCCACCAGGAACTACTACTAAGATTGTTGGAAATAGAGTCAATGAAAAAAAGCAAAATTTTGTATATCTAACAGCAACAGAAGAACAAATAGAACAAGATATAGAAAATAAAAAACTAAAATCAGATAAGCAAATAAGAGCTTTGAGATTTTTACTAAATAATAACTGCGATATATTAAGCATAGACCTGCAAATGTTTGCAGATGTGACAAGTGCCGTAATAAAAACACTTGAGAAAAATGGTTACATAGAAATAGTAGAAAAAGAAGTAGAAAGAAATCCATTTATACATAAAGTAATAGAAAAGAGCCAAAATTTACAGCTTACAGATGAACAAGAGCAAGCATTTGAACAAGTAAATGCTTCACTTCAAGTTGGAGAATATGATGAGTTTTTATTGTTTGGAGTAACAGGCTCACGGAAAAACAGAGATATACATTAGGTTAATTGAAGAAGCATTAAAGCTAGGAAAATCTAGCATAATGCTAGTGCCGGAAATATCGCTTACTCCTCAAACAGTGGACAGATTTTTAAGTAGATTTGGAGAAGAAAAAATAGCAGTATTGCATAGTAAGTTATCTGTTGGAGAAAGATATGACCAATGGCAAAAGATAGAACGAGGAGAAGCGAAAATTGTAATAGGTGCAAGGTCTGCAATATTCGCACCAGTGAAAGATTTAGGTTTAATAATAATAGACGAAGAACATGATGATTCTTATAAATCTGAAATGAGTCCAAGATATGACACAAAAGAAATTGCAACATATCTTGCAAAAGAAAATAATGTGCCAGTTGTGCTTGGAAGTGCTACGCCTGATATCTCAACATATTATAAAGCGCAAAACAAAGAAATAGAGTTATTAGAGCTAACAAAAAGAGCAAATAAATCTGAACTACCAGAAGTGGAGGTAGTAGATTTGAGAAATGAACTTGCTTCTGGAAATAAAACAATGATTAGCAAGCCTTTATATGAAGCGATAGAAGAAAACTTAAAAAACAAAAAGCAAACAATATTATTTCTAAATAGAAGAGGATTTTCTACATTCATAATGTGTAGAGATTGTGGATATACTGTAAAATGTAAAAATTGTGATATAACACTTACATACCACTTAAAAGAAAATAAATTAAAATGTCATTATTGCGGATATGAAACAGAGGCTCTTAATGTGTGCCCGGAATGTAAAAGCAAAAATATAAGGTATTTTGGAACAGGAACACAAAAATTAGAAGAGCAAATAAAAGAGATATTTCCACAAGCAACGACAATTCGAATGGATGTTGATACAGTAACCAAAAAGAATTCTCACGAGGATATATTAAAAAAGTTTAAAGATGATAATATTAACATACTAATTGGAACACAGATGGTAGTGAAGGGACATCATTTTCCAAATGTTACATTAGTAGGAGTAATAGCGGCAGATAGTAGTTTAAATATAGATGATTATAGAGCTCACGAAAGAACATTTCAAATATTAACACAAGTGGCAGGAAGAGCTGGTAGAGGAAAAGATAAAGGAAAGGTAATAATTCAAACATATAATCCAGATGCATTTTGCATTCAATATGCAAAAAAGCAGGACTATAAAATCTTTTATGACACGGAGATTCATATTAGAAAACAATTGAGATATCCGCCATTTTGTGATATAATGTTAATTGGAATTTCTGATAAATATTATAAAAATGTGGAATCGGTTTCGAAAAGTATATATGAAGATATAAAAGCAAAAATAAAAACCAAAAATCTTCCAATAATATTATATAAACCAGTTCCGGCTCCAATCGATAAAATAAAAAATAAATATAGATGGAGAATAATAATAAAATGCAAAATAGCAGATAATATAATAGATGAAATCAATGAAACAATAAACAAAATAAATAAAAAGGATGTAAGAGTCGTAGTAGATTTAAATCCAACAAATATGTTATAAAAGAAAGGAAACAAATATGGCAATTAGAGAAATAAGATTATCTGGAGATGAAATATTAAGAAAAACATCAAGAGAAGTTGAAGAAGTAACTGACAAAATAAGAGAATTGTTAGATGATATGGTAGAAACAATGCATAAATATAATGGCGTTGGGCTAGCAGCTCCACAAGTCGGCATTCTAAAAAGAGTAATAGTAATTGACTTATATGATGGAGAAGAACCATTGCAACTTGTAAATCCTAAAATAATAAAAGCAAAAGGAAAACAAGAAGTAGAAGAAGGATGCTTAAGTTTTCCTAACGAATACGCAAAAATGGTTAGACCAAAAGAAGTTACTGTAGAAGCATTAGATAGAGATGGTAAAAAAGTAATAATAACTGGAAAAGATTTGCTAGCACAAGCATTAGCACACGAAATAGATCATCTAAATGGAATCTTATTTGTAGACAATATGATACCAGGAACATTAGAATATATAGATCCAGAAAATAAATAAAGGAGGAGATCCTATGAGAATATTATTTATGGGAACACCGGACTTTGCATTAAAATCACTTAAAGCATTATATGAAGCAAAGTATGACATAATTGGGGTTGTGACAAATATAGATAAGCCAAAAGGCAGAGGAATGAAATTAGTTGCATCACCTGTAAAAGAATATGCACTAGAAAAAGGCTTACCAATATATCAACCTCAAAAAGTAAGAAACAATGTTGAATTTTTAGAAGAAATAAAAAAATTGAATCCAGATTTAATTTGCGTTGTAGCATATGGAAAAATACTTCCACAAGAACTGTTAGACATTCCTAAATATGGGTGTGTAAATGTACATGGTTCATTACTTCCAAATTATAGAGGTGCAGCACCAATACAGTGGGCCGTGTTAAATGGCGATAAAACAACGGGAATAACAACAATGTTTATGAATGCAGGAATGGACACTGGAGACATGCTTCTAAAACAAGAAGTTGAAATAGGAGAAGATGAAACAACAGGAGAACTTTGGGAAAGGCTAAGCAACATTGGAGCTGATTTGTTAATAGAAACTATTAAGCAAATAGAAGCGGGAACGGTAAAAAGAGAAAAGCAACCAGAGGAAGGAACTCTTGCACCAATGCTTTCAAAAGAGATGGCAAAGATAGACTGGGAGAACAAAACAGCAGTTCAAATAAAAAATCTTGTTAGAGGATTAAATCCAATAATGGGAGCGTACTCGTTTTTGAATGATAAAAAAATAAAATTTTGGAAAGTGCAAGTTTTAACAGAAAATGAATTACTAGAAAAATTTGAAGATCTTAAAGAATATAAAGGACATCTAAAAGGAGTACAAGAAGGAACAGTATTATTTTCTGATGACAAAAATGGTTTATTCATAAAAGCAAAAGAAGGAATCTTGCAAGTGCTAGAAATACAAGGAGAAAACTCGAAAAGAATGCTTACAACAGATTTCTTAAGAGGAACTAAAATAGATGTAGGAAGTATATTTGAATAAGAAAAAAGATAAGAGGAAGTTCTAATTAAAGAAATTCCTCTTAATTTTATTTAAAATAAACAATAGTCACACCCATTTCACCTTCGCCAAAAGTTCCAAGTCTAAACGATTTAATATGAGGATGCTTTCTTAAGAAAGCGTGGATTCCTTCTCGTAACTTACCAGTACCTTTACCGTGAACAATACGAGCGTGCTCCAGATGAGCCATATAACAATCATCAATATATTTATCAACAATAGGAAGGGCTTCATCTACATTTAAACCAATAACATTGATTTCAGAAGCAACACTTTGTGCTTTATTATTAGAATAAGAAATATTGCTATTTGACTTTTTATTTTTATTAGAAGAAGCTTTTACAGGACTTAAATCCTCTAATTTTGCATTCATATAAATACTGCCAACTTGAAGCTTTATTTCATTAGATTTGTCAGGTAAAGAATACACAATACCAGTAGAATTTACTTTATTAAAGAAAACCTCTTGCCCAATAGTAATGTCACTTGCTGATAAGTGACTAGAAGAAGTGGCAACAGTACTAACTTCAGAAACTTCATTAATTGAAGAATTTAGTTTATTTCTTAAAGCATTTGCTTTTTTTAAATCAGTCTTTTTATTATTCAATTCTTTTATGATATCGTTAACCTCGTCCTTTGCGTCTAACAAAATTTCTCTAGCTTTAATCTTAGCATCAGACAATATATTTTCAGCTTCTTTATTTAATTTGCTGTTATCTCTCTCAAGTGACTTTCTAAGATTTTCAATTTGATTAGAGTTTTTCTCAATCTTTTCTTTTTCTTTCTCAATAGACGATTTATCATCATAAATACTCTTTAAAAGATTTTCAATACTTATATCATCCTCTTTTAAAAACGTTTTAGCTCTATTTAAAATATCTTCAGAAAGCCCTAACTTTTTGCTGATAGCAAAAGCATTACTTTTGCCAGGAATTCCAATCAATAGCTTATAAGTAGGACATAAATTCTCTATGTCAAAATCAGAACTTGCATTCTCGAAACCTTCATGAGTTAAAGCATATTTTTTTAGTTCTGGATAATGAGAAGTACAAATAGTTAAAGCCCCAATATTATAAAAATGTTCCAAAATACTTATTGCTAAACTAGCTCCCTCAACAGGATCTGTACCAGAACCAAGCTCATCTAGCAAAATCAAGCTATTAGAAGTAGACTCTTTCAAAATATCAATAATATTAATCATATGAGAAGAAAAGGTACTTAAAGAATCTTGAATACTTTGTTCATCTCCAATATCAGCAAATATATTATCAAAGACATAAAGACTACTGTTCTCGTTGGCAGGAAGTAAAATTCCACTATAAGCCATTAGACAGAAAAGCCCAACAGTTTTTAAAGCGACAGTTTTTCCACCTGTATTTGGACCAGTAATTAACAAAGATGAATAATCTTTACCAATCGAAATATCGATAGGTACTACTACTTTTTTGTCAATAAGAGGATGTCTAGCACCAAGTAGAGTAATCTCTTTTGAATCTGTAATAATAGGACGGATTCCATTAATTCTCTTTGAATATTTTGCTCTGGCAAAAATAAAATCTAATCTTCCAATAATATCTATTGTAACTTTCAATCTATCAGCAATAGGGCAAAGCATTAAAGAAAGACCTTTTAGTATTTTTTCTATTTCAATAGCCTCTTGAACTTTAACAGCATTAATCTTGTTATTTAATTCAAAAACAGCAGATGGTTCAATATAAACAGTAGAGCCACTTGCAGAAATATCTAAAATTGCCCCACTAATATGTTCCTTAAATTCCTCTTTTACTGGCACAACAAATCTGTCGTTTCTTATAGTAATAATTGAATCCATTAAATATTTGGAATAAGAAGCTGAATGTATGAAATTAGATAGCTTATCACGAACATCTTGCTCAAGTTTACGCCTGTTCTTACGCAAAGAAGAAAGAGCCTTTGAAGCATCATCTGCAATAGTATCTTCATCTATAATCGAGTTAAAAATAGTATCTTCCATGTTTTTATTGTAATATAACATAGAAAATAAATCTTCTAAAATTGAAAAATCAGAAAGATCAAACTCTTCATCATCAAAAAAATATTGATGCAACTGTCTTGAAATTCTTAAAACATTAGCTACATCAAGCAATGACTTTACTCCTAAAGAATTATAACTTTTCAAGTTTTTTATACAGACTTCTATATTTTCAATATCAGAAAGAGGAATTTCTCCTTTTCTAATAAGCAAATTCACAGCAGAATTAGTCTCGTCTAATAATCGTGCAACAATCTCTTTGTTGCTATTTGGTAAGAAGCTACTTGACAAACTTCTGCCAATATAAGTTGCACAATAAGATGAAACTATGTCTAATATTTTATTATATTCTAATTTATTTAAATATTTTTCCAACATAAAAATCTCCTAAACGTTTACTACCAACAATTATAGCATCTTATTAGAATAAAGGCAATTAAAAGTGGCAAAATAACAAATTCTTGTTGTTTCTTTATGTATTATTTTTCGATTCATAAAAATAAAAAGTTACAAAAACTAGCAAAAAGAGCATACTGTTGTCGAACTTTGACGTACGATTTTGCTGGACAAGTAGCTACTTTCAGGGTATAATTGTCTTGTTAACAAATTAGTTCTTATACTGTTTAATCTAAAGATAAAAAAGTGCAATATTATGAATGGGGATAAAAAGTTAAAAGAAAATTTTATATTTGAGATTTCGATTCATAACTATTGCACTTTCAAGAAACTAAATTAAATCTAAAAAATTCCAGAAAAAATTAAAAAATAAGAAAATAAAAAACAAAAAAGTTTTACCAATAGGTTGAAAAGTGATTCGATATTTGGTAAAATAAGAAGGGAGAGTTATGGAGAAAAATAATGAAGAAGGAAAATATCTTTCTCAAGAAGAAATTGATGCGATAATAGATGAAATTATAGAAAACGAACCAGTCCCAGCAGTAAAAGAACATTTAATAAAATATGAGAAAGAGTACAGAAGAAAAAGAGATCAACAAAAATTGGAGAAACACCAATTAAATGAAGAGAATGAAACATATGATAAAATAAACCATCCACATGATAAAACAGTGAGGCTAATGCTTTCAAATTCACAAGAGGCAGCAAATCTAATAAATCTAGCACTAAAAACAGACTTTGTAAAAGCAAACCAAATAGAGCAATATAAAAGTAGCTTTGTAACAAAAGCGTACAAAAATAGGGAATCAGATATTGTTTATAAAGACCTGAAAAATAAGGGAATATATTATTTAATAGAACATCAAAGTAAGCAAGATAAAATGATGGCAGTAAGAATAACAGAATATAGTCTAGAAATAATAAGAAGTGCATTAGATTTAATGAAAAAAGAAAAGAGAGAAGAGTTTCCAACAGTAATACCAATAGTCTTGTATACAGGAAAAGGAAAATGGAAGATACCACAATCATTAGAAGATGTACAAGTAAAATTAGCAGACATTAATTTGCCATCAATAGGAAGCTATAAACTTATAGATATAAATACATATAGTGATGATGATTTAATAAAGGCAAAAGGAGCATTACCTAAAGTGCTATTGATGGAAAAGAATAGCAATCAATTAGAAAAAGGAATAAAACAAATTGAAAAATGTAACTTTACGAAAGAAGAACGAGAAATAATTAGCGTATACATAACAAATATAATAGGTGAAATAAATCCAAAACTAGCAAAAGAAATGCTAGAGAATATAAATAAAAATGAGGAGGGAAAAGGTATGAGACTTGGACAAGCATTAGTTGATTATTACTACGAGGGTGTTGAAAAAGGCAGGGCAGCTGGAAGTATTGAAGGAGAAAAGAAACGGAGCAAAGAAAACTCAAATAAGAGTAATAAAAAGAATGCTAAAAGAAAACTTTGACAAAAATATAATTAAAAAAATCGCCAATGCAACCGATAAAGACATAGAAGAAGCAAAAATGACAAAATAAAAAACAAAGGAGTTTGAAAGGTAAAATACATTCAAACTCCTTTATTATTAATAAATACGACCAAATAATTTTTTTAATTGAATATGTTATTCAATTAAAACTAACTAATCTTATATATAGCATAACTGTAAGGAAAAAGTCAATAGGCTAAAACAAAGAATTATAAAACTATGGAATAGTGAAAAACAAGAAAATCCTAGAGGGCAAAGGAATTGCACTTCTAAGATTTTTTATTGAATAACATATTTAATAAAAAAATCAAATAGTGGTTGAAAGATAGAATAAAATGTCTTATAATAAAATCATAAAAAACGGAAACAATAAATATGGACAAATGAAACTAAAAATCAAAAAAACACAGGAGGAAAAAATCATGTTAAAAAACAAAAAGGGTATAACCCTAATCGCGTTAGTAGTAACAATAGTTGTACTTTTAATCCTAGCAGGGGTGACAGTAAGCTTAATTCTAGATGAAAATGGAATAATAGCAAAAAGCAAAGACGCAAGAGCTAGATGGAATAATGCACAAATGAACGAAGAAAAGAATATGGGTGAAATTGATAAAACACTTGATGAAATAGTATATAATAAAATAGATCCAACAGAAATGTATGCAGTTCTGTATTCGGATGGGACACTAGTATTTTATCAAAAAACAGAAAATATATTAAATGAAAGAAATGGAGCAACAATTGTAAAACAAACAGAGAACATATCAGATACCCAAGAATTATCAGAAGATGAACTAAAAGCATTACTGTTTTGGATAGGAGACCAAGAACAAGCAGACCAAATAACATCAGTAGTAATTGCCGAAGAAATAGCACCAAAAAGTACAAAGAAGCTATTTAGTGCTTTAAAAAACATAGAAAATATTATTGGACTAAACAAATTAAATACATGTAATGTAACAACAATGCTTGACATGTTTCGTAATTGTTCAAATTTAAAGAGTGTTGACTTATCAACATTTAATACCGAAAAAGTAACAACAATGCACGCAATGTTTGCTTATTGTACAAGTATAGAAAACATAAACATGTCAAGTTTTAACACTAAAGAAGTTGCAAACATGAGTGCAATGTTTTATGATTGTAGTAACTTAAAGCAACTAAATGTTAATAATTTTAATACCCAAAATGTTACAACTATGAAAAAGATGTTTTATAATTGTAGCCAATTGCAACAATTAGATGTTAATAATTTTATTACTGAAGAAGTTACAGACATGAGCTGGATGTTTTATAATTGTGGCCAGTTGAAGCAATTAGATGTTAATAATTTTAATACTGAAAATGTTACAACTATGGCATCAATGTTCGCGAATTGTTCTAATTTAGAAAAATTAGATATAAGTAATTGGAAAACTGCTAATGTAGAAGTTATGTCCTGGATGTTTGCGGGTGAAGACTATGGAAACCCTCCAAATACTATGAACATAAAACAAATTATAGGAATTGAAAACTTGGATGTAAGCAATGTAAAAACCATGGACAGAATGTTTAGGCATTGCCATGAACTAACATCATTAGACTTACATAAATGGAATGTAAGCAATGTTGAGATTATGAGGCAAATGTTCAACAGCTGTACAAGTTTAAGCAAGCTAAACATTGAAAATTGGAATATGTGCAATGTAACAAATACACAGTATATGTTCAATAATTGCTATAAACTAAATTCAATAATAACATTTAGTTTTGATAGTACTAAAATAACAACATATGGAGGCACATTTGAAGATACTGCAATAGACAGTAACTGTTTAGTAACAGTAAACTACACAGCAAGTGCAGCAGAGATAATAGACAAGATTATAGCAACGAAAAATGGAAATGTACAAAAAGGCGAGCAGGTAACAAACTGAGGACTAATTTCCTCAAAACTTAAAAAAGCTAAAGATTACTAGAAAATTGGTAAAAATATAAAAGAAGCAAGAATGGAAAAATAAAGCAGAAGAGTTTGAAAGAAAAAATACTTTCAAACTCTTTTATGATTAATGAGTGAAAAAAATAAATACAAAATACAATTTTGCGTAAACAAAAATAAAAAACTACAAACTTCTAAATAATTAATTAAAAATCAACAAAAATCGAAACCCTATGTCGAACTTTGACGTACGATTTTTCTAGACAAGCCAACATTTTCGCGATATAATAGGCTTGCATAAAAAAGCAAAATTATAAATTCAAATTTATATAAAAATCCAAAGAAAATTAAAATCTAAAAAACTTCCAAAAAAAAATAATAAAAAAATTAAATCAAAAATACAAAATAAATATTTACCAAACAGTTGAAAATAAATAAATTATTTGGTAAAATATGAAAGGAATAAAATGAAACAAAAAGAAATAAGCAAAGAAAAAAAAGCCCAC
>OJKI01000144.1_pt1 | contig 32971 bp, 24 predicted proteins | sample 1596431 | NCBI WGS metagenome assembly OJKI01 (sample SAMEA4350165, study PRJEB24818) | metagenome | biome: human; feature: gut; material: faeces | place: Denmark | collected 2013-09 | reverse complement strand
ACGTAAAAGCCCTTGGAGACGAAGGTCAGACCATTACCTCTCTATTCTAACAGTTTAGGCAACGAGATGTCCCATGCCTATGGCTGGCTGCCATAAATCAAGGGGCAAATATATAGTAACAGGAGAACAAATTGCAATGAGTGAAACGAAATTGGCGGTCGTGACGACGGCCTCCGGCAGCCTGAACATGCGAAAAACGGCGAGCAAGTCCGCCGAAGTGATTGCGAAAATCCCGCAGGGCGCGACCGTAACTGTTCTTATGGAAGCGGATGAGTGGTGGCGCGTGCAGTACAAAAACAGCACCGGCTGGTGCGCGGCGGAGTTCCTCACGAAGCAGGAAAACGCGGATAATCAGGCGCGGATGAGCATCCAAATCGTCGATAGCGCCGGAAACGTGTTTGAACCTGTGGGTGATTTTACGGTGAAGGTGGCGAACGCAGATGTGGGCGATTCTTGAACAGCTGCGCGACCACGCGACAACCATCGCTGGACTTGTGACGGCGCTGACGCTGATGTACAGCTGGTTCCGGAAGCCGATGAAGCAGCTGATTGCAAGGGAACAGCAGCAGGAGGAAGATCTTGCGATTCTGACGTGGGCGTTTTTGCAGAATGCGCATGACAATTATACGCGGCAGGGCTGGTGTACTGCGGCGGAAAAAGAGCAGGTGCTGAACATGCACAAAAGTTACGCGGCGAAAGGACGAAATCACCTGTCCGCAAGCTACGAACAGGACATTCTTGCTCTGCCGGAAACGCCGCCAGGGAGGCGAAGCAAATGACGAAGCAGAAAGCATACGTCCAGTTCAGCAAACAAATTGTTCTTTTGGTCACTATCGCGGTGACGGCGATTTCGCTACTGGCGGTGGTGCTGTGCTTCTTCCGAAGCGACACGGACGCGCTGGTCAGCACGGTTCGGACGTATATCAACTATGCGACGATTGTTTTCGCAGCGTACAGCGGCAACTCGGTGTTCGAGAAGTGGCTGACGCAGGGGAAGAGCGCTGATGCGGCTGAAGCGTAAGGCAATATTCCTTGCAGCAATTCTTGTAAAATATCAAAAGTGCCCATCAGCAGTCGTGCTATTCGCCGCCTGCTGATGGGCATTTTTGCTTATTCCTTTTGAGCAGCAACACGTTTGGTATCCATTGCCAAAGTTGCCATCAGCAGTTTCCGCGATTCTTCTTGGAAGCCAATCAGTTCATTCCAATTGCTGCTTTTTACGGCGGTAATCAATTCCTGCCTAATTTCCTCGTTGGGAATGAATGCCGTTTCGGAATCCTCGTTATATCCCAAATAGCCAAGGTGAATCAGGTAAGTAATCACATCATCTTTACTTGCAATTTTTGCCGGGTCATTCTTAAACGTTGCCGTGTTGACCGCTACTTCTGCGCCAGAAAGCATTTCAATGATGGCAGTCTTTAAAGATGAAGATTTCTGCTGCAAAATTGCATAAGGCAATTAAAATGCTAATCAAGACGAAAAAAATGGCTTTTAAGTTGCGATTTCTGGATTTCCCGCCATCATCAGCATTGGCTTATGAAAAAAGATATATTCTTTTGCCATTGACGGTGCATCCTGCGCTGTTCTTCATGCCCGCACCTCACGATACTTCCGCTCCAGTCCTTCCGTTTTCTCCCGAATTTCCTCTGCAATCTGTTTGCATACTTTTGCCGTCATTCCAGCCGCTCGCCCTACCGCTAATACTTCCGTCATGCCGGGGTCACGCCCATTGCCATTCACCGTGGTCGTGTGTTCACCATAATAGGTTGTACTCCAAGTTAAATCGTAAGCGGGCGACGGATGCCAGCAGTCATACTGTGCATCGTACAGCCAGCTGAAATTTTTTGCGTGATCATCCCGATTGTGGGCGAACACATTAAAGCACATGCGGCGGTACATCTGCTCCAAATCCTGTGAATTGCTGCGGGATAAGATGCTTGTCAGCTTCATGAGCGCGTTGTAATCCAGCGAGGGCATACGCCAGTCCAACTCCAAAATGGCAGCTGCTGTCAGCATATGGCGTCGGATGATGCGACTGCTGTGCTGCTCCCGGTCGAAACGGCGCACAGCAAAATAGCCGCTGCACTGCTTGGACGGCATCAGCCGCGTTTTCGGCACGACAATGCCGCAATCGGCAGCGCAATCCATGTACTCCTTTTCCATGAACCCTGTATCCCGCATATCGCCAGAAGCAGGAAACTTGATAATCCACTCCGCTGTCATCACCTTAGGACGCGCGCCGCCGCTGCTGCCGCCCATCTGGAACAGCGCATCAAGGTCGCAAACATCCTCGTGATGAAGAACAGCGCGGCACTTTTCGGCGAGTTCGTCCCAATCATAAAGCGATTCTTCCCGATGCACGTCCCACGCCGGACGGTATGTCAGCGCGCCCATGCCGGAGTCACCAACGATAGCAAGGCGTTCCAACGGCGTTACATCTTCAGCGACTAATCCGCGAGCGCGCAGCATTCTGTTTACCAGCAAGCGCCCCCATGCATCCGGCAAGCTGTCGGCAAACACGCCCCACAATCCCTGAAAATGCGTTGCAGTCGGCACAAAAACTTTCTGCTCAACTGGCAGCGAAAAAGGACTGATGGAAAAGCCTGTTTCCAGCCATTCATCCGAATAGGCAAAGGCAACCCGACGGTCGGCAGTTTCCGCCAGCGTGCCTACGAATCGGTCATCCAGAAACACCTCAACCTTGCGTTCTTTCACGGAGAACCTCCTCAATGCTGGCATATTCCACATTGCTGAACAGGCGGCGAAGCTCGTCTGCGCAGTCCAGCGCGACACACAGCTTGGTCAGTGAAATCAGGGAAATTTGCCCATGACATTCAAAACGCTTGATGCTGCCGTAGCTGACATTGCTTTTCTCGCTCAGCTGAAGCTGTGATAAGCCGCGGCGTTTCCGAATCTGCGCAAGACGCTGGGCAATAGCAAGATCAGTTTCCTCCGGCGTTTCCCATACGAAGTTCATAGCATCCTCCTGCGGATAAAATATTAGATATATCAGTGATATTATTGCGAAATGGATAAAGTATTATCCACAATAATTATATCATGCGAACACAAAGGATGCAAGGGGGAAATGCCGATGTCTACGGGCATTCAAGGATTATCAACTCTTGAAAATGTTCTCCACGATATGCGTCATTCCCTGTTGTCGCAATCCAATACTGGCATTTCTCGCGCCAACGCCCTCAAACTGGCATTTGCCGGAATAATAAAATTGCTCTTATACTTTCCATGTTGCATTGCAATGAACTTGACATTCCTATGCGAAAAACGATGAAATTACTGGAAAATATTCTTCAACTTTGGAAAACAACAAGTTAATCTGACTGAGTAGCCAGTCGATGTAAACTGGTGCGGTAGTGAATACAGGCTGACTGTATATTGCAAAAAAAGCAGCGAAACTTTCATTTTTGCAATCAAATATTGAAAGTATAGTTCCATGATGGCTATGCATGCGCCATTTTCCAAGGGGAAGAATACTTACTTGATATTGCTCTTCGGCGCGGGACTTTCTTTTCGCAGGGCGTTTTGCTATAATAGAATTGCTTTTTGCTTGCGCGACGTCGTTCGCCGCCTTTTTTGCGCAGGTTCGGTGTGACGCGGACGTTTTGCGCGAAATAATGAAAGAATGTCGCAACTGGTGAAGTAAAGAAAAGAAAAAAACAAAAACGCCCTTTGCACGAATATATCATTTTGTGTTCATTTGTGCTATTGTGTCAAAGATATTCCATTGTTTCTGGTGAAAATTTGTGCTATACTATTATTAACAGAACCGATAGGAATTCGGTTCAACAATTGCAAAGGAGGCTTCCCTATGAAGAAATTCCTCTCCGTCGTATCTCTGCTGATGGCGCTCATGATGCTCTGCACCAGCGCGCTGGCGAACGAACAGAAATATGATGAACCCGTGACGGTGCATTTCGTTCGTTCCACGGACGACACGCTCGACGCGAACTACTTCTCGCAGCATCCTGACAAGACCATGACCGACAACCTCTGGTGCGATCTGTTCCGCGACGAGCTGAACATCAACGTGGAATACGACTGGATCGTGAAGAGCGGCGACGAATACAACCAGAAGCTGGCTGCGGAGCTGGCCGTCGGCGCCATTCCGGAGTTCGTGAACGTGACCGCTCTGCAAGCCAAGCAGCTGTATGAGGCGGGTCTGATTATGCCGCTGGACGAAATCTACAACGAGTACGCAACCGAGCAGACCAAGCGCGTCATGCTGGAAACCGGCACTTCTCCCTTTGACGCGGTCACCTTCGACGGTCAGCTTTACGCGCTGCCCGTGGTAGACGCAACGCTGATGATTGCCGACCTGATGTGGATTCGCACGGACTGGCTGGAAAAGCTGAACCTGCCCGTTCCCACCACCATGGACGAGCTGATTGCTACGGCGAAGGCCTTCGCTGAGGCTGACTTCGACGGCAACGGCGTGAACGACACCATCGGCATGGCCGTGTCCAAGACGCCTTGGGATCAGCTGTTCACGCTGAAGGGCTTCTTCAATGCGTTCGATTCCTATCCCGAAATCTGGGTGGACGACGGCACGGGCAAGCTGGTGTATGGCTCTACGCTGCCCGGTACCAAGGACGCGCTGGTGACGCTGCATCAGATGTATGTGGACGGTCTGCTGGATCCTGAATTTGCCGTTAAGGACGACGGCAAGGTGGCGGAAGCGACCACTTCCGGCAAGTGCGGCATCATGTTTGGCGCACAGTGGAACTCTATTTATCCCCAGAGCATAAAAAGAAACACGCCATATTTGCATAACGTCTGCATATATGGCGTGTTTTCTTTAATTTTATTCAATATATTGTGGCTTTTAGCGGATTTTTATGCGCCGCTAAATTTCGTTGTCGCTTGTTTGTCGCTTAAATCTACAAGCCGATACTAAACGATAACAGGCGATAACGGAATTATCCGTTTCTATATCTGTCTGCTATGTCGTCCCAACGTGGGATATTCAAGCGAACGCCATAATAGTTTTGGTAGCTGTCCAAAAATCTGCGTTTCCATGCAGCAGAGGTTTCTCGCGTTTTGGGATTTTGCCATACAGTCTGCTCAATAGCAGAAACAAAATCTTCAAGACAGGTAAACATAGGAAATTTTACCTGCTGTGTGCTATACCACACTCCGGGGCGGATTTTATGTACTACATTTTGTTTGACTTGTAGATTGATTGCCCAATCTTCCATACAACGGGTAATTTGCCAAACCTTTTTAATCCACAGGTCTTTTACAGTAACAACGCCGTCGTCGCTCATATTGTAGCCAAAAATCAAATAGTCCACGTCAAGCATATACGGCTTTTCGACGATTTCTTCTTCGTACATTCTAAAATCGGCAATGTCAAATCCGGGACTTGCATTGCGATTAAAGGCTTTCACTTCCAACAAATCCCGTGTTCTGTCATCGGGGTTCAAGAAAAAGTCAGGTGGCATTTGCGTATTTTCAGACGGGGCGTATTCAATCCCGCGCTTATCAAGCCAGCCTTGCAGCCACTCTTGAATAATGTTGCCGACAACGTCCTTTTGCTTGACGATAATGTCCACATCACCAAAGAAAAACTTAATTTGTCCTTGTAATTCAAGGATTTTATCTTCGTTTATGAGTTTTTCATAAATCTGCTGTGCAGTCAACCTCATTGTATTTCACCTCTCACATAAATATCAAGCATTCGTCCGGCAACTTCCTTAATAACAGGAACAACAACTGTATTTCCCAAAAGGTCGTAACCATTTTCAATAGTAGTGTCAAAAGCGTATGTATCAGGATAGCCAAAAAGCCGCAAGCCCTCGCGCAATGTCAGCGTTCTTAAACCGCTGTTGTCAACAACAAACAAGTGTTGCATATCCATTGCAACAAGCGTCGGCGCAATGCCTTTCGGGTCAAGAATTTTGCCGACTTCAAAGGACATTTTGCCTGCGACAATGTTATATCCTTTTGGTAAATCGGTATCTTGCACACGTGCATTTCCAACTTTCTTTTTAGGGTGTTCCAGTTTTACATACCCTTTTTTAACAAGGTCGGAAAGCATTTCTTCCAAATCGTCATGCGAATAAAAAGTCTTTATTTGTTCAAGCGTCAGCGGCATTCCGTCCATCCAGTCAATGCCATATTCTTCCGCCCATTTCTTTTTTCTGCGCTCTTTTAGCATGGTGTTCAGCAAATTGCGCTGTTCAGGGGAAACAGCCCCTTTATATTCAATATCCCAACTATGGATATTGTTGTCGCCGCCGCGTTTGTCCTTAATTGATTTACCATACAATTCTGCAATGGTATAATGGCTCAATAGAAGTTTGACAAACGGACTATCGGAAACAGGCTTGCCGTGTTCAAGAATGCTGTCCAGTGTCTTTTTTACGTGAGGAAAATGCTCTAAATCCGGGGCGGTCTTTTTTGTGCCGACAATGTAAATGCGCTTGCGTTCTTGCGGTACTCCAAAATACTTTGCGTTCAAAACTTTCCACGATACTTTATAATTCAATTCATCAAGGGTCTGTAAAATTGTTGCCAATGTCCTGCCGATTTTATCAGTTCTATTTTCTTTGTCGTGGTTTACAAGCCCCTCTACATTTTCAAGCACAAAACCATAGGGCTGTTTTGCTTTAAGTATACGTGCAACATCAAAGAACAGGGTTCCGCGGGTATCTTCAAACCCCAAACGCTTGCCCGCTGCCGAAAATGCTTGACAAGGAAAGCCCGCAAGAAGAAAATCAAAATCGGGAATATCGTCAGCAGAAATTGCCGTAATATCTCCGTGTATTTCCTCGCCGGGGTGGTTTTGTTTTAATATATCAATGGCATACGGCTTGATTTCAGAGGTAAAAACACATTGTGTCGCAATACCTCTTTCTTCGCAGGCTAATTCAAAGCCTTTTCTAATACCGCCAATTCCGGCGAATAGATCAATAAACCGTGCTTTTTCTTTAATATCAATATCCGCCTTTTCAGTAATTATTTCAACAATATCGTCAAGCCCGCATTCAAGTGTAGTACAGATTTTTGCAAGACTTTCCATTGACACGGGTTCGTCCTTGCCCATTTTGGCAATAATATTCGTGCTAACGTGCGCCCGGTCTTTTAGCTGCGTTTTTGTAATTCCTCGGTCTATAAGTTGTTTCCATAATGGATTGTAGTTATAAATCAAAGGAAAACCCCCTTTGCGCCTAATAACACAAAATATATTATAGCACAAAGGGGTGTTAAAGTCAAGATGTTCTTGATAAATCGTGAGGTTTCTAATTGCAACATTTTTATGACTGTCGCGCCCGTCGGCTGCAATACAGGGTTAAATCCTCTTTGTACGCCGGAAGGCACGGTGTTTTTCAGTGCCGGAACGAAAAATGGGTTGCTGTCCGCCGGAAAGGAGGGCAGCAGCCTTTTGGGCGTGCAGGGGGAAAGCACTTTTTCCGCAGAGGCGGAAATACCGCTGCTGCATCTTACGCTTCGCTGTGTCGGCACGATAGCGGATGAATTGCAGCCGCTGATGCGCCATCGTATGTGGGTCTGCCTGCTGACCGCGCTGGCGCTGGTGCTGCTGGTTATTTATCTTACCTATTTCCGGCGATATATCCTTCAGCCGCTGGATACCATTGCCGATTCCCTGCGTCAGGCGGGCGAAACGGGACATTTCCATATTGACCGCTCGGATGCGGGCTTTGACGACCTCTACGCCCAGTTTAACTCCATGATGGAGAATCTGGAAAGCCTCAAGGCGCAGGTTTATGAGGAACGGCTGCGCGCACAGCAGGCGGAGATTCGGCAGCTGCAAATGCAAATCAATCCGCATTTCTTTTACAACACGCTCTTTATGGTCTACCGCATGGCGCAGCAGGACGGCAACGAAGACATTGCGCGGCTGAGCCTGAATCTGAGCCGCTATTACCGCTACATCACGACCATTCCGGAGCATGAAGTTCCCCTGCGCGACGAGGTGAACCATATCCGGCAGTACCTGGAAATTCAAGGGATGCGTTTTTCTCCACGGGTGCGCGTGCATATGAACGAGCTGCCGGAGGAAATCGCGCAGGAAAACATACCGCCGCTGATTCTTCAGCCGGTGGTGGAGAATGCCTTTGTGCATGGCGTGAAGAACAAGCAAAGCGGCGGCGTGGTGGAGGTCAGCTTTATCATGGAGCAGGATCGCTTCGGCGTAACGGTATATGATAACGGCGGAACGATGGATGCGGAGAACGTGCGCCGCCTGGACGAGCGAATGCGCGCCGGAGAACTGGCGGAGGGCAGCGCGCTGTATAACCTGTATCGCCGCATGGAGCTGCTCTACGGTGATCATTATGAGCTGAAACTGGAAAGCTTTGCGGACGGATTGTCTGTGACAATCTTATTCCCGAGGACAGGGAGGTGAGGCGGCGTGGAATCGCTTCTTATTGTCGATGATGAGGTTATCATTGCCGACGGATTGTACCATATGCTTCAGGAGGTGTTTCAGGACAGGCTGGAGGTTCGCCGCTGCTACAGCTGCGACGAGGCGTGCGCCGTGCTGAACCGCAACCGCGTGGATATTCTGCTGACCGATATTGAAATGCCCGGAGCGTCGGGGCTGGAGCTTCACCGCATGGTGCGCGAACGCTGGCCGATGACCCGCGTTATCTACCTGACCGGCTATTCCGATTTTGATTATGCGCGCCGAGCGCTGAAGCAGCGTGCGTTTGCGTATGTACTCAAAAGCGAAGGCGACCAAGTGCTTATCAGCACGGTGGAAAGAGCGGTAGAGAACCTGCAGGAGGAAAGCGCGAGGCTGATGCGGCAGGCGGCGGTGGCGAGCGAATATGCAAGGCAGCTGCGGCAGCTGGTGTTCCATGCCATGCACGGCGGACAGCTGCAAGAGGAATCGCTGCTTGCCGCCATCAAGAACAGCGGTTTTCCCTTTGACGCACATCGACCGGTGCGTATGGGATATGGCATGTTCGGCGCAGCCATGCGCCCCGAGCTTCTGCATCAGTCGATGAACCTGATCGAGGAGCTGATGCGCCCCCATTTGCCGATGCTGCTGACCGACATGAATGCCCGCTGCTTCTCCATTGTGTTTCAGCCCTCGGAGGAGGACAGCGCGCTACTGGAGGGACACCTGGAGAATGCGCAGCGGATGATCGAGCAGCAGGGACAGCAGCTGACGGTCTGCCTGATGGACTGCGAAACAGAATGGAAGGCATTGGGGAAGGGAGCGGCGCAGATGCTGGAGCTGATCAATCAGGTCAGCCCCGCGTCCGGCGAACTGGTCACGCTGCACGCGACGCAGGCGCAGCCAACGTCCTCGATGCCGCTGGTATCCGTCAGCGACGGACAGGCAAGCCTTATCCGCATGAAGGAATACCTGCTTACCGGTCAGGAGGATCTCTTTGCTGAAGAAACCCCGCGTTTCTTTCAGCTTCTGGCAGATACCAGCGATAAGCGAAGCACCGATGAGCTTTACGAGGCGCTGGCGCAGTTCATGCGCGATTGCAGCGGCGCCTTCCTGACGGGCGACATTGCGTCGCCCGCGCTGGAAAGGCTGGTGATTAAGCCCGGAACGCCGCTCAGCGAGCTACAGCGCAAGCTGAACCATCTGGCGCAGGAGGTATTCAATGCACGCTCCAAAAAGCAAATGCACCGTCAGCGACACATTGTGCGGCAGATTGACCAGTATATAGCCGAGCATCTAAGCGGCGATTTGTCGCTCACCGCGATTGCGGACGCGCTGCATTTCCATCCCACCTACATTTCGCGTGTGTACCGTGAATGCAGCAGCGTGTCGTTCAGCGACAGCATTGCACAGTCCCGGCTGAAGAAGGCGTGCAGCCTCCTCAGCGAAACCGACCAGTCTATCGCCTCTATTGCGGAGCAGACGGGCTTCAATACCGCCAACTATTTTGCCCGATGGTTCCGGAAATGGATGGGCTGCACCGCGCAGGAGTATCGGGAACGCTCGCGAGATCATGCGTAATACGATTTCCTGATTCAACTGCGCCATCTGCTTGCGCCTTTTCTGCTCTGGCGTCTGCTCATTCCACTTAGCGTAGCGCTGCTACGCTGCGTTTCATTCGCATTAGCCAGAACGAAAAATTTGCGGCGCATCTGGGCGCATTCTTATTTGGAAATAGTATAATACGATTGCTTTGCAACTTTCCGCGAAGAACCCAAAAATAATACGATTTCCGGATTCAGCTGCGCCATCTGCTCGCGCCTTGGTGCATTCTCATTTGGAAATAATATAAGGCGCTGCCCGGTTTGAGAAAAAATCAAACCGGGCAGCGTTTTATCTGGAAATTGCATTATTGCTTTTTGATGCGCACCGAATCGCGCATAACGACGTCTACGCCGATTTCTGTCTTAGAACCCGTCTTCATAAGCGATGAAGCAGCACAGCGGCACCTGCAATGCGGATCATTACTTCCTCAATTGAAACTAAAATTTCAAGCTCCTTTGCGAGACGGCGAGCAGCATTCATCCAGCCAAAGGTGCGTTCGACAATCCAGCGCCACGGAAGTTTTTCCCACTCATGAGGCTTGATTTTCTCGGAAATGTCCACTCGGCGCTGGAGCTGCTGCTGTACTTCGGCGATAAACGTGCCGCGATAGCCTGCATCGGCACAAAAGGCTTGAATTGACGGATACTTTTCGCAGGCTTTCCGCGCCGCCAGAATGCCCGATTTCGTGTCGTGGATATTGGCAGCATGAACCACGATGCTCAGCAAGTTACCCATTGTGTCTACGACGGCATGCCGTTTGCGCCCTTTTGTTTTTTCCTCCGTCGATGCCGCGCGCTTCGTTGTCCGCAACCGTTTTTACGCTTTGCGAATCAATTAGCGCATGGTGCGGTTCGGCACTTTTCCCCGCATCTTTACGAGTTTTTTCAACCAGATGAGCGAGGATTTTCTCCCACAATCCCGACTTTGTTCCACGGCTGAAAAAGCTGTACACCGTTTGATACGGCGGAAAGTCATGCGGAAGTTGATGCCACTGACAGCCGGTCTTTACAATGTACAGCACGGCGTTTGTCAGTTCGCGCTTGCTCCACTTCCGATTCCGCATTCCCGAATACAGTGGCTCTATTTCTTCCCACTGGCTGTCTGTCAAGTCCGTCGGGTACGGCTTGCGCCCTGCTCTTACTTCTTTCATGCTGCTATTATACCACGTTTCACTTATGAAGACAAGCTCTAAAACTACAGCATGTATATAACATTATTAGTGTTATGAGACAACGTGGAAGTTTCGTTGCAGAGAAACGTAAGGAATAGACCGGTTTACAATATAAAATGATAACATGAGTCATTATCAAATTCCGCAACTATATCGAATATTTGCTCGAACGTACAAAGGTCAGTCAAGGCGATAAATCACAGCAGGAAATAGTATGTTGAATTTTGTAATAAATTTATAATTGGATGTGAATGTGAAAAATGATTATAACTTGGAATCATTTAATGATAAACGCCAGTCCAGTAATGCGGAATTGAAAACCTCGGATATTCAGCTTAAGGCTAGTAGAAGTATAGACTTTAACAGATTTGTTAACGAAACGACACAAATTGAGACGAAGCCATTCACCGGCTTCGCCTCAATTTGTATGTATTTTACAAAAGTGCAAAAGCGATTGTGGAAATACGTTCCCGCCTTCACGTCATCCGCTCGAACACAACCCGGCAGCGCTTTTTCCAGAACGCAATGCCGAACGCTGTGATGTTCTCGCGCCCTTCGTTGCGCAGGCGCTCATCGTAGTGCTTTTCCTTGATTTGCGCCATCGCGGCGGCACAGGCTGCATCCAATCCCGCCAGCGTAGGGGAGTATTTCACCTCAATGACCATGCCTGCGTCCGGATCTTCCGGCTCAATCATGATGTCGCAGAAGCCCTCACCGGACTCGACGTTCGACAGAATCAACCAGTTCGGCTCACTTCGCAGCAGCCCCAGTAGCAATCCATGATAGAAATTCTCCTTCTGATCGTCCTTCGCCTTTGTATCCAAAATGCTGATCATTTTGCTGAGAATAATGTTCAGCCGCTTCTGAATTTCCTCGGCGTGGCCATCCAGAAATGCCTGACAGAACGCCTGCATTGGCTTCGTATCGCGCACGACAGTCTCTTTGAACCACTCCTGAATCTGGAGGATGAAGATCTCGCGCACCTCGCGATTAGGAATTACCAGCTTGTACACGCCGCGCTCCACACGCCCCGCCTGTGTCAAATAGCCAGTGGTAAACAGCACGCTCCACAGGTTGTCGATGCTGTTGTCGATTTCATCGTAGGTTAAATCCAAGCGGGCTGCTTTTTCGATGGCTTCTCCTGCAATCAGCCGCTCGATTTCTCCTTGCGTGGTCTTGTCCGCCTTGTCCACGAACCGCTTTACCAGTGCGTTGCCGCTCGTGTTGATCCAATAATCCTGCGGCTCCGCGTCTGGATCGCTGACAAGCCTATCCACATGGTTAATGACATCCCACGGGCAGTACACATCCACATTGCCGAAATGGTAGCCATCGTACCATTCCTTCATTTCACTTTCGTGCGACGACAGACCATAATCCGCCAAAAGCTGCTTCACTTCCGCGTCGGTGAAGCCGAACTGCTCGTCGTAGCGGCTATCCGTGATGGACAACACTTTGAAGTTATTGAGTCCCGTGAAGATGCTCTCCTTCGACACGCGCAGACAGCCCGTCAGCACGGCGAATTGCAGGAAATCGTTGGTCTTCAGCGCCTGCCCGAACAAACTGCGGATGAGCGCCACCATCTCACGATAGTAACCGTGCTGGAACGCCTTGTCCAGCGGTACGTCGTATTCGTCGATCAGCAGAATGACCTTTTGCCCATAATGTTGATACAGGAGCGATGACAGCATTTTGAGGCTTTCACGCACATCGTCCTGCGTATCCTGTTCTTTCAGGAAGCGCCGCAATGCGGATTTGTTATCTTCTGGTATTTGCTGACTGCCCTCTAAGAAACAGAGACGTGACATTTCAGCTTGCAGAATGCGCCGCAACATGCCATAGGCGGTCTCGAACGTCAGCCCATCCACGTCTTTGAGCGAAATGAACACAACCGGGAATTTGCCCATGTACGTCTCGCACAGTGTTGTTTCCTTCGAGATGGCCAGCCCGTCAAACAGCGTTTTGTCCGTGCCGATCTCAAAGAAGGACTTGAGCATACTCATGTTCAGCGTCTTGCCGAAACGACGTGGGCGGGTGAACAAGTTGACCTTCGCCCAGTCGGCCAGCAAGTCGCGAATCAATCCAGTCTTGTCAACATAGTAAAACCCCTCGGTGCGGATTTCTGCGAAATTCTCAATCCCCACCGGCAGCTTTTGGCGTTCCATACGGCAGCCTCCCCTCCTGCGCTGATTCCAGTTCCATTCTATCGCAAAATGAGCGGATTATCAAGTGCTCCGCGTTGGTTGTTTGTCGAATGTAAAGATAGGTAGTATTATCAATGCTTGGGAAATCGTTTACTGTGTGCGCCTTTCTATTTTGCCATACATGTATCCCATTATTTCGCTTCCGATTGAAAGAATAAAAGAATGAAAATATGCTTTTTGACATAGAATAGCGCGTCCCTTCCAGGGAACTGCGCGGATAAGGGCCTGTTCTCAAAATTAGCTCCAGCTAATTTTCAGCTAATTTCCACCCCGAAAAAGGCCGAATTTGGACGGTACAGCAGAGATACCTGATGGGATTCGGAACAGGAAAATCCGTGCTATATCGGCATTTCTCGGCACACCAGGGGATACGATTGGGAGAGGGGAGTGCGTTCTCTTAAGCAGTAGGTCGTGGGTTCGACTCCCACTGGACTCAATCCCCAAACAAGCAATTCTTTCTGACTGATGCTCTCGCGTGCGTGTTGGCAAACGTGCGAAAAACATCGGCTGGAAAGAATTTTTTTGCCTTCTATTGGAAATTTGCTTTTTGCGCCGCTGCTGGTGATGTTGGCAACTTTCTAACATTTCGCCTTTTTTGCCAACACCGCTGTTCTGGCAAACGGGCGATTTGCCTAATACTATTTCCAGATTCAACTGCGCCATCTGCTTGCGCCTTTTCCCTTCTGGCGTCCGCTCATTCCACTTAGCGTAGCGCTGCTACGCTGCGTTTCATTCACGTTAGCCAGAATGAAAAATTCGCGGCGCATCTTGGCGCATTCTTATCTGGAAATAGTATAACATTCGCGTGCACGGCGTGCCAGCAATTTTCTGCGCTCCGTATTTTTTGACATTATCTGTATAACTTTGTGGATTTTCAATAGATAAAATGCCATGGCAGCAAACATTGATTTATCGAAAGCGGAGCATGCTTATTTATATCTGTCGCCGTTGTAATGAAAAGCGGAGGCTGCACATGAATCCCTTGGTATATTCAAAATACATGCAATAAACGGTGCAAAAAAGCACATATTTTCAATTTGGTAGCGAAAAACGACAGTTTGGTCGAAGAACAATCCATTGCTTCTTTCTGTGGTTATAATAAAATCAGATATCGGGGGATTTCCAATTGCCGCTATAGGAGGTGCACCCTGGCGGAGGATTGAGAGCTCGAAGTTCCCCGAGAATAATCTGCTTGTTTGTTCACACACCGGAAAGAAAACAATGGAGGTATCATTGATGAAGATCAACACGAAGCGGGTAGTCAGCGTGATCATCACAGCCGTGATGATGGTTGTGATGTTGCCCAGCTTTGCCATGGGCGAAAGCGGCAAGAAGTATACCGAAACACTGCAGCCGGAAGGCTGGACACTGGTTGAAAATGAAGGCGGCGCAACCCTGAGTTACACCAAGGGCGGCGGCGTGAATCTGATTGAAGTGGATGGTTACGCCTTCAAGGATTTGGATCGTGACGGCGAACTGGACGTGTTTGAAGACTGGCGCGTGGACTACAAAGAACGCTCCCGCGACCTGGTCACGAACGGCGGCCTGAGTCTGGAATTCCAGTTGGGCTTGAAAATGAACCCCTTTAGCGTCGGCACTCCTGCCAAAACCCTGGCGGATACCACCAAGACTGCGCTGGATCTGGGTTATCGCCACATCCGTTTCAGCTCCGTAGGCGCTGAGTTGATTACCACCTGGAACAACGAGATTCAGAAGCACATCGAAGCAAATACCGACGTGGTTGCTATCCCTGCCACCTTCATTGCCGACCCGCTGGAAGGCAACGGCGTGACCGACTGGCCCGGCAACCTGGCGCTGGCCGCCACCTTCGATCCGGAATTGGCCCATGAATATGGCCGTACCTTGTCCAAGGAATGGCATTCCATGAACCTGACCATGAACGTCGGCCCCCAGGTTGACCTGGCGACTGAACCCCGCTGGTCCCGCAACGACATGACCTTTGGCGAGGATCCTCAGCTTTCTATCGACATGACCCGCGCTATGATCAACGCCTGGCAGTCCACCTACGACGATGACGGCAACGACCTGGGCTGGGGCAAGGACTCCGTCAATATCCAGGTGAAGCACATCATGAGCGAGGGCGCCGGCGAGGGCGGCCGTGAAGCCCATACGCTGGACGGAGCTTACGCCGTGTATCCCGGCGGCCAGTTCTATACCAGCATCTTGCCTTACTTCGCGGCGCAGGATCTGCCCGGCAAGACTGGCATGGTGTCCTCCGCAATGACCAGTTTCTCCATCGGCGTGGATGAAAACGGCGACTCCGTCCTGGGCGAGCGCGTTTCAACCAGCTACAACGCCGAAAAGATCAACGGCCTGTGGCGCGCTGCCAACGGCTGGGACGGCTACATTCTGACGGACTTCAACACCCACGTTGATAAGTGCTTCGGCATGGAAGAATACACTGTTCCGCAGCGCCTTTGGCTGGAACTGGAAGCCGGCATCGACGCCTGGGGCAATATGGGCGGCAAGTATGAAGAAGATATTGCCGTTGCTGTGGAAGCCTACAACTATGGTGTGGAACGCCTGGGAAAGGAAGCTGCCGACCAGATCATTTTCGACAGTACCCGCCACATTCTGGACACCCTGTTCAACGTTGGCGTCGTGGATAACCCCTACGTTTCCGAAGCGGTTGCCGCTTCCGTGCCCAATAACGAAGAACATACTGCCATGGCTCGCGAAGCGCTGCTCAAGTCCATCGTGATGCTCAAGAATACTGATAACAGCGTGATCAAGCCTGCGGGCGATGAAAAGTTGACCGTTTATATTCCCTACAAGTACTCTCCCGCAACCACGAGCCGCCGCGGCACCACCCCCGCTTCCTTCGCTCCTTCAATGGATATTGCCGTGGCCTCTCAGTACTTCAACGTGATCACTGACACAGTTGGAACGCCCAGCGGTGAAGGAAACACCTATCTGCCCGGGGACGTAATCCGCGCTTCCGCCGAGGACATCGCGAAGGCCGATCTGGTGATCGTACGCGTCGCCAGCCCCAAGAGCAACGCTCCCACCACCGGCTATGACGAAAACATGAAGGTACCCGCTGACTACGAGTACATTCCCCGTTCCCTGCAGTATCGTCCTTACACCGCCGATAACATGTACGTCCGCTTCGAGTCCATCGGCGGCCAGATCACGCTGGAAGCCTTCGAGGGCGTCTACGGCACCGAGTACGATTATGTAAAGGAAAACCGCTCTTACTTCGGCAAGACCGGCACCGTCAGCAACGAGGCGGACCTGGACTTCGTACTGGAAATCGACGAGCTCACCGGCGATATTCCCCTGGTTCTGGTGATGAACCTCAACAGTTCCATGGTGTGGTCCGAAATCGAGCCCTCCGCGGACGCAATCCTGGTATCCTTCGGCGGCGGCCGCACCCACTCTGCCCGCGACGAGATCCTCTTTGAAATCATCGCCGGCAACTATGAGCCCTCCGCCCTTCTGCCCATGCAGCAGCCCCTCGATATGGAAACCGTGGAAGCCCAGTACGAGGACGTGCCCCGGGATATGGACTGCTATGTGGACGCCGACGGCAACACCTACGATTTCACCTTCGGCCTCAACTGGAGCGGTGTGATCAACGACGAGCGCGTGGCCAAGTACAACGTGGAGTCTATCGTCGGCACCAATCCGCTGGAATAAATCAGCTACATCAATTGGTTCCCTGCAAGGAAACTTCCGCTTGGCAGGGCGTGCCGGGCTGATTGACCCGGCACCCCGCCAAATTTGACGGCGGCAGGCCGTTCGTCTGAACGCCGTCGTCAACCTGCGGAAAACGCTCCGAAAGCGCATGGACGCTCGGCGGGAAGCGAAGGAATCGATAGATCGTTTTTTGAATCCTCCTTTCCTCAAACCTGATCAAATTCCTTTCTTCTCCGCTGTGCTTCATGACAGCGGCGGCGTCTGGTGCTGCAAGCCATTCCTGCATTCGCAAATTGGCTTTCTCCCCGGCGCCGTTTTCTTTCTGAACGACTGATCCATCAAGATAAGGAGCATGCGTATGCGAAAGGTGAGAATAACAACCGGGCTGTCATGTCTGATGGCTTTCATCCTGTGCTTCGTGATATTCGGCTCGAACCTGGCCATGAGCTATGATACCGTTGTCAACGGCATGCTTGGCGTGCAGACCAGCAAAGTCATCAACGATGAAAGTGTCGAGGATGAGGATACGATATATTATAAGAGCGCTTATGGCGACATCAACGCAAAAACGCTTAAGGTACTCAAGGAAGACACCTATACGGAGGCAGTGCAGGAGCAGGAAGAAGGCACCGTATTGCTTTACAATAAGGACAACGCTCTGCCGCTAAGCAAGGATGAGCAAATATCTCTGTTTGGCCATGCAGTCGTGCAGCCCTTGTACCGCAATCAATCTGCTGGTTCCCGCGCCTATTCCACTAAAACGGGCGTTGACCTGTATAAGGCGTTGGGCACCCTGAAATTCAAGGTGAACCCCAAGCTGTACAACGCATACCGCCAAAGCAAGAGCGAGAGAAAAACCGGCGCAGGCACGTTCTTTGCGGAAAACGCCGATCCGTCCGCATTATGGTCGCTGGGTGAGGAACCCATCAGTTTCTACACTGACGATGTGAAATCCTCCTGGGCAACCGGCTTTAACGACGTAGCTATCGTGATGCTGGCCCGGGAGGGCGGCGAAGGCGTAGAGCTCTACACCCAAACCCCCACGGAAGGCATCAGTCAGCTGGCGCTGAGCCAGGATGAAAAAGATTTGCTGGCCATGATTCGGGATTCCGGCTCGTTCAAGAAAACCATTGTGCTGCTTAATACAGGCAACCCCATGGAGGTAAACTGGGTCGAGGAGTACGACGTGGACGCTGTGCTGTGGATTGGCTGTCCGGGTGAAAAAGGCTTCATCGGCGTGGCGAACATCCTGATTGGCAACGCCAATCCCTCCGGCAAGCTGGTGGACACCTATGCGGTCAGTTCCCTGTCCGCCCCAGCCGTGGTCAATAATACCTTCAACAACCAGCAGTGGGCAAACCTGACAGAAGCGCTGCAGAAATCCTCCTCCAACGCTTCCGAAATTTCCTATTACACCGTGCAGACCGAGGGAATCTATATCGGTTATAAGTATTACGAAACCCGGTATGAGGACCAGGTGCTGGGGCGGTTCAACGCCACCGGTTCCGCAGGATCCATTGATGGCGGTGCATGGGACTATGCCAAGGAGGTTTCCTATCCCTTCGGTTATGGCCTGAGCTATACCACCTTCGAGCAGAAGCTGGACAGCGTGACGGTGGAAGATAAAACCGTGACGGTGACAGTCACCGTTACGAACACCGGCAGCGTGCCCGGCAAGAGCGTGGTGCAGGTGTATGCCCAAACGCCCTATGGCGAATATGAGCAGAAAAACAAGGTGGAAAAATCCGCTATCCAGCTTTTGGATTACGGCAAGACTGCCCTGCTGCAGCCCGGCGCTTCCGAAACGCTGACAATCGTATGCGACAAGTATCTGCTGGCCAGCTATGATTATACAAACGCAAAGGGCTATATCCTCAGCGAAGGCGATTATTACATCGCTATCGGTGATGATGCGCACGACGCCCTGAACAACGTACTGGCCGCCAAAGGCGCCACCGGTATGGTAGATGTGCAGGGCAATCCCACGGAAGGCGCGGCAGCCAAGGCTTTCCACTTCACCGGCAGCTTTGACGATGAAACCTACCGCTATTCCGCCACTGGCGCGAGGGTGACCAATCAGTTTGAGGACGCAGACGTGAATTACTGGTATCCCGATTTGGTCACCTATCTGTCCCGAAGTGACTGGCAGGGCACCTATCCCGTTCAGCCTGTGGCGGGCCTGACCCTGAACGATGAAATGATTCGAATCCTGGATGGCAAGATTTATGAAAAGCCCGACAATGCTCCCGCCGTGGACGCCATTCCCCAGGGCGACCAGCAGGGCATCATGCTGATTACCATGAAGGGGCTGGATTACAACGACGACCTGTGGGAAACCTTCATCAGCCAGATGACCATTGAAGAAATGGCTGCATTGATTGCCAACAACTTTGGCACGGAAGCCGTTGATTCCGTTGGTAAGCCCGCTACCCCCGCGGGGGATGGCCCGGACGGCATCGGCGGTTATACCGATAACTATTCCGCCGAACTGGGGAAGGGTCTGAAAACCACGTCCTATCCCAATGAAAGCCTGCTGACCGCCGCCTTCAACAAGGACTTGCTGGATAAGCGCGGCGCGTTGCTGGGCGAAGAAGGTTTGTTCATGGGCCTGGTGGAAATCTGGGGTCCCGGCTGCAACCTGCACCGCACCCCCTTTGGCGGCCGCAGCTTTGAATACTTTTCCGAGGATGCCAACCTGAATTATCTGGCGGCCTCCCATATCGTGTCCGCAATCGAGGAAAAAGGCGTGCACGCCGGTCCCAAGCATTTGACTGGCAACGATCAGGAGAATAACCGTCAAGGCGTGGTGAACTTCTTCAACGAGCAGGCGTTCCGCGAAGGCGCGCTGCGCGGACTGGAGGGCGGCGTGGTGAACGGCAAGGCCCATTCCCTGATGCAGGCCTTCAACCGCCTGGGCTTCACTGGCTGCTCCCTGAGCAAGGCGCTGAATACTGATGTGGTGCGCGGTGAATGGGGCTATGTGGGCCATATCGAAACGGACGCTATCGGCGCGGTGACCACGGGCTACAAGACCGCGTTTGAAGCCATGATGGCTGCCGGTACGGATTCTTTCTGCCTGGATACCCAGCATCAGTCCAGCGCCGCCATCGTGCAGGCTATCAGAAGCAATAACGATGGATTTATGCTCCAGCAGCTGCGCCGGGCCGCCAAGAATATTCTGTACAATGACGCCAACAGCAGCATGATGAACGGTATCGGCAACAATACCCGGATTGTGAAGATCATTCCTTGGTGGCAGCCTGCCCTGCGCGGCGTGACCATCGGCGTTTCCGTGGTAACGGGGCTGGCAGTGCTGGCTATGCTGGCTGCTAAGCTTGCTTATTACAAAAAGCAGAAGGGAGCGGAAAAGAAATGAAAAGCTTGTTGACCAACAGAAAAGCTGGGGTGTATGTTCTGATTGTCTCCATCCTGCTTCAGCTGGTTTCCGCTGTCAATTACCTTGTCTGGGCTTCGGGCGCCGGAGGCATTGATACGCTTGTGGCGCTGGGACTTGGCATTGGCTGTCTGGTGGGGATTGCCGCCTTCCTTTTCAGCAGCGATTTGCTGCTGGTGGCTGATACGGCACTTTGCAGCTGCGGGATGCTGCAGCTGGCGGTTTCCTCCGCCGGTTCCTTTGCCGACTGGTATCAGGGCATCGTCATGTTTGGCGATCCCAGCCAGGTGCCGCGCATTTTGACCATTTGCATTTTGGCGCTGACCGCCGTTGTGCTTTTGATCATCACAGGCTTTATGGGCTTTGGCAAGCAGGAGACATAATGAAGAGAATCGGCTGCGCTTCTTTCGGGAGGCGCAGCCGGGCATTGCGTTCCGCGTTTTTCAACGCCTGTTCCGCTGCTCCATGTTTGACATGCGCGGTGGTTTCTGATATAATGAAAAAAATTTCACTAACGGTTCATTCATGCGCTTCATGAAACAAATAAGAACGCGAAAGGAGAATTGCATGAAAATCGCGCTTGTGGAAGACAATGGATTGCATCAGGCGCAGATTCGTCAGGAAATCCAAAATTATTTTGATGAATTGAATGAAGTGTGCGAGCTGCACGTTTTTGACAACGGGTCGGATATGCTGGATCATTACTATTCCGTAGGCGGCTATGATCTGCTGCTGCTTGACATTCAGTTGCCCGGCATGGATGGTGTAAGCGTGGCCAGGCAGGTTCGGCAGAAAGATGATAAAGTGCTGATCGCCTTCATCACCAGCATGACCGCTTATGCCGTGCAGGGCTACAGCGTTTGCGCGATGGATTACATTCTCAAGCCAATCAACCGCATCAGCTTCCGCAGCACGCTGGATCGGGCCAGGGAACTGTTTCGCCAGCGCACGGAACATTATATTTCTGTCACCACAGGGGACGGGATGTTTAAGGTGGATATTTCACAAATTTATTATATTGAAACGGAAAGACATGCCGTCAGACTGTATTATACAAAAGGCTCCTTCCATATCAATGATACCCTGAAGAGCATTGAAGAGAAACTGAAAAACGCTCCATTCTGCCGGTGCAACAACTGCTATCTGGTAAATCTTGCCCATGTGGAGCAGGTGAAAAAGGATGTTGTGATTGTGGCGGGTCATGAACTGGCGTTTTCCCGCCTGCGCTATAAACCCTTTATGGAAGCGTTGACGAATTATATGGGAGGTACCCGTAGATGACTGAAAGAATGAGCACTTTTTTTCCGTCTGAGTTTACGGGCATTGCACAGTGGATTATCTGTACCATATATATCCTGTCCAATGAAAAAGGTATTCGGGGCTGGAAGGCTGTGGCGCTGATTCTGTTTGCTCTGCCCATCCTTGTGCTGATGAACATCGCCCATTCCGAGCAGCCTGCCCTAATCTGGCTGGTCATCACCGTATGCTGTCTGGAATCCGTTCTTATTTATCTGCGTCTGGGCATCCGGGAAGACTTCAGCTTGATCCTGCTTCGCTGGTGCAACGCTGTGATGCAGTCGGAATTCGCCGCTGCCCTGGCGTATGCAATCAATATTTATCTGGTCAGCCGCGGTGTGATGCGCTTTCCGGATATCCGGGCTTCACAGACAATCATGCTTTTTGTATATGTTATTATATTTATTCCACTGGGCATAGCCATTTATCATCGCTCCCATCGGAAAAATCGTCCCCTCAAAGCCGGGGATGTGGAAGTCATTTCTTCTTTTGTGATTACGATTGGCGCGTATCTGCTCAGCAATATCAGTTTTCTGGCGCCTGAATCTATTTTTGGTATCAGTATGGGCGGCGGTATACTGCTCGTGCGTGTGGTGTCTGATTTTTCCGGTATGTTGGCCCTGATTGCCATTAATGAATTCAGCTATGGGATGCGGCTGAAAATGAACATGGGTGTATTGCAGAGCCTTTTGGACAGACAATATGAGCAATATCAGCAATTTAAAGTGAACAACGAACAAATGCAGCAGGTTTACCACGACATCAAGCACCTAATCAATTATATCCGCAGCGTGAGCGTTTCACAGAAATATGAAAAAGAGCTTCGCAGCGTAGAGCAAACAGCCAGCCATTTTGAAACGCAGTACGATACGGGAAATCCGGTGCTGGACGTGGTGCTCAGCGGCAAAAAGATGATATGCCGCAGTGCCCTGATCACCATGGAATGCTATATGGATGCCCGTGAAATGGATTTTCTGGACACCGCTCAAATCTGCACCATCTTTGGCAACGCATTAGATAACGCGATTGAATACGAAAGCAGAATCGAGGAAACCGAAAAACGGCTGATTAAGGTAAGCGTTTTTTCGGAAAACCATTTTCTCGTGATTAAAATCAGCAACTATTGCGAGGAAACTATCCTGAAATCCTTGGAAGACCCGGAAACCACCAAAGAAAACCCGGAAATACACGGCTATGGAATCAAGGGAATTCGGCTGGCAGTGGAAAAATATGAAGGGCATATGACCATTAAGCAGGAAAACAATTGGTTCATTGTGTCCATCCTCATTCCAATACCGGAAAAGCAAAACCAGACTGCACTCTGATTATTGAGCACCATCCTGCAGAGGAAGCATCCCCCGCTTGAGGATGCGCCCATAGGGGACACAGAGAAAGCAGATGAAACAAGGGGATGAATCCTGCCTTGCATTTTCCCTCCGCGCATGGTAAAATATTAACCATCAGAGAGGAGGGGATGCCATGGCTGTGCGCATTGCCATCGTCGAGGACGAAAAGTCCGCCGCTCGCGCGCTGGAGCAGGCGATTCAGCGCTACGGAACGGAAAACAAGGTGTCGTTTACAATTCGCGTCTGGCATGACCCGCTGCTCTTCTTGGAGGAATATCAGGCGGAGTACGACATCGTTTATATGGATATTCGGATGCCCGCGCTGTCCGGGATGGAAACGGCGCGAAATCTGCGGAAGATGGATCGCATGGTCATGCTGATTTTTGTGACCAGCCTGGCGCAGTATGCGCTGGAGGGGTACACGGTCGGCGCGTTTGACTACATCCTCAAGCCGGTCAAGTATTATGACTTCGCGCTGAAGCTGCATTGGGCGCTGGAGCATCTGCCGGAAAAGCAGGAAGCGACGATACTGCTTGTGTCAGGCGGCAGCAAAATTCGACTGCGCCTGCGGAATTTGCTGTATGCTGAGACGGATGGGCATTACCTGATTTTCCACACCGCCGAGGGGCAGATTCGGCAGTGCGGCACGATTTCCACGCTTGAAGCCGATTTGACGGACAAACAATTTGTCCGCTGCAACAGCTGCTATCTGGTGAATTTGCAGCACATTGCGGGCATCAGGGGATACAGTTTGCTGCTGGATAACGGCGAGGAGCTGAAAATCTCCCAGCCGCGAAAGAAGCAGGTTCAGCAGACCTACAATGAATACTTAGCAGCGCACTAAAAAAGCAGGCAAATCGCCTGCTTTTTTTAATGAGTCTTCGTTTTTTCCGCCTTTTCCGGGATGTTCAGCCGGATTTCCAGCAGGTAAACGCTGTCCTTGGCGGAGATTTTCATCGTGCCGCCGTATTGGCTGACAATGTACTGCATACTGGATGTGCCAAAGCCGTGGCGCCGTCCGTCGGGCTTTCTCGTCTGCGGCAAGTCGTTTTTGAACTTGATTTCGCCCTCGTAGTAGTTCATCACGGCAATTTCCACCGCGCCGCTCAGCCGCCGGACATGCAGGCTGATGACCCGCTTTTCAGGGTTGCTGACGCGCATCACCGCTTCCACCGCATTATCCAGCGCATTGCTGAACAGCGCGTAAATGTGGCGCGTGCGCATGAACGACAGGCACTCGCCATCCGCCATGCTGGTGAAGGCGATGCCGCTCTCCATGCACTTGAGCATCGTGCTGTACAGCACAACATCCAGCACCTCGTTGCCCGTTTTCACATTGCTGTCGTAGAGGTCGATTGCTTCCCGCAGGGCGGAAATTTCGGATTCGGTCAGGCGGCTTTGCAGCTTGTCCAGCTGATGGCGCAGGTCATGGCAGCGCAGATTCACAAGGTCGATGTTGGCCTTCATCGTCTCGTACTGCCGCCGATTCTCCGCCAGCACCTGATCCATCACCTCGATTTCCGCCCGATTCTGCGAAAACAGCACAATGTCGTGGTGCAGCGCCAAAAACAGAAATGCACATGAACACCAGGCAGCAGCGAGCATTTCATAGAGTGGCCGGGAATCAGCGCGGTATTCGCTCATCACGGCGTTAATCAGCACACTGGCTAACAAGAACAGGATGCACAGCCACGTCGTCTGAATTTGCGATTTCCGATCTTCATGGTACTGCACAGACGGATGGATGAACAGCAGCCGAAGCAGATAGCAGACGGCCAGGTGGAACACAAACCAGATGAGAAGTGTTACATCCGCATTGGTGATTTGCGGAAACAGGGTCATTGTCTGCGTATCGTCCGCGCCCGTAAAGGACAGCACGAGTGCGTACAGGCTGCCGGCAATCTGGACTGCGGCACATCCGGCGCACCACGCTTTCAGCCGCTCACCCATGTGCCTTCATGCGCAAGGAATAGCAGGGGCAGCACGGACAAGTATTCCATCAGAGCACCCAGAAAGCGTGACCAGAGCATTGCCTGAAAATGCGTGCGGAGGATGGCTCGGATGACCATAATCGCCGCCATCAGGGCAAGCCCCGCTGCCGCGCGAACGACATACTGCGGCTTGTGCTTCAGCGGGAAAATGAAAACAGCAACACCGGACAGTGTTTCCAGAAAGGCTATAACGGAAAGGCCCATTTGGTAAGAATAACATTCTCCCAGCCACTGCGCGAGGAATGCAATCATCGCTCATTTTCCCTCCTTCATTTCGGTGCCATTATAGCATACGCATCCAGCCCGCCGCAACCCTGCCTTTTGCCCCGCGGTACAGAACCAAAAGGCAGGGGAGAAGGCATCAGTCCAGCGGAATCAGGCAGTAGGGGTGAACAACCGCCTGCGCAGGGCCGTATGCCTGCAAGCCGTAGCGGTAGCCGTACCAGTCGCCGCCGCCCGCGCCGCCGCCTGCATTCGCCAAGCTCGATGAATACAGCAGCGCAATGGTGTTTTCGCCGTTTTTCAGCCACGGCGTGATGTCCATGACCGCTTTCGTCATGCTGAGGTTGCCCGTTTTTTCGCCGTTGATGATAACTTGCATACTTTCGCTCATCGGGCCCAAGTCGATATACGCGCCGTCCGCCGTGCCATCCCACTGGAAAACCGCCTTGTACGTCGCCTGACCGACCGTGCGCTCGCCCAGTTCCGGAATTTCATTCCATGTTTTCAGGGCGTCCAGATGGAGCGTGACGGGGGTAATGTCCGTTGCCACCTGCGTTTCGGTGATGGTCTGCCCGAAGAGCGTTTCCGTGCGCTCGTTCACCTGCCCGGACGCCGTGTGCTTCATGACGGTAACATCCCAGTCGGTGATTTCAAACGCATCCGGCACCTGCGCCGCGAATTGCCGCGTTTCGCCGCTGCTGAGCTGCGCCTGATATTCGCCGGACGCTGTGACCTTGGCGGACAGGCTGCTGCCATCGCTGCAAATATCCGCCGCGTTCGTTTCGACCGCGTGAAGCTCGCTGTTCGCCTCGCACGCCCGGAACACAAACAGCGCCACGTCGCCGTAATCCAGCGTCAGCGGGAAAATTGTGCTGCCGTTTTCATGGCGATAGACGCCCAGTCGTTTCGTTTCGCCCGTCCACGCATCCAGCTGATACGGAATCCAAGTGCCGTCCACCACCATCTCCGTCGTGATGGTATCGCCGTGCGTATCCTGCTTTTCCCCCTGCGACCACACGGAAACATAGCTGCCGTCGCAGTAGTTGTACACATACAGGTACTCGGTGTCGCCGTCGCGGCGCGTCTGCGTCAGCAGCTGGCGGTTCGACTCGGCAAAGCCCGCGTAAGGCTTCACACCGGCGCTTTGCAGCACACGGGCAACGTCGTCCGCGTCCTTTGCGGAATAGACGTTGGGAAGCGCCTTCATTTCCGCCATCACATCCGCCAGCGCTGCCTCGCCGCCATCATTGTACGGCGTCTGAACGGCGGCGCCATCCACCACAACCACCTTCATGCCCTGCTGCGCCAAATCCAGCAGGGCTTTCGCGCCGTCCAGCGCCAGCTGCTCCTGCCACAGCACAATCGACTGATAACCCGCCTGCTCCAGCGTGCCGGTTTCGGCAGCGTAGGACACGCCGTCCGCCGTCAGGAAATCCGGGCTGAAGTAGTCGTAGGTATAGCCGTTATCCTGCAAGGTCGTTGACGGGAAAAAGCCGGTCGTGTGGTCAAGCAGCCAGTTTTCGCCGCCGTGGTTGCCGCTGGTTGGCATGGGCTGCTGATAGTTCATGTAAATCATGCCGACATCCGTGCGGGACACGCCCTCGCGGAGCAGCTGACAGATGCGCCCCAGATGGTCGTTGAACGACGGATAATCCACGCTGGACGGCTCATGCGGCCCGAAGGCGTAGAAGCTGGCATACACCGCGCCGCTGGCGGTATAATGCGGCCAGCGATTATCCGTTCCCGGCCCGTACTGCGCAGACCAGATGTGCCACACAATGCGATTGAAGCCCGCCGCAAAGAGGTTGTACGCCTCCATCAGGTGATCCTGCTCGGTATAGGCATAGCCGCCGTAAGCGCCCGTTTCGGAGGAGAGCACCTTGTTCTGCAGCTTCGCGCCGCCCGTCCACAGGCGGTACATATCCACCTGATTGTTCTGGTTGAGGATTTCCGCCTCCGGATAATCCACGCTCATAATCGGCTCGGAGATTTCCAGCCGCTGCCCATAGCTGATTTGCGCGCGGGTCTTGATGCCGTATTCGTGCAGCCACGCGCGCAGCGGCTCCAGCATCCGTTCGCGGTAGAGCTGCGTCTGCACGTCAAAGAGGTCGTTGAGCACCTTTTCGCGCATGGTTTTGTCCGCCAAATCATAGCTGCCGTAGTCCACGGCATCCCAGTAGAACAGATCCGGCAGACCGATGGTCAGGTACAGGTACGGACGAATGTCATAGCCCTTGCGCGCCAGAAATTCTTCCGCCATGTCGTCGCACCAGAACGCGCAGCCGTATTCGGTGCTGATTTCCAGCGAATCCATGAACAGCTGCACGTCGCCCGCCTGAATCTTGGCATTCAGCGCTTCGTCGTCCAGGATGTGCGCCAGCCAGTATTCCTTCAGCGCTTCAATGCCCGCTTCATCAAAATAGTTGATGCAGTACGCGGTTTCAGCGGCGGGGTGGGATTCCTGCATTGCGCCCTGCTGCCAGTAGTAGAACAGGCGGTACTTCGATTCGGCGTTTTCCGGCGTCCAGTCCAGCGTAATCGTGCCGTCAGCTTCCCAGACCAGCTTGTCGGTCAGCTCGATGATGCCCGTTCCGTCCGTCACGATGGGCTTTGCCTTGTTGCCGCTCGTCTGCGGCACGGCAAAAACGCCAATCAGCTTTGCCGTCGGCGCAATGGGGTAGACCTTGCTGCCGACTTTCTTCTGCATGGGGATTGCCCCGCTTCGGCTCGCCCCTGCTTTGATGTATTCCACAATGTCCACGACAATCTGGCTTGCACTCTGACTGTGCGGGTCAAGACCGGGGACGTTGGCGGTCGCCCAGTTTGTGCCGGAGGTCAGCGAGACGGTCATCCCCAAGTCCAGCGCCGTGTTCATTGCCAGCTTCAAGTCGTGATCCCACTGCACAGAGCCGTAGCCGTAGTCCGTTTCGCTGATTTCGTCTTCGCCCTGCGCGCACAGCTCCACGCCGCGGAAACCGCCGTCGTACATCGCCTGAATTTCCGCGCGGATCGTCTCGTCCGTATGCCCTGCTTCCGCCATCCACCAGCGTACCTCGCTGCGGCTGTCGATGCTGGGCGCGGTATAGCGGCGCTCGATTTCCGCCGCAAACGCGTTGTCCTCCGCCAGCGCCGAGGCGGCGGACAGCAGCAGAGCGGCAGAGAGCACCGCCGACAAGATTTTCTTCCCAGACAGCATAATGTCCTCCTTGCAACGCTTTCTTGTACAAAATGGGGCTCCGGAACACTCCGAAGCCCCGGAAAACGGGATTAAATCTTGAACGCCTTGACAAGCAGCGGCCAAGCCCAGAGGTAGAAGACAACTGCAATCGCGATGACGGCGACGGCAATCACAATCCACATGATGCGCTTGCCCTTCTTGCTCATCCGCTTGCGATTCTGGAACTGCTCCTCGGTCATCGGCACTTTGCTGTATACGCGAATTGCCATGAACACCAGCACAAGCGCCATCAGAATGTCAAAGCCGTACAGCACAACCTTGTACCACGCCATGCCGTGCAGGAAGCCCTTCTGCTCCTCAACCGCCGGGGCAGTCGTTTCTTCCGCACCGTCCTTGTCCTGATTCAGCATGGCCGCGTAGGCGGGGTCAACCGCCAGCGAGTTTGCCGTGTTGTAGAGAATCTGATGCACGGCTTCGCGGAGCAGCTTGCGGCACCAGCCGGATTTAACGTCGCTGAGCGACTGTTCCGCGGTCGCGTGAATGAGCGTGCCGCCCGCCGCCAGATACTGGTCAGCGCCAGCGCCCTTCATGGTGGTGGTGTAGTCGGTGATGTAGCAGCCGTGCCAGCCCCATTCGTTGCGGCAGATGGCGCTCATCAGCGGATAGGAGCCGAAGGTGAACTGCCAGCCGACGCGGCACATGGTCAGCATGATGCCCTGTGCGCCGCCCTTCTGGATGGAATACTGGAAGGGCTTGAGGTAGATTTCACGGGTAGCCTGTTCCGTGCCCCACACAGCCACACAGCCGTTGGCGGCGCGGTTGGTGTCGGCGTCGTTCATGACAAAGTGCTTGATGTAGGCGTGCATACCGTGCGCTTCAACGCCCGCGCAGACCGCCGCGGAGCAAAGACCGGTCAGCACAGCATCCTCGGAGTAGTATTCGTAGTTGCGCGCGCCGAAGGGGGTGCGGTGGATGTTGATGCCGGGCGCGTACCAGCCCTCGGTGTTGGACGCAATCGCGTCTTCGCCGATGGCGTTGCCGTAGATGCGCTGAACGTCCTGACTCCACGTTGCCGCCGTCATTGTTGCGCAGGGGTAGGAGTAGATGACCGCGTCCGTCAGGAAGTTCGCAATGCCGTGCGGCGCGTCATACTCATACGTCTTGGGCTTGCCAACGGATTCCACCGCCAGAGAGCCCCAGCCGGACTTGTTGAACAGCTGATGCATCTCGGAGAGCTTGAGTTCGTCCAGCAGCAGATCCCACTTCGGGTCGTTGTAGTCCAGCCCCACCATGTCGATCAGCTTCAAATTGTTCTTCGCGCCGTAGGTGTAGGCTTCCTTGCCGGGATACAGGGCAGCATCCGTCGGGTCTGTCGGGTTCAGAGAAGCCGCAAAGCCCTTCAGCTCGAATTTCGCCCGCAGGTCGTCGGAAATCACATAGGTCGGCACGTCGCCGGAGATGTTGCCGACGTTGGATACACCCTTCGCAACACCGGTGGCGTATTCCAGGCCGTTATTGTCCATCACAGACCAGTCGGAGCGGGAGAGATACACCGTGTCGTCCGCATAGACGATATCATCAAGCTGGTTGGTCACTTCCGCGCCGGAAACAGCGTCCTTGTTCAGCAGTTCCCGTTCGGAAACGGTGTACTTGGCTGCCATCGCCGTGTTGCCGTTTGCGGTCATGCCGTCCGCCGTGGTCTTGCCCTTTGCGGCAAGCACGTTGTTCACGGCCTCGTGCGCATCGTGGGCAGCGGTCACATACCAGTCGCCCGCGTCAATCACATAGGTCTTGGCGTCCTTTGCATCGTAGCTGGCAATGTCCTGCTTGGAGAAGGTGACGGACACGCGCTGCGACTCGCCGGGGGCAAGCTCAGATGTCTTGACATACTGCGCCAGCGCCACAGCCGCCTTTTCCACGCCGCCGGGGATGTAGGGCGACTGGACGTAGAATTCCACAACATCCTTGCCGGAGGTGAAGCCAGTGTTCTTCACCGTGACCGACGCGGTGCAGAGGTCGCCGTCCCAGTCCACCTTCAGGTCAGACCATTCAAAATCAGTGTAGCTCAGACCATAGCCGAAGGGATAGGCGACGGTGGCGGCGTAATCGTAGTCGCCCGCGTTGCCCTGCTTGAGGACTGCATCCTCATAGCGGGTTTCATAGTACTTGTAGCCGACATAGATGCCTTCCGCGTAGTTCACATAGGAATAGCCGGAGAGGGAGCCATCCTCGTTCACATAGCGGTAGTCGCCGAAGTTCTGCATGGCGGCGGAGGACAGGTTGTCGTGCACATAGGTGTCCACCAGACGGCCGGAGGGGTTGATGGCGCCGGACAAAATCTTAGCAATCGAGCCGATGCCGCCCGCCGGACGGGCATACCACAGCACCGCGTCAATGCCGTATTCCGCCTTGTCCACAAAGTCCATCTGCATGGCGTTGGCGGAGCTGATGAGCACAATCACCTTGTCGAAGGATTTATGCACCTCGGCAAGCAGTTCCTTTTCGTCCTTGTTCAGTTCCAGGTAGTTTTCATCCGCCGAACCGCCGTAGCGGGACATGTCATACGGCAGGTCGTTGCCTTCCGCGCCCGTGCGCATCAGCACGACGACGGCCGCATCGTTGTAATCCTTGTAGGAGGCCTTGACGTCCACCGTATATTCGCTCTGCGGCACTTCGTCAATCACCCAGCCGCCGGTTTCGGAGCCGTTGCCTGCCGACAGGCTGCCCGCGCCGGAAGAATGGCTGGACGCGGCATAGAAGGCAGCCAGCGTGGGGTTGACCGTGAAGCCCTCATCCTCCAGCACCTTCTGCAAAACGCCGTTCTTGTTGTCGATGCCAAAGAGGCTGATCTTGCCGCCCTTCATGGGCAGCGCGTTCTTTTCGTTCTTCAGCAGCACCGCGCCTTCGGCGACAATCAGGTTCGCCACCTGCGCATGGTCGTCCGTATCAAACGTCACGGTGGAAACGTTCTTCACGCCGACTTCGCCGAAGTACAGCGTCAGGGCGGAATCCCAGTACAGCGCTTCGTAGTTGACGACGCCGACGGCACTGCACAGCAGCGCAATCACCAGCGTCCAGATAATTAAATAGGTACTTTTTTTCATACCCTTCTTCGCAGCACTCATGATTTTCTCCTTTTCATGCGAAAGAAAATGGGGAAGGCGCATCGCCCTCCCCGCGAGGATTTTCCGGACCGACTAACGCTTTGGGGATAAGGATTAGTCGTCGTCGGAATTGGTGATCACATAGTCAAAGGTGTCGCCGCTGACGGTGATGGTCACGGTGCATTCCTCCGCGTCAAACGCCGCGTCGGAGGTGGTCAGGCTGTCCAGCAGATACGGGCCTTCAAACAGGTCGGCGATCAGATGGCTTTCCGCTTCCTTGCACTGCACAACGCCCGCCGCGTAGTCGCTGTCCGCGAAGGAAGCGTTTTCCGTGTTCTGGAAGTAGGAGCCCGCCAGAGGACCCCAGTTTTCAGACGCGGTGCCAGCCGTCGGGAACATCAAAACGACCGTGTCGCCATCCTTCGTGTAAGTGCCGGTGAAGGTGTAAACGAGGTCCGCCGCCACGGTGCCGTCTTCCGCGGTCTGCATCAGGCGCTTGGTGTACTCGTAGGTGCCGTCATCCTTGAGGACGACGGTGTTCTCGCCAGTCATGCCGATAGCGGTCACAAAGCCGTTGTGGAAGGTGTTGGACACGAGGTCTTCAGTCTTGTAGACCTTGGTCAGGGTAACGTCCGCCAGCGCGACGGACAGGAGCAGGCACAGGGACAGAGCGATGGAAAGCAGCTTCTTCATGGGAATTCCTCCATTCTTATTTGGCGATTTTTCAACCACATCGCCTTCGATTAGCATCATATCACAACGGCAACGGTTTGCTGCACTTTTTGCGGAATCTACAAAGAAAACAGCATAAATTAAGGTCACACCGCACAAAGGACAGGAACGGGCAACGGCGTTGGCGGAAATTTGCCGGAAAGCCCTTTATCTATCGCTGTGTTCATGATATGATAATGAAGGGAAAATGACGTGCCGTGCGGATTGCACAGACATTGTTGGAGGAAGCGCAATGAAGGAGTTTCTGCCGAAATCCGCCGCGAAAATGGCGGATTGCCTGATGAAGCGTTATGGCTTGCTGACCAGCCGCTGGAGCTATGACTACGGCGTGGCGTGGCGCGGCATGGAGGCGCTGTACGCCATGACGGGCGAAAAAAAGTATTTCGATTACATCAAGGACGCGATGGACACGTTCGTGACGGATGAAAGCGGCGCGATTCGCGACTACACGCTGGATGAGTTCAATCTGGACTACATCTGCAACGGGCGGCAGCTGCTGTATCTCTACAAGGCGACGGGGGATAAAAAGTACCTGCGGGCGGCGGACGTGCTGCACGACCAGCTGCGCCGTCAGCCGCGCACATCCGACGGGGGATTCTGGCACAAAAAGTGCTACCCCTACCAAATGTGGCTGGATGGGCTGCACATGTCCGCGCCGTTCTATGTGGAATACTGCCTGATG
>OJKI01000138.1_pt1 | contig 33195 bp, 25 predicted proteins | sample 1596431 | NCBI WGS metagenome assembly OJKI01 (sample SAMEA4350165, study PRJEB24818) | metagenome | biome: human; feature: gut; material: faeces | place: Denmark | collected 2013-09 | reverse complement strand
ATATAGTATACTATACTTTTTATTATATGTCAATATTTTTTTTATATTCATTTTTTGTGTTTCTGAAGAATATTAAATAAAATTGCTTGACTTTTTAGATTAAATAAAGATATACTTAAAATAAGTGCGAGGAAAATTAATAATGGAAATAAACAACGTTTTTACAATAAAAAATTTAATAATTTATTTAGTGGTGATTAATTTAATTGCTTTCTTAGCAATGCTTATAGATAAAAAGAAAGCAGAAAAAGGAAAATGGAGGACCAAGGAGGCAACACTACTTACGTTAGCACTAATAGGAGGAAGTATAGGAGAAATAATAGGAATGTATGTGTTTCATCATAAAACACAAAAACCAAAGTTCTTTATAGGAGTTCCAGTTATAATAGTGCTTCAAATATTATTAATAATAGCAATAAACTTATAGGAGGCAAAACCAATGAGAGAAATAAAAATTAATGGAGTGTACAAACATTTTAAGGGAGATTATTATCTAGTGCAAGATGTTGCAAACGATTCTGAAACAAAACAACTATTTGTTGTATACAGAAGATTATATGGAGATGGAAGCTTATGGATAAGACCATTAGAAATGTTTTTAAGTGAAGTAGATCACGAAAAATATCCAAATGTAAAACAAAAATACAGATTTGAGCTACAAGAAATAGAGAGTGTAGCAAAGAATTTCAAAAAATAAAAAAATAGACAGTTTTAAGTGAGCCATAATAAAGGAACAATTAGAACTGTCTATAATTGTGCTATTTTTAAGAAAATAAGTTCGTAAAATAGACATAATTTATTAAATAAAAAATAAAAAGTTTACAATAAATAGATTAACAATAATATCTGTGCAAAACTCGAAAATGAAACCCTTGCTACAAAGTTATTCACAGGGTTATCCACATTATCCACAGCCCTGTGTATAGTTAACCATAAAAAATACAAAATAATAACAGTAAACATAAACTGAAATCTTGACAATCTTAAAATATCGTGGTAATATAATATATATTATAAATAAAGTGCGTTGAAAAAGAAAAAATATATTTAAAATTCTAGAGAGTTGGGAATGGTGGAATCCAATAATTAACAAATATATGGGGAGCTTTGGAGCATATTATTAATTAAGGTGTAAGTTAGTAAAATAACTTAAACTAGGGTGGAACCGCGTAAGTATTAAACTTTCGTCCCTAGCATTTAAAAGTGCTAGGAATGGAAGTTTTTTTGATTATATACCATTCTTTAAAGCACAATACTATAACTACAAAAGGAGGAATTATTATGGTAGATAGTATGGAAAAAATAGTAGCTCTTTGCAAGAGCAGAGGATTTGTATATCCAGGTTCAGAAATATATGGAGGATTAGCTAACTCTTGGGATTACGGCCCTTTAGGAGTAGAACTAAAAAACAATATCAAAGATGCTTGGAGAAAAAAGTTTATACAAGAGAATAAATACAATGTAGGACTTGATGCTTCAATATTAATGAATCCAGAAACTTGGGTAGCAACAGGACACGTAGCAGGATTCAGTGATCCACTTATAGACTGCAAGGATTGTAAAACAAGACATAGAGCAGATAAACTAGTAGAAGAATGGTCACATAGTCAAGGAAAAGATATAGTTGCAGATGGTTGGACAGATGAACAACTAGTTGACTATATAAATGATAATAAAATACCTTGTCCAAACTGTGGAAAAACAAACTTTACAAATATAAGAAAATTCAACTTAATGTATAAAACATTCCAAGGAGTAACAGAAGATTCTTCTGCACAAATATACTTAAGACCAGAAACAGCACAAGGTATATTTGTAAACTTCAAAAATGTAATTCGTACAACTAGAAAGAAACTACCAATGGGAATAGGACAAATCGGTAAAGCTTTCAGAAACGAAATTACACCAGGAAACTTTACATTTAGAACAAGAGAATTTGAACAAATGGAATTAGAATTCTTCTGTGTACCAGGAACAGACCTAGAATGGTTTGAATATTGGAGAAAATTCTGCAAAGATTTCTTATTAAGTTTAGGAATGAAAGAGGACAATATAAGGTTGCGTGATCATGATAAAGAAGAACTTGTATTCTACAGCAAAGCTACAACAGACATAGAATTTAAATTCCCATTTGGTTGGGGAGAATTATGGGGAATAGCTGACAGAACAGATTATGACCTATCAAGACATATGGAACATTCTAAACAAGATTTATCATATCAAGATCCAGAAACAAACGAGAAATTTATACCATATGTTATAGAACCATCATTGGGATGTGATAGAGCTATGCTTGCAATTCTATGCAATGCTTATGAAGAAGAAGATTTAGGAGAAGGTGACTCTAGGGTTGTATTACACTTACATCCAACACTTGCACCTTACAAAGTAGCAATACTTCCACTTTCTAAAAAACTATCAGAAAAATCACAAGAAGTATATGAAATGCTTTCAAAAGACTTTATGTGTGATTATGACGAAGCAGGAAGCATAGGAAAAAGATATAGAAGAGAAGACGAAATAGGTACACCATATTGTGTAACAGTTGACTTTGATACACTAGAAGATGGAAAAGTAACTGTAAGAGATAGAGATACAATGGAACAAGAAAGAGTTGCAATAGTTGATTTAAAGAATTGGCTAACAGAAAAAACAAAATTTTAATACTTTTCGCCCAAGAGGAATGTCCTCTTTTGGGCGAATTTTTAATATTGTACATTTTATTTTTTTATGATACAATGTTGCCAGAAAACAAAAGGAGGAAAAAATATGTCAAAAATTAAAGACTTTTTTCAAAGCGTTGTTATAAACTACAAAAACAGTTTTAAACAATACACCGCAACAAATATCGTAATAATAGTAACAACATTATTTTTAGTGTTTGCGTATAACAGCTTAGCAGGAACGATAATAAATAAAACATTAACAATAGCAATTATATCAGCTATAAACTTTTTTGCATGTGAGACATATCTAAAAAAATCATGGCAAAGAGGAGCGTCATATGTCGCAAGTATAGTAATAGCAGTACTTTTTGAAAAACTAATATTTTCGAATACTTCAATAGGAATTACAAGAATCTGCATAGGATACTTGATTATAGTATTTTTAGTTGGACTAATGCAAGCAATTAAAAATACAAAAGCAGATGTTGGAGAATACTCTGTAAAGGTATTAAAAAATTTATTAAATGTAGGAATTGTTTATGCAATTTTAAATATAGGGCTTACTTTAATTTCGTTAATATTTATATCACTAATATTAAGTTATAAAGAATTTGGACTATTAGGAAGATTACAAATAGCTTTGTTTGGACTTTTGGTGTTGCCAGCAAGTTTAGTAGCAATAACAGAGATAAAACAAGATTTTTCAAAATTTATAAAAGCTATTATATTGTATATAATGCTACCACTGACATTACTTGCAACAGCAATAATTTACATATATATGGCAAAAATATTTATAATAAGGGAAGTGCCGGCAAATTCAATATTTAGAATAATAACAGGCTTATTTATAGTAGCTTTCCCTGTATGGGTAATGATAGATGCATTTAAAAAAGAATCAAAAATAGTAGAGAAAATATGCAAAATATTGCCAATAGCATTTATTCCATTTTTACTACTACAAACATATTCAATATGTGCACGTATAGATGGCAATGGACTTACACCAAGCAGATATATTGGAATAGCGTTTATAGTATTTGAAGCAATAGCAATCTTCTTATCATTATATAAAGAACGAAAATATCTAATCCATACAATAACAACTGCGATAGCACTAATAGCAATATCAACAATATTACCAGTTGTGAATATGGAATCAGCGTCTAATATAAGCCAAGCGAATAGATTAAAAAGAGCATGGAGAGAAAATCAATCTTTTAGTGAACTTTCAGAAGATAATAAAAAGACGGCATGGAGTGCTTACATATATTTAAGCGACCAAAAAAATGCAAAAAAATATATTCCTAATTATATTGATGAAGAAGAAATTAACGAATACATGACAAGTAAGAAAGATGGCTATGAGTCTGATTTATATAGTAAAAGTGTTAGATATCCTGAAATGTATATAATTGGAGAAGAGGAATTTATACCAGTTGGAGAATATAAGTATACTAAAAAGACTTACAGCTCAACATATGATAAATCAATTAATGGGATGAAAGATTTTGAATTAACAAATTCGATAAAGGTTGATTTTAAAGAGTTTGTAAATAATATAATAAAAGCAAGAGAAACAAGTGAGAAAAACGCAAATGATTATATAGAAGCAAATAAAATAATAAAAATAGACGATAATACAGATTTTTATATAACAGATTTAGATTTGACATATAAAAATGAACAAATACGTTTCTTTTCAGTAGATGGATATATATTAAAAAAATAAAGAAAGGCCAATGGAAATTTCCCATTGGCTCTTATTAAATTTCTCCATTTATTAATTTGTTGTAACAATTTCTACAAACAGGCAAATATTGCGAATCGCCAACAACAATATCATTGTCTTTTTTACCTTTAAAATAAGTGAATACAGCCTCCTCAGATTTACATACTTCACAAATAGAAGTCATAATTTCAACATTGTCGGCTATACACATAAGATCACCCATTTTGCCAAATATCTTTTTTTCCGAGGTCAAATTAAGCCCAGCAATATAAAACTTCTTGCCAGAAGAAGCCATTTTATCTATAACATGTACATCGCCATTCAAAAATTGAAACTCATCAATAAAATAAGAGTCAGCATCGTATTTTTCTATTTCAGAAATATCTTGAATATTAATGGCTTTTACAGAATTACCGGCTCTAGTTGAAATAACATTATCGCCAGCTCTGTCGTCTAATAAAGGCTTGAAAACCTTTATATCTTTACCAGCTATTAATTGTCTCTTTAGCTCATTGAAAATTTTTTGACTTTTTCCGCATTTCATTGGTCCTGTATATACATTGATGAATCCCATTTTATTTTCTCCTTATGTTTAAATTCGCTCCCATTAATATATATTTAATTTCAAATTTAATCAAGTCTTTTTTGAAAAAATGTGTAAATGTAATAAATCAAAAAGTGATAAGTTTGACTATTAATCATTTTAAAAGAAATATTGTAATTTGGTACCTAAAATGATATAATGAATTATGCAAAAAACAGTAAAGAAGGATGGAAAATGAACGATAATATTGTAATTAAAGGTGCAAAAGAACATAATTTAAAAAACATAGATTTAACAATTCCAAGAAACAAACTTGTAGTATTAACAGGACTTTCGGGTTCGGGAAAATCGTCGCTTGCATTTGATACTTTATATGCAGAAGGACAGAGAAGATATGTAGAAAGTCTATCTTCTTATGCAAGACAATTCTTAGGAATGATGGAGAAACCAGAAGTTGAGTCAATAGAGGGACTATCTCCTGCAATTTCAATAGACCAAAAAACTACATCAAGAAATCCACGTTCAACTGTTGGCACTGTAACAGAAATATATGATTATATTCGTTTGTTATATGCAAGAATTGGAGAGGCATATTGCCCTATTTGTGGTAGAAAAATTGAGAAACAAACAATAGATCAAATAGTAGATAATATATTAGAACTTGAAGAAGGGACAAGAATTCAAATTTTTGCCCCTGTTGTTCGTGGCAGAAAAGGTGAGTTTGTAAAGCAATTAGAAGATTATCAAAAGGCTGGATTTGTGAGAGTTAGAATAGATGACCAAATGTACGAGTTTGGAGAAGATGAAATCAACTTAGACAAGAATAAAAAGCATAATGTAGATTTGGTAGTTGATAGATTAATTATAAAACCGGATATTCGTTCTCGTTTAACAGAGTCAGTTGAAACAGCAATGCAATATGCAAACAACTTAGTAACAGTTGCTATTGTTGGACAAGGAGAGAAAATATATAGTCAAAACTATGCTTGTACTGACTGTGGAATAAGTTTTGAAGAACTTACTCCTAGAATGTTCTCATTTAATAATCCATATGGAGCTTGTCCAGAGTGTACAGGAATCGGTTATTTAATGAGAATAGATGAAGACTTAATTATTCCGGATAAAAACAAAACTTTATATGATGGAGTAAAAGCTTTTGGTGCAAGTACAATGAAAAAAGGCGACACAATGGCAAAAATGTATTTTGAGAGTGTTGCTAAACATTATAAAGTTAAAATAAAAGATGTTCCAATAAAGAAATTACCAAGAGATTTCTTGAACAAGATTTTATATGGAACAGGAGATGAAGAAATCAATTTTGAGTATACATCAGCTGCTGGTACAAGAAAATATACAGCACCATTTGAAGGCGTTATTCCAACATTAGAAAGAAGACACAATGAAACAAAATCTAATGGAATGAGATCTTTTTATGAGATGTATATGAGCGAGTCGCCTTGCCTTGCTTGTCATGGAGCTAGATTAAGAAAAGAAAGCTTATCTGTAAGAGTTGGCGATAAAAATATAAATGAGCTAACAGATATGTCAATAGATAAAATAAAAGATTATCTAAACTCATTAGAATTATCAGAAAAAAATGCAATGATAGCTGAACAAATTATGCAAGAGTTGAATAAGAGATTACAGTTCTTAATAGATGTTGGATTAGATTATTTAACTCTATCTAGACCAGCAGGAAGTTTGTCAGGAGGAGAGGCACAAAGAATTAGACTTGCAACTCAAATTGGAGCAGGACTTACAGGAGTGTTATATATTTTAGACGAACCAAGCATAGGACTTCATCAAAGGGATAATGATAAATTAATTGCAACTCTTAAAAAACTTAGAGATTTAGGAAACTCTGTTATAGTTGTAGAACACGATGAAGATACAATGTATGCTGCAGACCAAATTATAGATATAGGACCAGGCGCAGGAGTTCATGGTGGTTATGTGATGGCACAAGGAAATGTAGAAGAGGTTAAGAACTCTCCAAATTCGATAACAGGAGATTACTTAAGTGGAAGGAAACAAATTCTAGTTCCAAAACATAGAAGAAAATCTAATGGAAAATCTATAGAAATAGTGGGAGCAGAAGAACACAATCTAAAAAATATAACAGTTAAATTCCCATTAGGTCAATTTACTTGTGTAACAGGTGTTTCAGGTTCTGGTAAGTCAACTTTAGTAAATGAAATTTTATATAAAACTATAGCAAGAGATTTAAATGGCTCAAATGAAAAGCCAGGAAAATGTAAAGAAGTAAAAGGTTTGCAAAACATAGATAAAATAGTAAACATAGACCAATCACCAATAGGAAAAACTCCTCGTTCAAATCCAGCAACTTATACAGGAGTATTTGACTTAATTAGAGATATATTTGCAGAGATGAATGAGTCAAAATTAAGAGGATATGATAAAGGAAGATTTAGTTTTAATGTTCCAGGTGGAAGATGTGAAGCTTGTAATGGAGATGGCGTTCTAAAAATAGAAATGCACTTTTTATCAGATATATATGTTCCTTGCGAAGTTTGCCATGGAAAGAGGTATAACAAAGAAACTCTAGAAATAAAATATAAAGGAAAGTCTATTGCAGATGTATTAGATATGACAGTTGAAGAAGCATTAACATTTTTTGATAAAATTCCAAGAATCAAATCTAAGATACAGACATTATATGATGTTGGACTTGGATATATCAAATTAGGACAACCTTCTACTACACTATCGGGAGGAGAAGCACAAAGAGTAAAACTTGCAACAGAGCTTTCTAAAAAAGCAACAGGTAAAACACTTTATATTTTAGACGAGCCTACAACAGGACTTCACATAGCAGATGTTCATAAATTAGTAGATATATTGCAAAGGTTAGTTGACACAGGCAACTCTGTTATAGTAATAGAACATAACTTAGATTTAATCAAAACTTGTGACTATATCATAGATTTAGGACCAGAAGGTGGAGAAAAAGGTGGAGAGATACTTTGTGTTGGAACACCTGAACAGATAGTAAAAAATGAGAAGAGCTATACAGGAAAATTCTTAAAGAAATATTTAGAAAAATAAAAGTTGAGAGAAATCTCAGCTTTTTATTTTAGAAAATTGGAAAAACTTGAAAAATTTTATAAAATGTGATATTATATTTTATGTAGACAAGACACATTTAGCGGGGAAACCAATTATTTTTGGTTTTCAAAAATCTCTTTAGAAAGGAAGGCAATACAAACTAGTTGAAACATTTTTTTATACTGTAAAACGAAGAGAGGAGCGTGTTAAAAAGTGCAAGCGGTTAATTCCTTTAGCAAAGAAGCTTTGAGATTGCTTGAAAAGGCAGACGAGCTAACTCGGATTCATGAGTTGAGCAAAATATGCGAAGAAGCGATCATACGCTGTTTGCTACGGTCAGATAAGGATTTCCATGAACTGATCGAAAGGCATGTGAACTCGACTGCACGTCTTGAACTTTTGCTTAACGAAACCCTAGATGGTAAAGCGTTAGAGTTAGCATTAGACAGACCTGACGAAAGACAGCAGGAAAAGCTCGAAAGCATTCTTAATGCTAGCGGAGAAACAAAAGTCACTGCAGATAAGTTTGAAAGTATAGCAACTGAAAAGTTGTTATATGCAGCTTTCATAGCTACTGAGGAAGAAAGAGAGACAATTCGAATTGATGACATTATCTACGCCTTTATGGTTCAAATGTCAGATAACCTGAAACAGCTTTTTTTAAAGTCCAAAGCAGACCTTGAAAAAATTGAGGCTGAAATCAAAGGCGAAGAGGCACCGTTTGAATTGCCAGAGGACATGAGAGACTTTGCAAGAGTCTTAAATGATGAATTCGCAGAAGGCGAAGAATGCCCGATTTGCGGGAGAGAAGCTGAGCTTGAGCAGATTTGGACTACTATGTCCAAAAAGAGCAAAAGAAATGCAATTCTTCTTGGAAAACCCGGTGTAGGCAAATCTTCAATCATCCACAAGCTGACGTCGGACATTGTCAGACACATGTGCCCGAAGCAGTTTGAGGGGTTTAAGGTAATCTCTTTGGATGTAACATCTATTATTGCGGGAACCAAGTATCGTGGTGACGCAGAAAAGAGGTTCAAGGAGATAATTGACTTCGCTAGAAACAACGATGATGTGATTTTATTTATTGATGAAATTCACATGATTGTGGGCGCGGGAAACACTGGAAAGAACCAAAATCAGGGCTTTTCAAATGCTCTCAAACCACTTCTTGCAGGGGATTCTGCTCGAATAATTGGAGCAACTACCACTGAAGAATATGATGAGGTGTTCGAAGAGGATGGAGCTCTTAGGAGAAGGTTTCAGACGATTTATGTTGATGAACCTTCAAATGAAGAAGTTTATCCGATGCTCAAAGCATCCATCAAGCAGTTGGCAGATTTCCACAGGGTAAGCATCTCCAAAAAAATGGCAGAGATAGCTGTCCTTTACTCTTCTTGCTTTAACTATACTACTGCAAATCCGGATAGGACAAGGGATCTGATTGATCTTTCTATGGCAGTAGCAAAAAGAGAAGGCAAAGAAAGAGTTACGCGGAACATGATTCTTAAGAACTTCGAATCTCACTTTAACAGATTTACGAACATGAGTAAGATGGAGAAGTTAAGAACAGCCTATCATGAAATTGGACATTACATCATGTGGCATGAGAGTGACTATCTGACAGATAGAAGAGTTGTTGCAGTTTCCATTATTCCTACTGAACACTATGCTGGAGTTAATGTGTTTGAAGACACAAGGCACTTTTCAAGTGATGACATGAGGTATTTCATTGACCTGATTGCATTACATTTGGCAGGCAGAGTGGCAGAAAAGGAGTATACGGATACATTCTCAGCAGGAGCTTCTTCAGACCTTCGAAAAGCAACAAAAGTCGCTTATAGAATCGTTGCAAGATACGGAATGAGTGAGTTTGGCAGAAATCGAATTTATCTGCAAGATGATGATTATCAAATGCAGTCAGCAAAGACCATTGATGAAATAAACGAGGAAATTGATAATATCATCAAACAGGCTTATGAGAGGGCTGAGAGCGTCATCAAAGAAAACAAGACTCTTCTGGATCTCTTAGCGGAAAAGCTTTCTGTTCGGGGAATTTTACCCGAAGAAGAACTGGAAACTATCGTAGAGGAACAAAAAGTAGAAGTATAACACGTACAAAGTAGCAGGGGACATTTCTCCTGCTACTTTTATATGCGAAAGACAGTTTGCGTTGACATATATGTGTTAAATGCAATATAATAAAGTAGCAAATAAAAAAATGGAGATGATAGAATGAATAATATAGTAATTGGAGTCGAAGGGTTAGTAGGTTCGGGGAAAACCTCTCTATGTAGAGAACTACTAAAAATGATTCCAAATAGCATAATATTGCATGGGGGAAATTTGTATAGAGGAATAGTCTTTGCACTAATGAACTCAGGCATGAATCCTACTCAAATGAAAGAATCGCATAATATTGATATACGCAAAGTTATGGAAATGCTAAAAGTTAGCATTAAAATAGTAAACAATGAAAGTGTAGTTTTTGTTGATGGAGTGGAAATAAACGAAGAAAAACTTCAATCAGATAAAACATCAATGTCAGTGTCAAGAATAGCAAAAGAAGCTGATAATACAAAGCTATATTCATTTGCAAAAACATTAATAGATAACTACAAAAAACAATATAATGTAATAGCATCTGGAAGAGATTTAATGAAAATATATCCAGAATTAGATTATCACTTTTTCATAACAGCAGATATAGAAACTAGAGTGGAAAGAAAAATGAGCCAATATAAAGAAACAGAAATTTCTAAGGAAGAATTGAGAAAACATGTAGAAGAAAGAGATAAATTACAAGAAGAAGCAGGATATTATAAGATTTACGAGAACACTATAAAAGTAGATGTTACAGATTGCAAAAACGCAAAAGAATCTGCCAAAAAAGTATTAAGCTTTATTAAATTGTAGGGGGATAACATGGAATATATAAATAAAAAATTAGAGGAGTTTAATAAGTTTTTAGACTCTAAAAAAGTTGCTATAATAGGAATGGGAGTCAGCAATCTTCCATTATTAGATTACTTTTATGATAAAAACGCAAAAGTTACAGTATTTGATAAAAATACTCCATCAGATGAAATGATGGAGAAAATCAATAAATATAGATACGAAGTTGAAATAGGAGAATATAATTTATCAAGACTAAATGGATTTGATATTATATTTAGATCTCCAAGCGTTTTGCCAACAAGAGAAGAACTGGTAACAGCAGCCAATAAAGGAGCTATAATAACATCTGAAATTGAAATGGTATTAAAACTTGCGCCTTGCAAAATAATAGGAGTTACCGGAACAGAAGGAAAAACAACAACTACATCAATAATATATGAAATTCTAAAATCATCTGGAAAAAATTGCTTCTTAGGTGGAAACATTGGAAAGCCAATTTTCACTGAAATTAAGAATATGAAACCAGAAGATATAGTAGTGTTAGAGTTAAGTAGTTTTCAATTAATGGGAATGGAAGTTAGTCCTGATATTTCAGTAGTTACAAATATGTATCCAGATCATTTAAATATACATAGCTCATATGAAGAATATCAACAAGCTAAAAAGAATATCTTTTTACATCAAAACGAAAATGGAGTTGTTATTCTAAACTATGACAATGAAATCACTAGAAAATTTGCTGATGAAGTAAAGAGCAATTTAGTATTTTTTAGTAGTTTAGAAAACTTAGAAAATGGATATGTGTATGACAGAAAAGATGAAACAATAAAGAGCTATGTAAATGGAAAATCTGAAAACATATTAAAGAAACAGGAAATTAAACTTAGAGGAATTCATAACTACGAAAATATATGTGCAGCATTGGCTGCAACTGCTCCAATAGTTGATGAAAAATCACAAATAAAAGCGATAAAAGAATTCAATGGAGTTGAGCATAGATTAGAGTTTGTAAGAGAATTAAATGGGGTAAAATATTACAATGATTCTATCGGAACCAGTCCAGCTAGTACAATCGCAGGATTAAATGCTTTTGATGAAAATATAATATTATTAGCAGGCGGATCTGATAAAGGACTAGACTACACAGAAATAGGAGAAACTATTGCAAAGAAAGTTAGAGTATTATTACTAACTGGACCAACAGCAGAAAAAATAGAAAACGCTACGAAATTAGCAATGAGCAAATCCGGTAAAGAAACTGTTGAGATAATACATTGCAAAGACTTGCAAGAAGCAGTATCTATGGCAAATGAAAAAGCAAAATCAGGCGAGATAGTATTAATGTCGCCGGCAAGTGCAAGTTTTGACGCTTTTAAAAATTTTATTGAAAGAGGTATAAAATTCAAAGAATTTGTAAATAATCTATAGTACCTGGTTTTTTATATTTTTTAGTTTTGTTCAAATATAGTAACATTTGGAAAAACCTTCTCATAATATTAAATAGTGAGGAGGTTTTTTTATGTATAATAGCTTTGAAGAATATATGAGAAATGTATTAGGTTATAAAAATAATGATTTATGTTGTGGAAATAACTTTCAACCAAATAATATGCAAACTAATTCTTTGAATATAATGGAACCAACAATGAACAATATAGATTTATATCCAGAAATCTACATAAAGGTAAATCCATTAGTAATTTCAAGATGTAAGTCAGTGACGAGTAGACCAACGAACGAATTGGTTTCACAAATAGTGGATGAAATTTATCTTCAAGTTGCTCCAACAACGGAAGTTGATAATAGAGTTACTACAAATGAATTAAACAAAGGAAGAAGAAGGAATGATTTTTTGCGTGATTTAATCAGAATATTAGTGTTAAATCAATTACTTAATAATAGAAGACCGGGGTATCCGCATATGATGCAACCTAGAGAAAAAACGTATTTGCAATTTTAGAAAATTTTAGTCTTTAATTTAATAGATTTTGTAGCCTAGCACATATGTTATATATTTTGTAGAATTCGAATTGAAAATGATTGAGCCTAGGAGTTCTTAATAAAGTTTTACGGAAAGAGTTCAGGTGGATTCATTTATGAATCCATACGTGGAAGGGTGCCGTAAAACTCATTTAGAAATCCTTGCGAAATTGTTTGAACGAGAATTCGGAAAAAGATATAACATATGTGCTAGGCTCAGTAAGATGAATAGAAAATAAAAAGAAAATTTTTCCAAAATTGCAAAAATAAAATTGTATATTCACAAAATCAAAAGAACATAATAATATTATAATTTTTTTGAAAGGTGGATATATTATGAAAGTTAAAGATTGTATGTGTGACAAAGTAAATTGTGTAAAACCCGAAACATCAGTACAGGACTGTGCAAAGATGATGTGCGAACATCATGTTGGATGTACACCAGTTTGTGATTGCAACAATAATCTAGTTGGAATAGTAACAGATAGAGATATACTATTAAGAGCAGTTGCTTGTGATAAAGATACTTGTAAAACTCCAATTAGTGAGATAATGACTTGCAATACATTTTCTTGTAACTGCAATAGTGATGTTTCAGAAGCACAAAAAATAATGGCAGAAAAGCAAGTAAGAAGAATACCTGTAGTTGACAACGGAAAAGTTGTAGGGATCTTAACAATAGGAGATTTAGCTGCAAATGATCAAATAAACAATAATCAATTTGGAAATACAATGGGATGTATATGTGGTTCAAATAAACACAATGCAGAGTAAAATTATGTATAAATTTTCCAAAAAGACATAAAATAATAAAAATGTTTTTTAGGAGAATACAATGGTAATAGATATGAATTATTGGACAAAGGTGCTAAAAAAGCTAGTGATATTAATCATTAGCCTATTTGGCTTATATCTACTATTTAAAGTAGCAGTATTCTATCTGCCATTTTTAATAGCATTCATATTAGCACTTATCTTAGAACCAGCAATAAAATTTCTAATGAGAAAATGTAAGTTTAAAAGAAAAGTCAGCAGTATAATTATTTTAGTTTTAGTAACAGGAATTTTATTAGGACTTATAGCGTGGGGAATAGCAACAATTATTTCAGAAGGATCTAATTTGTTAGATAATCTAGGAACATATGTAACACAGGCAACTAAATTTATTCAAGATATTTTAAAAGATGATAACTTAAAGAAATTTAATATTCCTAGTAATGTAATAACAACAATAGAAACATCGGCTACAGATTTACTTCGGAACAGCTACATCTTGGCTGAATTCTTTCTTAAAAGCTGTGTTAGCATGGATAACATCAATTCCGACGATGGGAGTATGCTTAGTAGTAACTTTTTTAGCATTATATTTTATATGTACGGACAAAGTTTATATAATAGATCAAATGGAACATCATTTACCAGAAATCTGGGTAAAAAAATTATATAAACATCTAAAGGAAATAATAACAGCACTAGGTAAATATCTAAAAGCACAGGCGTTACTAATTCTAATATCATTTATAATTTCAGTAATAGGGCTTTATATTTTCAAAATTGCAGGATTAAATGTAAAATATCCGTTGCTATATGCGTTAGGAATAGGCTTTGTAGACGCACTTCCAATCTTTGGCTCTGGCAGTGTAATGGTACCATGGGCAATTATCTCAGCATGTAACGGAGACATGAAACTTGCAATAAGTGTTTTTTTATTATGGATTTTTATGTCGGTTGTAAGACAATTAATAGAACCAAGAATAGTAGGAAACAAAATAGGAATTCATCCGATATTTACATTAATTGCAATGTATACAGGATTTAAGTTGATGGGAGTAATGGGGCTATTTATTGGACCAATAATGCTAATTATCTTAAAAAGTATATTTAGTGATTTATTAGATAAAGGTGTGGTAAAATCTATATTTTCTCGAGATTATTCATAAAATGGCAAGTCTTCTCATAAGATTAATTAAAAGTTCTATGAGGAGGCTTTTCTATGTTTGTAAAGAATTTTAAGTTAAATAGCAAAATGATTTTTAAGATAATTTTTGTAATATTATTTATATTAATTTTTATTATGTGTATATTTGGAGTTGCAAAGATGCTTAGAAGCAAAGAACAGACGACAAATCCGTCAAACAATGTTTCTAAAGGTAATATAAATGTTTTAACAACTAGGAACTATACAAATGTTTTAAAAACAGTACATAGTGATTTAGACACATATGTTGGAAAGAAAATTCAATTTACAGGATTTGTATATAGATTATATGATTTTTCAAATGAACAATTTGTACTTGGAAGACAGATGATTGTTTCAAGTGATATGCAAGCTGTTGTAGTTGGATTTTTGTGTCATTTAAATGGAGCAGATAAGTACAAGGATGGATGTTGGGTAGAGATAGAAGGAACTATAACAAAAGGAGAGTATCATGGAGCTATACCAGTTGTAGAAATAGAGAAGATAAAAGAAGTAAAAACACCGAGTGATGAGTATGTGTATCCGCCTGAAGAAACATATATACCAACATCAGCAACATTATAATAACAAGAAAAATGTCGAACGATTTTATAAAAAATTAACTAAAAGGTATTGAAAATATTTTATGGTATGGTATAATAAATATTGTAAAGGAAGGCTCATAAATCATCAACTTTACAATAAGATGGCAATCAAAGATTGCAAAAAAAAACAGGCATCACAGCACGATGCCTGTTTTTCTATTAACGAAACAAATCGATAATAGATTTCAATACCTGAGCTATCTTTAAGAAGTACTTAGATACAATAAGTATGCTATGTAAAAACTTAAAAATTTTCTTAGTATTTCTTCTCTTACGTTTGAGAAGGCTCATGATATCATCTCCTTTTTGATAAGATGACATAAGTATACAACATAAATGATGAAAAATTTGTCAAAACTTGACAAAATTTTACAAAAATAGTCAAATAATGGTTGACATCCATAAAAAGAAGTGGTAAAATTTGCATTATAAATTAATTTTAAATTTAGCATAATATCCGAAATAAGTATTATATTTAAATGGAGATAATAATGAAAGAAAAAATAACACTTAGAATAAATAAGTTTAATTTAATAAAAATTATCTTTGAGGGATATTATTTTTATGCCTTAATTTAATATTGTATAAGTCAAAGAACTTGCTGTCTTTGACTTTTTTTATATAAAAGTAGGAAAAAATAATAAGAATGAAAAATCGTCAATTCCTCCCAAAAAAAGGGTATATATATTAGTCTATGAATATTATTAATTTATTTTAGGAGGAATGCTTTATGAAAAATCAAAAAGAACTTAATCATGGTCTATTTTTAGATCAAAACCAAAGTCCAAGTCAATTTTTGGAAAGACGGTTAGTAACTCTTTTTGAAATTAAATCAAAAGCTATTAAAGCTCTTGATTTGGTTTGGAAAGAAATGTGCGTAGAGAAAGGTTTTAGGAGAGATAATGGCACTGATTACTATAATTACTGTGTTGATGTAGTAAACACATTAATATCATTTTGCATTAAAGATGAAGATGTGATTTGTGCTGCATTATTGAGGATGTTGAAGGATATAGAGAAGTTACTATATCTAAAATGTTTAATAATAATGTTGCAAGGTTAGTAATGCTTGTTACAAATGAAGAAATATAATTAACAAAACTTGGAAATTTGAGAGCTTATATTTTTATAGACTTGCCTAATAAGACTTTGAGAAAAGACGGATATAATATAAATATAAAGAGAAGTAAATATAAAAAATATTTTTATATTTAAATTAATAAGGAGAACTTGAGTATGGAAAGAAAAGAAAATGCATTGTCAGCTGTAATACGATTTGAAAATGTGGGATGTATAATTTGGAGTCCTCGTTTTAAGCGTTATTATTTTCTGAAACAAAAGATTAGCGATGAGTTGTATAAGAAAATTACTGATAGAGGAATGAAAATCTCAGAGACATTAGAAGATATGCCACAATTAAAAGAAAAATTTTCTGATATTGGAGTAGAAGATGATGTGAGAATTATTGTAAATAAAAATAAAACCAATAGACCTCTTTATGCACCATTAGAATATTATTTTGATTATACTAATAAATGTAATCTTCGTTGTAAAGACTGTTACAATAAGAAACATTTAGGTCAGACAACAATGGAGCTAGATAATATAGCCCATATTATAAAAGAAATGGGAGAATTAGGAATTAAGCGTGTATATTTAGCTGGAGGAGAACCAACTATTGATATTTCCGCTTTAAAAACATATATTGATACAGCATATGAAAATGGTATTACTACTTCTATGGTAACAAACGGAACGTTATTAACAGACGAATTATGTCGTTACTTATTGTCTCGAGAATTAGTAGATATTAGTGTAAGCATTGATGGTTGGGATGAAGAATCTAATAGGTTAAGACGTAATGATGGAATGTTTAAAGAAGCTATAGAAGGTGTAAAAAGACTTGTTAAAATAAAAAAAGAACTAGGTAACACTGTAACAGAAATATGTGTTAAACCAATTATTGATAGAACACAAAATGAAGAATTTTTTGAAAAAATGATTGCTCTTACATTGGAATTGAAAGCAGACAAGGTAAAATTTGCTAATCCAGAGCGTTCATTAAATCATCCTCGTGGTTATTACAGTAATGATGTTGATAGTTACTATAAAACGATTGATTTTATAGCATCATTAAAGAAAAAATATGCAGATAAGTTAATTGTTACTAATTGCACTAACCCTTGTGTTGGATTTAAAAATATTGGAATTGATGGTATGCATGGTTGTATAGGAGGACAAGAATTAATTGCAGTACATGCTGATGGGCGTATAACACCTTGTCTTATGAACCATATAGTATTAGGAAATTATAATGAATATGGTTCAATGAAGAATTTTTACAATACAGATAATTTAGAAAAATATGCTAAAAGAATTGATTATCCAAAATGCTATAATTGTAAACTTTATGTAAATTGTAGAGGAGGATGTCAAGTAAGAAAAATTGTGCAATGCGGAGATACTACAGGAAGAGATCCAATTTGCCCGATAGAGAATAATATTAACTTGGATGGGGTCGTTCCAATTGAAGATGATGTTTTAATGCCTATTTGGGTTGCTCATTCACTTTAATATTTTATTAACATGGTAATAGCTAATGTTAATGCATTAGTGATTTATATATTTTTTTATAAACAATTATTTAAAGATTGTTAGATGGAGGTAAAAATGAAGAAGTACAAAAAAATTGTTATACTTGATTCTGTTATTTTGTATCCTGAACACAGATACAGATTGAATCAATTGGCAGATGAAATTGTGGAGTATAACACATGTAATACCGAGGAGGAAGTACTGGAAAGGGTCAAGGGAGCTGATTGTGTAATTAGTTGTTGGGTTGATATTACAAATAGAGTTATTGATGAAAATCCACAAATTAAAACTATTGCTTTTTGGACACATGCATATGAACATAGAATAGATAAAAAGTATGCAGAATCACATGGCATTTATGTTCCTTGTATTCCAGATTATGGTACAGATTCTGTTGCTGAATTAGCAATTATGGGAATGCTTAATGTTAATTCTAGAAAAGAAACTTCAGATATACGATTGATTGATGAAGATTTAGTCATGAAAGTCGCAAATAGTATAAGAAATTTTGATAACAATGTTAAAGACAATCTAACAGGTCATTGGATTCATGAATATGTAAAAACAGGTAACTTGAAAATAACAGATCCAGATTACTTTAAAGAAGAAACAATGAAAGGGATGACTATTGGTTTAATGTTATCTCAAGACAATTTAAATAATGATTTAATAAAAATACTAGCTGAAGGATTTAAAATGAATGTAATTCATTGTTGTTGTGATATTACATATACATTAAGTGCTTCATTTAGACCAGTAGATAATTTATTGAAAGAAAGTAATATTATAATATATGATTCCAACTTAATTAGTGAAGACGTAAAAGGAAAAATATTAAATGGAAACTATATTGATGCGATAGATATTAATAGCATTCAAAGAAAAGGTGTTTCTTTAAAAGGCAAAGAACTTGGAATTATTGGATTAGGAAGAATAGGAGCAAGAGTAGCTCAAATTGCAACACAAGGATTTGGTATGAAAGTAAAATACTATTCAAGAACAAGAAAACAAGAATTAGAAGAAAAGTATGGAATTACTTATTCTGAACTTAATGATGTTTTATCAAGTTCTGAATATATTTCATTCCATCTACCACATGTTGGAGCGGAAGATTTCATTACAAAAGAAATGATTGACATGATTCCGCCAAAAACTACTGTTATAAATGTAAGTGTTGGTAATATTTTTGAAAATCAAGAACACTTTTTAAGTAGATTTAATGAGAATGATTTAAACGGATATATAGATGTATATAGAACAATGCCTCCTAGACAAGAATTAAGAGCTAGAAAAGATTTTTTAATTTCTACATTTAGATTAGGTTGGCGTACAAAATCTACAGTTGGATTAAAAACACATAAATTAATTACAAAATTAGGTATGGCTAATCCGGATGTAAGAAAAGACCATTAAAAAAGAAAGAGGGAGGAGTATATATTATGGCACATGTTAGAAAACAAATGATTTCATTTTTTATGACAACAAAATGCAATTTAGATTGTATTTACTGCTATACACCTAAATATAAACAAATAAAACCAGAGGATCAAAGTATAGATTTGGATTTTGCACGTAAAGGAATTGATGACTTTTTTAGAGATAATCCAAGCAGATATATTCGTTTTTATGGAATTGGCGAACCAACTATAGAAATTGAAAAGATTAAGGCAATAACAGAATATGCTAGATTAAAATCTGGAGATAAAGATGTATACATAGAACTTCAATCAAATGGATGTTTTCCAGAATCAACACGTAAGTGGATTGCAGAAAATGTAAACTGGCTGTGGATATCATGTGATGGTCCTGCAGATGTTCACAATAAACAACGTCCATTTAGAAATGGAGGAGCAACTTCTGAAAAGGTAGAGGAAACTATTAAAAGTTTACAAAACATAGATACATTAACAGTTGGAGTAAGGGTAACTTTAATGTCAGATATGATATCTCAACAAAGAAAAATCGTTGATTATTTTGAAAGTATAGGAGTTCGATATATAAATGTACTTCCAGTATTTGAACCAGAAGAGGGGAGTGAAAATCCATCATATAAATGGGATGCAATGGACTTTGCTGAAAATTTCTATGATGCACATATGTATGCTGAAAGCAAAGGAATTTGGTATAACACTATGTGTATCGTGAATTTTGATGAAACTACTAGAATTGCTTGTAGATCATGTACGCCATGTCCTCATTTAACAACTGATGGATATGTGTCATGTTGTGATTTTACTCAACTTGGTCCAGAATATATAGATGGACCTTTATCACAGTTGATTTATGGAAAATATGATAAAGAAAAAGATATGATATATTATGATGAAGATGCCATACATAAGATAAGAAGTAGATGTGCTGAAAATCTAAAAAAAGAAACATGTAAAGATTGCAAATATGTTTATAATTGTGCAGGAGGTTGTATGGGACAAGTAGTAAACGAAACAGGAGATCTTATGGGAAGAATAGAAGATAATTGTAAAATTGTTCAATACCTGGGAGAAAGAATTCCAAGAAATAAAGGTCTTTTTCCAGCATTTCATTCATAAATTGAAAGGCTTTGAATTATGTTGTTAGAAGATAAAATTATATTAATAACAGGTGGCTCACGAGGGATTGGAAAGGCGGTAGCTGAAAAATGTCTAAAAGAAGGAGCTAAAGTTGTTATAGATTATAAAAATAGTTGCGAAAAAATAGAGACGTTAGTTAAAAGATATGGTAAGAAGAAAATAATTACATATAAGGCTGATGTTTCAAATGCTGATGATGTAAAAAAAATGATAACTTATGTGAAAGAAGTTTTTGGTCATTTGGATGGAATTGTTAATAACGCAGGTATAATAACTAGAACTTATGATTGGAAAAATATCTCATTACAGGATTGGAACACAAACATTGGAACTAATTTAATTGGTCCTTGGAATGTGATAAGATTCGGTGTGGATATAATGAAAAAAGGTGGTTCAATTGTTAATGTGTCATCTATTTATGGAATGTTTCCAGAGGCAGATGAGCTTACATATTCTATTTCAAAAGCAGGTGTTGCAGCGTTGACACAAGCTATGGCAAAAAAACTTGCACCTAGTATTAGAGTTAATGCAATTGCTCCTGGGAATACATTGACTGAAATGGTACCAGATTCAAAAAGATTAAAAGAAATTGAAGAGAAAACAGTATTAAAAAGGTCTGCAAAGCCAGAAGAAATAGCTAATTCTGTTGTTTACTTATTATCAGAGCAGAGCTCTTATATCACGGGCTGTATTATACCTGTAGATGGTGGATATCACATTATATAAATTGTATCAAATTAAAATAAGGAGAAAATAAAATGAATGGTTTATATACATATATTGATAAAAAAATTGTTCCGATAAGCGAATGTTCAAAAGATGAATATATGCAAGAACTTCTTGATACAGAATTCGGAGGAAAGGAATGTCCTGTATCAGAAAAAACGGAAGAACTTATAAAAAGATATGGTTTTAGTTGGGATCCACTATCAATACCAGGATATCTTACTTTTGAACCATATGCAACATTTATGGAAGAGGCAACCAAACAGCATGTGTGGGAGTTAGTTAAAGGATTTTGTGATAGGAATAATCTGCCATTACATAGAATTTCAGGTGGTGATTTATATTCATTAGACAATGAATTAATGAAAAAACATGTTCAATTAGCAGAAAAAGTAGGTATGTATGGAGATGGATTATTAAAGGTTACAGGAAATCATATTTTAAGATTTTCTGGATGTAGTAATAAGTTGTCTTTATTAAAACAAGTAAATTTTGATAATAAAACATTACCATTTGGTATTTTTGAAATATCAGACAGCTATAGATATGAGCAAGAAGAAAAACTGAATTTGTTGGTTAGAAATAGATTATTTCATCTTCCAGAATTACATATTGTTAATGAAAATCTTGCTCAAGGATTAAAAATGCTACTTAAATGTCATGAACAAATGCAATTAGATATGAAAGAAAATAACATGGAATTCATTATGTTGTTCTCTACAACCCAAAAGTTTATTAAAGAGAATGAAGATTTTATAGAGGAAATATGTAAGAATTGTAAACATTATCCAATTATAAACATTGCTGAAGATGATACCTGTGAAAATGGAATTGTATTTGATGTTGAGTATAAAGCTCGTATGAAGAATGAAACTTTAGTGGAAATTGGAACATTCCAAATAGATGAGGGAGCTACTGATTTTGCATATAATATTACATATAGAAATAAACCTGTAACTACAGTTCATGCCGTTTTTTATGCAAGTTCTATAGAAAGAACTATTTTTACATATTGCGATAGTGCTGCAAATAGTGAGAAATTAATGCCAAACTGGCTTGTCCCTGTTCAATTTAGAATAATTCCTACTAATATTGAAAAAGCCATAAAATTAGGAAAACAACTTGAAATGCAATATAGAGTTGAAGTAGATGATAGAGATACAAATGAAAAGAACAAATTAGAAGATGCTCTATCGCTTAAAGTTCCATATATTATTCGTATTGGAAAAAGTGTTGAAATCTATAATTATAACACAAAAGAATTCGAAATTGCTGATATTAAAGATTTAACTAAAACAAGTAATAAGGATGATATGTATGTATTTAATCAATATTCCCCATTATTATTATCACAAAGAATTATAGGTTGATTATAAAAAGAGACTTGACAAACACAAAAAAATGGATTAAAATATTAGCAATATTTAAATAGATTGCAATAAAAGAGAGAAAAAGTAGAATAAGGGTTGCTTACAGAGAAAATTGAACATGGGCTGAAATTCAATTCAAGTAAATATATTTGAAAAACTATCTCTCCCAAATACAGTTTAAGCTATATAGGTAAGTTTTATTGTATTCTAAAATTAAGTGAAAATTAGGATGGAACCGTGTTATAAAAAATATAGCACTCCTATAAATGCAAAAGTACTTGTGCTTATAGGAGTGCTTTTGTATAAAGAAAATATAAGTAATAAGTTAAAAAACTTAATTGCTATAGAAAGAGGAGGAGGTTTTATGGTTAAAATTGAATTAAAAGATGGTTCAGTTAAAGAATTAGAGTCAGGAATGAGTATTTTGGAGATTGCTAGAAGTATAAGTGAAGGTCTAGCAAGAATGGCAACAGCTGGGAGAATAAATGGAGAGGTAAAAGATTTAAGAACAGTTGTAAATGAAGATTGCAAGCTAGAAATCTTAACATTTGAAAATGATCTTGATGGTAAAAAGGCATATTGGCACACAACAGCTCACATATTGGCACAAGCTGTAAAAAGAGTATTTCCTGATTATAAATTGACAATAGGTCCAGCTATAGATAATGGCTTCTATTATGATTTTGACGTTGAAAGACCATTTACAGAGAATGAAATTGCTAAACTTGAAGAAGAAATGAAAAAAATTATCAAGGAGGATTTAGTAATTGAAAGATTTGAGCTTGCTAAAAGTGAAGCTGTAAAATTAATGGAAGAAAAGAACGAAAATTACAAAGTAGAATTAATAAAAAATTTACCAGAAGGAGAAATAATTTCGTTTTACAAACAAGGTGAATTTGTAGATTTATGTCGAGGACCACATTTGCTTAGTACAGGAAAGATAAAAGCAATAAAATTAACGTCAATGTCTTCAGCATATTGGAGGGGAAATGCTAAAAATAAATCTCTTCAAAGAATTTATGGAATATCATTTCCTAAAACAAGTAACCTTGAAGAATATTTAACAAAACTAGAAGAAGCAAAACAACGTGATCATAGAAAATTAGGAAAAGAATTAGGTATTTTTATGACAAGTGAATTAGTAGGAAAAGGCTTACCATTGTATTTGCCAAAAGGATACATTGTATGGGAACAATTGGAAAATTATATAAAAGGAAAAGAAAGAGAACTTGGATATGAGCATGTATTGACACCACCTCTTGGAAATGTTAATTTATATAAAACTTCAGGACATTGGGGACATTATAAAAACGGAATGTTTCCAAAAATGGAAGTTGAGGGTGAAGAATTTGTTTTGAGACCGATGAATTGTCCACATCATATGATGATATATGCAAATGATATCCATTCATACAAAGATTTGCCAATAAGAATTGGAGAAATAGGAAGAGTTTGTAGATTTGAAGCAAGTGGAACATTAAAAGGTCTTGAAAGAGTAAGAACTTTCTGTCAAAATGATGCACATATATTTGTAACACCAGAGCAAATAGAAGATGAATTTAAATTAGTTGTTAATCTTATATTAGACGTGTATAAGGAATTAAATATTACTGATTTCCATTTTGAACTATCATTAAGAGATCCAGAAGATAAAGTTAAGTATCACCCAGATGATGAGATGTGGAATAATGCAGAAAATAAACTAAGGCAAGTTTTAAACGATTTAGGAATAGAATACATAGAGAAAATAGGTGAAGCAGCATTTTATGGACCAAAATTAGACGTTCAAGTAAAACCTGCAGTTGGAAATGAAATAACAATGTCGACATGTCAATTAGACTTTTGTTTACCAAAAAAATTTGAACTTTCATATATTGATAAAGATGGAGAAAAGAAAACCCCTGTAGTTTTACATAGAGCTGTTTTTGGAAGCGTAGATAGATTTATAGCATATTATCTAGAAGAAACAAAAGGATTTTTACCAATATGGCTATCTCCAGTTCAAGTAAAAATATTACCTATATCAGATGCTCATCTTGATTATGCAAAGAAGATAAAGAAGATTATAGAAAATGAAGAGATTAGAGTTGAATTAGACGATAGGCAAGAAAAGACAGGTTACAAAATACGTGAAGCTCAAATGAAAAAAATACCATATATGCTTGTAATTGGAGATAAAGAAATCGAATCCAATAGTGTTAGTGTACGTACGAGAGAAGAGGGCGATATTGGTGTTTATAAGGTTGTTGACTTCATAGATAAAATAAAAATGGAAATATCTGATAAAAAATAAATATCTGAAAAATAAATTAATTGACATATTTAGAGCTATGTGCTATACTATTTTATAGTAAAAGCTCTAAATATTGTATATGGTGTTGTAGCCAAGTGGGAAGGCATGAGTTTGCAAAACTCAGATTCCAACGGTTCGAATCCGTTGCAACACCTCCATTTTTTTAAAATTATATAGAGTAAAAAATATATAGCAATGCTGTCAATAGTTTTTGATTAGTTCGCTCTAAAAATAATATTTTAAAATAAAAAAATTTAAAAAAGTCTTGCATTTTATATAGAAAATGTGATATTATATTAACATAAGATAAATGCTAAGAAAAAGAGGAGTAGATTTAAACTATCTAGAAAAGAGAAAAGAAGTCACCGGCTGAAAGCTTCTTATAGAAAAGAAAATTGAAGGTAGCTTTGGAGCAGATATATTGAAATAATAGTAAATATATTCGTTTAGTTTGCGTTACAAAACTCAAGAGATATATATTTTTAATATATAACTAAGGTGGTACCGTGAGAATATTCTCGCCCTTACATTTGTAAGGGCGTTTTTTGTTTTTTAAATAACCACAAATTCTAGCATTTTAAAAATTTAAGGAGGTAAAGCTTATGTGTAAACACGAATTAGAAGGAAAGTTTAATCCACAAGAATTTGAGGACTCAATTTATGAAAATTGGGAAAAGAAAGGATATTTTAAGCCAAGTGATGATAGAACTAAGAAACCATATACAATAGTTATTCCACCACCAAATATAACTGGAAAATTGCATATGGGACACGCGTTGGATGAAACATTACAAGATATTTTAATTAGATATAAAAGAATGTCAGGATACAATGCTTTATGGATTCCTGGTTCAGATCACGCTTCTATTGCAACAGAAGCAAAAATAGTAGCAGCTCTAAAAAAAGAAGGAATTTCTAAAGAAGATTTAGGAAGAGAAGGATTTTTAGAGAAAGCGTGGGGATGGAAAAAAGAATATGGTGGATTTATAACTGAACAAATAAGAAAGTTAGGAAGTTCTTGTGACTGGGATAGAGAAAGATTCACTATGGATGAGGGGTTAACAAGAGCAGTACAAACAGTTTTTGTTAATTTATACAATAAAGGGTTAATCTACAAAGGCGAAAGAATGATAAACTGGTGCCCTTATTGCAATACTTCTATATCAGATGCGGAAGTTGAATACGAACAAGAGGCAACTCATCTATGGTATATTAAATACCCAATAAAAGGGGAAGAGGGAAGATTTGTAACAGTTGCAACAACAAGGCCTGAAACAATGCTTGGAGATACTGGAGTAGCAGTTAATCCAAATGATGAAAGATATAAGGATTTAATTGGAAAAACAGTTATTTTACCAATTATGAATAAAGAAATACCAGTAATTGCAGATGAATTTGTAGAAACAGAATTTGGAACAGGATGCGTTAAATTAACACCAGCGCATGACGTAAATGATTATGAAGCAGGAATTAAGCATAATCTAGACATTATACAGGTTTTTGATGAAAATGGAATAATGAATGATTTAGTTCCAGAATATGAAGGACTAAATATGTATGATGCAAGAAAGAAGATTGTAGAGAAATTACAAGAAATCGGAGCATTAGAGAAGATAGAAGATTATACTCATGCTGTAGGAAAATGTTACAGATGTCATAATACGATAGAACCAATGATTTCAAAACAATGGTTTGTAAAGATGGAACCTTTAGCAAAACCTGCAATAGAAGCAGTAAAAAATAAAGAAACAGAATTTGTTCCACAAAGATTTGAAAAGACATATTTTCATTGGCTAGAAAATATCAAAGACTGGTGTATTTCAAGACAATTATGGTGGGGACATAGAATACCAGCATATTACTGTGATGATTGTGGTGAAATAATAGTTTCGATGGATAAACCAGAGAAATGTACAAAATGTGGAAGCACACATTTAACACAAGATCCAGATACCTTAGACACTTGGTTTAGCTCAGCACTATGGCCATTTTCGACACTTGGCTGGCCAGACGACACAGAAGATATGAAATATTTTTATCCAACTGCAACATTAGTAACAGGTTATGATATTATATTCTTCTGGGTAGTAAGAATGATGTTCTCAGCAATAGAGCATACAGGTCAAGTTCCATTCAAACACGTATTGATCCATGGAATTGTTAGAGATGCACAAGGAAGAAAAATGTCTAAGAGCTTAGGAAATGGAATTGATCCAATTGAGATAATTGAAAAATATGGAACAGACGCTTTAAGACTATCATTAGTAATGGGAATAACTCCAGGAAATGATATAAGATATATGCCTGAAAAACTAGAAGCAAGTTCAAACTTTGCAAATAAGTTATGGAATGCCGCTAAATTTGTGCTTATGAATATTGAACCAGAAAATATGGATGATACAAATATTGATTTATCAAAACTTGAATATGAAGATAAATGGATATTATCAAAATTAAATGCTTTAATAAAAGAAGCAACATCTAATTTAGATAATTTTGATATGGGAGTATATGCTCAAAAATTATATGATTTTACTTGGAATGAATTTTGCGATTGGTATATAGAAATTGTAAAAACTCGTTTATATAATAAAGAAGAGACAGGTAAAGAATCAAGAATAGTAGCTCAAAAGGTTCTAAATAAGGTATTGTGCGATATATTAAAATTGTTACATCCTGTAATGCCATTTATAACAGAAAAAATATACAAAGAATTATATAATAATGATGAAAGTATAATGATTTCTGCTTGGCCAACGGCGGATTCAAAATATGATTTTGAAATAGAAGAAGAACATATAGAAGAAATCAAAAAATTAATTGTTCAAATAAGAAATATAAGAACAAATATGAATATTCATCCTTCTAAGAAATCAGAATTAATTTTTATAACAGAAGATTCAGAGTTTGAAAAATTATTAAAATCTTCTAAATCTTGGATTGAAAAATTAGGATTTGCTGATAATATAAAAATTGAAAAAGATGAGAGCAATCTTCCAAAAAGAGCAATATCTGCTATTGCAAATGGAATCTCTGTATATATACCTTTCGAGGAATTAATAAATATTGAAGAAGAAAGAGCAAAATTAGAACAAGAAATAACAAAACTACAGGCAGAGGTAGAAAGAGGAACAAAGATGCTTTCAAATCCAGGCTTTGTAAATAAAGCACCAGCAGAGAAAGTAGAAGAAGAGAAAGAAAAATTGCAAAAATATAAAGATATGCTTGAAGATACAAAATCAAGATTAGCACAATTATAAAAATAAGGAGCAAGGCTTAAAGCTTTGCTCCTTTTAAATTTTTTCTCTTAGAATATTTCTTATAATAGAGTATAGATAAGGTTTATATTCTTCTAGTGTAAGAGGTTCAGAATATAAAATAGAACTAAAAGCTGTTGAACTTACAAGTTCGATTATTGTGAATAAAGTAACTTTAGGATTTTTTAAATTAATGTTATTCTTATTTACTGTATCCATGAATTTTTCATACAAAGTTTCCTCGTTACTTTCTATATCTGGAAGTTTTGAAATAGCACTGTTAAATAAACCAAATGATAAATTCTTTGAGATAAGTTTAAGTAGTATTTTATTTTTATTTAGTTCATCTAATATATAATTTATTATATATATAATTTGATCTTCGAAATTTTGAATATAGCTATTTTCTAAAGCAACTAACGCATCGGAAAAAAGTTTGCTAGAGCAGTTAGCTATTACTTTATCTCTAATATCATATTTATCTTTAAAGTACAAGTAAAAAGTACCTTTTCCAACTCCTGCTGAATCTGCAATATCTTGTATAGAAGTATTGTTAACACCTTTCTTAGTAAATAAATCAAATGCAGTAGCTAGTAGTCTATTTTCTTTATCTTTTTTATCCATAATTATTACCTCTTTATCTAATAACTTATTACATTATACCACATAAACTGACAAATAGTCAACTTTTAAAGAAAATTAGATAAAAAGAAATTCTCTTAGAAAGAGGAATAATTGCGATGCTTTTACGTAAAATATAAAGAAATTTAGTAAAAACTATTGACTATTGGTCAGAAAAGTTGTAGAATACAAAATGACCGTTGGTCATAAAATACATAAGGAGGATTTATAAATAAAATGAAAACTACAAACAAATTTGGACACTTTATTTGCAAGTACAGAAAAGCAATTTTAATCATTTCGTTGATATTATTAATACCCTCAATAATAGGTATTAAAGCAACGAAAATAAATTATGATATTTTAACATACTTGCCAAAAGATATAGAAACAATTGAAGGGCAAGATATTCTTGCAAAAGATTTTAATTTGGGTTCGTTCTCTATATTAATAGTAGATGACAAAATGCCAACAAAAGATATATTAAAGATGGAAGAAAAAATAAAAGAAATGGATTGCGTAGACAAAGTAATTGGCGCAAGCGATATTTTAGGAACAACAATTCCACAAGATATGTTACCAGACGACATAAAGGATGAACTTAACAAACAAGGAACTACTCCTATTTTAGTAACATTTACAAGTGGAATGGGAGAAGAAGATACTATAAACGCAATAACTAAAATAAGAGAAATAGCAGATAGTCAATGTAAAGTTAGTGGTATTTCTGCAATGGCAACAGATATAAAGTACTTACTAGACTCTGAAATGGCTTTATATGTTGTAATTGCAGTTGTACTTTGTATCATAATATTGGAACTTGCACTAGATTCTTTTGCAGTACCAGTTATTCTTTTAGTAGGAATTGGTATGGCTGTCTTATACAATATGGGAAGCAATATTATGCTTGGTCAGATATCTTATCTTACAAAAGCAGTTGCAAGTGTGTTACAGCTAGGTGTAACAATGGACTTCTCGATATTCTTATATCATAGTTATCAAAAAGAGAAAGAAAGTAGCAAAGATATATATGAAGCAATGGCAAAAGCTATAAATTCAACACTTGTATCAGTACTTGGAAGCTCGTTAACAACAATTGCAGGATTCTTAGCACTATGTACAATGAAGCTAGAAATAGGAAAAGATATAGGTTTAGTAATGGCAAAAGGTGTGCTAATTGGACTAATTAGTGTTGTTACAATATTACCAGCAATGATACTTGTATTTGATAAATTAATTCAAAAAACAAAGCATAAAGAAATATTGCCACAATTTAAACACTTACAAGACTTTGTAGTAAAACATTATAAGATTATTACAATAATATTTGTAATATTAGCAATACCAGCTATATATGGAAATGCTAATGTTAAGGTATATTATAATTTGAATAAATCGTTACCAGATACATTATTAAGTACTCAGGCTAACAATGACTTGTCAAATATATACAATATGAAATCTACACAAATAGTGCTAGTGGATAAAAACTTAAAGGACTCAACAGTAAACAATATGCTAGAAGAAATAGATAAGCTAGATGGAGTTGAGTGGTCTATTTCAAAGAGCAAGATTACAAATGGATTAATACCAAATTCTGTTTTACCAGATGATATAAAAGATGTTTTTGAAAGTGATAAATATCAATTAGTGTTAATCAATTCTAGTGTTGAGAATGCAACAGATGAAGCTAATGAATTAATAAATACTATAAATGGAATAGTAAAGAAATATGATGAAAGCGCTATACTAGCAGGTGAAGGACCTTTGATGAAAGATCTAGTAGAGATTGCGGATATTGATTTCAATAGTGTAAATATAACATCAATTTTAGTAATATTTGTGATAATGATATTCGTATTCAAATCACCAACAATACCAGTATTATTAATAGCAGTTATAGAATTTGCAATATTTGTTAATATGTCAGTAGCCTTTTACACAAATCAAACATTGCCATTCGTAGCATCAATAATAATAGGAACAATACAATTAGGAGCTACGGTTGATTATGCAATATTAATGACAAATAAATTCCTAGACGCAAGAATAGCAGGAAAAACAAAGAAAGAAGCTGTTTATTATGCATTAGATAATTCAGTAAAATCTATAATAGTAAGTGCTTCGTGTTTCTTCGCAGCAACTTGTGGAGTTTCAATAATATCAGATATTGACTTGGTAGGAGCAATTTGTACATTGATTTCAAGAGGTGCAATAATTAGTATGATTTCGGTAATTTTTGTATTGCCATCATTATTAATAATATTTGATAAATTAATTTGTAAAACAACAAAAAGAACAAGAAATGCAAATATAAAATTTTAGGAGGTTTTAAAAATGGATAAGAATAAAATATTTACAAAAATAATTGCTACATCTTTGATATTCTCAATAGGAGTTATTAGTTCATCAGAGGTAATGGCATATACAAAAGAAGAAACAGTATATAGTAAATTAGATGCGCAAGGAAATTTATATGACACAGTAGTAAGTGAACATATTAAAAATACAGACAAAGAACAATTATTAAGAGATATGTCTGAACTATTAGAAATTACAAATGTTAATGGAGATGAAGAGTTTAAGCAAGATGAAAATTCATTAGAATGGCAAGCTTGTGGAAATGATATCTATTATCAAGGAAAAATAAATAAAACTCTTCCAATAACCAGTAAAATAACATATACATTAGATGGTGAAGAAATTTCTGCGAAGGACTTAGCTGGAAAAAGCGGTAAGATTACTATAACAATTGAATATGAAAACAAAGAACAAAGAAGAGTAAAAGTTAACGGAAAATATGTACAAATGTATGTACCTTTTGTAGTAATGGCTGGAACAATATTTGATAATACCAAAGCTAGCAATATTGAGATTACAAATGGTAAAGTTGTAGATAATGGACAAAAAACGACAGTAGTAGCATTAGCTTGCCCTGGACTTGAAGAAAGTCTAGGAACATAAGAGAGTCTTTTGCCAGACTTAAATAAGATAGAAATCACATTAGATGCAAAAGACTTTGAAATGGAAAACATTATGTCTTATGCTACACCAAAAGTATTTGAGAACATTGATTTATCAAATATGGATCAACTAAACGAAATTTATAGCAAAATATCAGAATTACAAACAGCATCAAACAAACTAGTAGATGGAACAGAAGAATTAAAGAATGGTGCTAGTGCACTAGATGAAGGCGTTAGCGAAGTAAGTACAGGACTTAATTCTCTAAAATCAGGAGTTGAACAAGGAAAACAAACGGCTACTAGCCAATTAACTCAAAGTGCAAAAGTTTTATCTGATGGGGTAGATCAAATAATTGCTGGAAAAGATCAAGAAACAGAATTAATAAAGAAAAAAGTAATTGAAGGTGGAAACACAACTCTTGCAAATGGATTAAAACAAAACATTCCAAGTGCAGTAGAAGGAAAAATAAATTCTTTAATGGAAAGTAAGATTACACAAATGGTAAAGAATGGACAAATAACACCAGAAGTTGCAATGGCTTTGAAGAGTTCTTTATCAATGACGGAAGAAGAAAAAGCAGCATTAGCTAATGGATTATCAACTGCAATAGATGGAGCAATTGATAAAACAACAACTGCACAAGAGAATGGATTAGATGCAATAAATAATGCAGGTTTAACAGATGGTTCATCAGAAGCAGGAGTAAAAGCAGGTTTATATGCTTTAAAATCTCAAGCAACAGCAAACATAGAAAACGGAACTAAACAAATCGCTAACGGATTTGACAGTATAGTAGATGGAACAGATGAAATACTTGCTGGGACATCAAAGCTAAAAGCTGGAAGTAATGCACTTGCAGAAGGTAGCTCAACTTTATCAGATGGAATGAAAGAATTTAATGATGGAGGAATTAGCAAAGTTGTTTCTTATATCAATGGAGACTTAAAAGATATTCAAGAAAGAGCTGAGAAACTACAAGAATTAGCAGATTCTTATAATAGTTTTGCAGGACTTGCAGAAAATGAAGAAGGAAATGTTAAATTCATTTTTATAGTTGACAAAATAAGAAAAATTGAGGAAAAATAGACAAAATTAAAATACACTATAAATAAAAAGAAATCTAACTTACAGATGAAAATCTGGTAAGTTAGATTATTTTTTTATGCGCAAAAAAATTTTTTAATTAAATATATAATTTAATAAAATTTTACTATCTCTATTTATAGCATAGCTGTAAGAAAAAATCAATACTAAAAAATAAAAAAATGGGGAAAATAAAAACATTAAAAAATGAGTGCCCCTTAGACTGGAAACAACTGTAAGGAATTAACCTTTTTATTAAATTATATAT
>OJKI01000137.1_pt1 | contig 33248 bp, 26 predicted proteins | sample 1596431 | NCBI WGS metagenome assembly OJKI01 (sample SAMEA4350165, study PRJEB24818) | metagenome | biome: human; feature: gut; material: faeces | place: Denmark | collected 2013-09 | reverse complement strand
AGCGCAAGCTGACCGCCTATCACGAGGCCGGTCACGCCATCGTGATGCACTCCCTGCCCACGCACGATCCCGTGCACCAAATCACGATCGTCCCGCGCGGCGGCGCGGGCGGCATGACGATCTCGCTGCCCACGGAGGACCGCTCGTACCAGTCCAAGCGCTATATGGAAGAGCAGATCGTCTCGCTGCTTGGCGGGCGCGTGGCGGAAAAGCTGATGCTCGGCGACATTTCGACCGGCGCGTCGAACGATATCCAGCGCGCCTCGCAGATCGCGCGCAAGATGGTCTCGGTGTACGGCATGAGCGACAGGCTTGGCTCGATCTCGTTTGAATCCGGCCACGATGAAATTTTCATCGGCCGCTCGATGGCGCAGGCCAAGCCGTATTCCGAGCAGGTCGCCGCACAGATCGACGAGGAGGTCAAGTCCATCGTCGACGCGGCCTACGAGCGCTGCGAGGACATCCTCTCGCGCGATCAGAAGCACCTCATCGCCGTGGCGGAATTCCTGCTTGCGCACGAGACGATGAGCGCTGAGGAATTCGAGGCCGTCTTCACCGACGAAGCCGCCGGCCATGACAAAATCTAATCCTGCTATGAATAAAATATCTCATCAGCAAGCCGCTGGTGAGATATTTTTTCACATTTTCGCAAGAATTCCTGCATTTTCAGTGCTTTTCCCCTTGCCAATTCGGTTTCTTCTGCTATAATGGGGCATTAATCATTCCATTTACATGAAAGAAAAGAGAGAATCGTACATGAAAAAAAGCAGTAGTTTCAGCGGCTCGCTCGGCTTTGTGCTGGCCGCGGCGGGCAGCGCGGTGGGCGTCGGCAATATCTGGCGCTTCCCCTATCTCTGTGCCAAGGACGGCGGTGGACTGTTCCTGCTCGTCTATCTGGTGCTGGTGCTGACATTCGGCTTCACCCTGCTGACGACTGACGTAGCCATCGGCCGCCGCACGAAGCAGAACGCCCTCAATGCCTTTGCAACGCTCAACAAGAAGTGGAAGTTTTTGGGTTACCTCACCTTCCTCGTCCCCACGCTCATCATGACGTATTACTCCGTCATCGGCGGCTGGATCACGAAGTATTTTACCCTCTACCTCGTCTCAAGCGGCGATGCCGCCGCGCAGGACGGGTTCTTCACCTCGTTCATCACCTCCCCCGTCTCGCCCATCGTCTTCATGCTGATCTTTTTGGCGCTGACGGCGTGGGTCGTGTACTGCGGCGTTGAAAAGGGCATTGAAAAATACTCCCGCTACATTATGCCGGGTCTGCTCCTTCTCATCATCGGCATCGCCATCTTCTCGCTCACGCTCTCTTACACCGACGAGAGCGGCATGACGCGCACGGGTATCGAAGGATTGCTCGTCTACATTAAGCCCGACTTCACGGGCCTGACCGTCCAGCGCTTTTTGAACATCGCGCTCGACGCAATGAGTCAGCTCTTCTTCTCGCTCAGTGTCAGCATGGGCATCATGATCACCTACGGCAGCTACGTCAAGGACGACGTCGACCTCAACAAGGCCAACAACCAGATCGAAATTTTCGACACGGGCGTCGCGTTCCTCGCGGGCCTCATGATCATCCCCGCCGTCTATGTCTTTCTCGGCACCGACGGCATGGCCAGCGGCCCGAGCCTGACGTTCATCAGCCTGCCGAAGGTCTTCGCCGCGATGGGCGGCGCGGGCCGCGTCATCGGCGCGGTGTTCTTCCTCGCGCTCGGCTTTGCCGCGCTGACGAGCTGCGTGTCCGTCATGGAGACGCTTGTCGCCAACTGCATGGAGATTTTCCACAAGTCGCGCAAGGAGATGTGCGCCGCCGTGGGCATCTACTCGCTCGTCACCGCCGTGCTCATCTGCCTTGGCTACAACGTGCTCTACTTCGAGCTCCCGCTGCCCAACGGCTCGACCGCGCAGCTGCTCGACGTGATGGACTACATCAGCAACAGCTTCCTCATGCCGTTTATCAGCCTGCTCACGAGCATTTTGGTCGGCTGGGTCGTGGGTCCGAAATGGATCATTGCCGAGGTCGAGAAAAACGGCGAGCACTTTGGCCGCGCCAAGCTCTACAGCGTGATGATGAAGTATGTCGTGCCCGTTGTCATGCTCATTCTGTTTTTGACCTCCACGGGGCTCGGCAGCCTGATCTTCGGCGGCAGGTAAGAAATTTTGGCAAAAAAGGGAACGCTTGCGCGTTCCCTTTTCTTTTGCTCTCCCGCCTTTTTCTCCGTTCAACGTGCGCAAAATATGTTTTTCCGCCGCGCGTTTTTTTGTCAAAAGCGCAAATTTCTTTTTCTCTGCTTGACAAAGCGAGGGCAAGCGATTATAGTGGCATCATTCAATCTCATAGTTCACAAATACCATGACGGGGAAAAATTCGTCCTACAGACGCTTCAGAGAGTTGCCGGTCGCTGCGAGGCAATGCAGAGCGGGATGATGTCACTGGCCCCTGAGTAGCTCCGCTGAGACGATTTTCGTTTAGGCGCAGCCGGATCTCCTCACCGTTACCAACGAGGCGCATTCGCTTGATTTTAAGCCGATGCAGAAAGCGGGCATATTTTATGCCAACAAGAGTGGTACCGCGGAAGTTTTGAGCTTTCGTCTCTTCAAGGGAAGAGACGAAAGCTTTTTTTGTTGCTATGCGAGAGAAAAAAGAGCAGGAGGAACACACCATGAAACGCATTAAAATTTTTGACACGACCCTGAGAGACGGCGAGCAGTCCCCCGGCTGCAGCATGAATCTGACGGAAAAGATCGAAATGGCCCGCCAGCTTGAAAAGCTGGGCGTCGACGTGATCGAGGCGGGCTTCGCCATCGCGTCTCCGATGGACCACAAGAGCGTGCAGGCCATCGCCGCCGCGGTGACGAACTGCACGGTCGCCTCGCTCGCGCGCTGCGCCAAGGGCGATATCGACGCGGCGTGGGACGCCGTGAAGGAAGCGAACCACCCCCGCATCCATGTCTTCCTTGCGACGAGCGACATCCACATGGAGTACAAGCTCAAGATGACGCGCGAGCAGGTCATCGACCGCATCCGCGAGATGGTCGCCTACGCCAAGAGCTATTGCGATGACATCGAGTTTTCCGCCGAGGACGCCTCCCGCTCCGACTGGGCATTTCTGGCCCATTGCTACTCCACTGCCGTCGCCGCGGGCGCGACGACGCTGAATGTGCCCGACACCGTCGGCTACTCCACGCCGCAGGAGATGTATGACCTCATCACCTACCTGCGTGAAAACATCGAGGGCGTCGAGCACGTCGACATCTCCGTCCACTGCCACAACGACCTCGGCATGGCGGTCGCGAATTCGCTCGAATGCGTCCGCGCGGGCGCGACGCAGGTCGAATGCACGGTCAACGGCATCGGCGAGCGCGCGGGCAACGCGAGCCTTGAAGAGATCGTCATGGCGCTGCGCACGAGAAAGGACTTCTACGACGCCGAGACCGGCGTGAACACCAAGCAGATCTACCGCTCGAGCAAGCTGCTGAGCAACATCACGGGCGTGCCCATCCCGCCGAGCAAGGCCATCGTCGGTGCGAACGCCTTCGCGCACGAGTCGGGCATCCATCAGCACGGCGTCATTGCCAATGCAAGAACGTACGAGATCATGAACTCCACCGACGTCGGCATCCCGCAGAACACGATGGTGCTCGGCAAGCACTCCGGCAAACACGCGCTGCGTGAAAAGCTCGAATCCATGGGCTACGAATTGAGCGACGAGGAGCTTGAAAGCGTGTTCACCCGCTTCAAGGATCTCGCCGACAAGAAAAAGAACATCACGAGCAGCGACATTGAGGCGCTCGTGCTCCACCGTCAGGCCGCAGTGCAGGGCAGCTGCCAGCTCGTGAGTCATGTGGTCAACACGGGCCACGGCGTGCCGAACATCTCGTGCATCAAGCTCCAGCGCGGCGACGAGCAGATCGAAGACGTCGCCATCGGCACGGGCCCGCTGGACGCCTCGTTCAAGGCTATCAACCGCATGCTCCAAATGGACGTGAAGCTCGAGAGCTTCAGCCTGAACGCCGTCACGGACGGCGAGGACGCCATCGGCGAGGCCGTGGTCAAGGTCTCCGGCCCCGACGGGCGCTCGTACACCGGCTCGGGCCTCTCGACCGATATCATCGAATCGTCGATCCGCGCCTACGTCAACGGCATCAACAAGATCATGGAATCTGGCAACTGAAAGGAGAAACGCGACATGGGCATGACAATGACGCAGAAAATTCTCGCCAAGCACGCAGGACTTGAGAGCGTGCGCGCGGGCCAGCTCATCCAGGCAAAGCTCGACCTCGTCCTCGGCAACGACATCACGACCCCCGTGGCCATCAACGAGTTTGAGTCCGCGGGCTTTGAAAAGGTCTTCGACAAGAGCCGCATCGCGATGGTGATGGATCACTTCGCACCGAACAAGGACATCAAGTCCGCCACGCAGTGCAAGCAGTGCCGCACCTTTGCCCGCCGCTTCGACATCGACCACTTCTACGATGTCGGTACGATGGGCATCGAGCACGCGCTGCTGCCCGAGCAGGGGCTTGTCGCCCCGGGCGAGGCCGTCATCGGTGCGGACTCTCACACCTGCACCTACGGCGCGCTCGGCGCGTTCTCCACCGGCGTCGGCTCGACCGATATGGGCGCGGCCATGGCCGCGGGCGAGACGTGGTTCAAGGTCCCGTCCGCCATCAAGGTGAATCTCACCGGCAAGCTCCGCCCGTTTGTCTCCGGCAAGGACGTCATCCTGACGCTCATCGGCATGATCGGCGTGGACGGCGCACGCTACCAGTCCATCGAATTTTCCGGCGAGGGCGTCAAGAACCTCACGATTTACGACCGCCTGACGATCTGCAACATGGCCATCGAGGCGGGCGGCAAAAACGGCATCTTCCCCGTCGACGACGTGACGCGCGCCTATGTTGAGGGCCGCGTGGACCGCCCCTGGACAGCGTTCGAGGCCGACCCCGATGCAGAATACGAGCGCGTCATCGACATCGACCTTGGCAAGGTCGACTGCACGGTCGCCTGGCCGCACCTGCCCGAAAACGCGCACAGCGCGCGCGAGGGCAGCGACATCGCCATCGACCAGATCGTCATCGGCTCGTGCACGAACGGCCAGCTCCCTGACATGGCCGCCGCCGCCGCGATCCTGAAGGGCCATCATCTGGCCCCGAACGTCCGCGGCATCATCATCCCCGCCACGCAGGAAGTTTACCGCGCCTGCATGCACGAGGGCTACACCGATATTTTCCTCGACGCGGGCTGCATCGTCTCCACGCCCACATGCGGGCCGTGCCTCGGCGGCTATATGGGCATCCTCGCCGCCGGCGAGCGCTGCGTTTCCACCACCAACCGCAACTTTGTCGGCCGCATGGGCCACGTCGACAGCGAGGTCTACCTCGCCTCTCCGGCTGTCGCCGCGGCGTCTGGTATTACCGGCCACATTTCTCATCCGGAGGAGGTCATGAACAAATGAATGCACACGGCATTGTCCATAAGTATGGGGATCACGTCGATACGGACGTCATCATCCCCGCGCGCTATCTGAACACCCAGAGCCACAAGGAGCTCGCCTCCCACTGCATGGAAGACATCGACAAGGACTTCATCCACCGCGTCAAAGACGGCGACATCATGGTCGCGGGCGTAAACTTCGGTTGCGGCTCGTCGCGCGAGCACGCGCCCGTCGCCATCAAGGCGAGCGGCATCTCCTGCGTCATCGCGGCGAATTTCGCCCGCATCTTCTACCGCAACGCTATCAACATCGGCCTCGCCATTTTGGAGTGCCCCGCCGCGAGCGCGGAGATCGAAAACGGCGACGAGGTAACAGTCGACTTCGACACCGGCGTCATCACAGACGTGACAAAGGGCACGACGTATCAGGCCGAGCCCTTCCCGCCGTTTATCAAGGACATGATCGCGCGCGGCGGCCTGATGGCCTCGCTCAAGGCAAAGGAGGCGGCGAAATGAACAAGACCATTGCCATCATCAAGGGCGACGGCATCGGCCCCGAGATTGTCACCGAGGCCATGGGCATTTTGGACGCCGTGGCCGCGAAGTTTGGCCACACCTTCACCTACGTCGACGCGCCGATGGGCGGCAACGCCATCGATAAATTCGGCGTGCCGCTGCCGGATTCGAGTTTAGCGACCTGCCGCGGCGCGGACAGCGTACTGCTCGGCGCGGTCGGCGGCCCGAAGTGGGACGACCAGCCCGCCGCCAACCGTCCCGAGCGTGGTCTGCTCAAGCTGCGCGAGGGCATGGGTCTCTATACAAATGTGCGCCCCGCCAAGATGTTCTCCGAGCTCTCCGCCGCCTGCCCGCTGCGCGCCGACATCGCGGAAGGCGGCATCGACTTCGTCGTCGTGCGCGAGCTCATCGGCGGCGTGTACTTCGGCGAGCACCGCACGGAAGAGGCGAACGGCGAGCAGAAGGCCACCGACATCATGGCCTACTCCGAGCACGAGATCAAGCGTGTCGCGCGCGTCGCGTTCGAGACCGCGCGCAAGCGCCGCAAGCGCGTCACCTCCATCGACAAGGCCAACGTGCTCGACACCTCGCGTCTCTGGCGCAAGACGGTCACGGAGGTCGCAAAAGACTATCCCGACGTCGAGCTTCGCCACATGTATGTCGACAACGCGGCGATGCAGCTCGTGCGTGACCCGAGCCAGTTCGACGTCATCGTGACCGAAAATCTCTTTGGCGACATCCTCTCCGACGAGGCGAGCCAGATCACGGGCTCGATCGGCATGATCCCGTCCTCCAGCATGGGCGACGGCACGAACGGGCTCTACGAGCCTATCCACGGCTCCGCGCCGGACATTGCGGGACAGGACAAGGCGAACCCCATCGGCACGATCCTGGCCGCCGCAATGATGCTGCGCTACAGCTTCGACATGGCCGCCGAGGCCGACGCCATCGAGCGCGCGGTGGATGAAACGCTGCGCTCGGGCTTCCGCTGCGGCGACATCATGCAGGAAAACTGCCAACTCGTCGGCTGCAAGGCCATGGGTGCGGAGATCCGCAGCCGTATCTGAAACGATCTCTTCCAAACTTCTTTATGAACCTCTCCTTTGATCCTCTGCATCGCGCGGCGATGCGAAAAAGGTTCCCAAGCCAATGGCTTGGGAACCTTTTTTCTTCCGCTGTCAAATTTTGCCGATCAGCACAACGATCTCGCCGACCGCGGCCGCAACAAGAAGGTACAGCGCTGTGGCCGCACTGCGCTTGGTGTAGACCGTCCGCCACGGCTTCCCATAGGGGACGCCCTCCATGCCCTCGATACGCCAGATTTTGCTGTGGCCGACCCACAGCAGGTCGATGACAAAGCCGTCGAACCAGTTCACGACCACAAGGAAGAGGTAGGTTTCAAAACTCGCAGTCTTAAAGTCCTTCACGCCGTTCCATCCGGCGATGACCGCGATCAGCACGACGAAGATCACAAGGCAGAAGAACGTCATAAAGCGCTTGCCCTTGCGCAGCTCCTCAGTCTTGTCGGCGATGCCGCGCTTCTGCGCCTCGTCGAGATACGCGTCCGGGTAAAAATAGAGGCAGTTGCGCCCGCTGTCTCGCACCGCGCATTTGACCAGCGCGAGATAGAGCCGCGTACTTCTCTATCTTGTCTTGCGGCAAGGACGCCAAGTTCTCGCCGTCAGTCCCTACGACATAGAAATCGCCAACCAGCACGTCCTGTCCGAACCGGCGATCAGGCTCAAAGCCAATGAGCTTACCCTCATCGTTCAGGAGCAGGACTACGCCTTCTTCCACGCCGACCAACTGGATCAGGTGATGGTAGTCCTTCACTCCACTGCTCACGGCTTCTTGCAGAGCCGACAACTCATTTTTCAGGGTGACTACTTCCGGTTTCTTATGAGGGCTGACCTTGAGCACAGTGATTTCCTTCTCTTTGCACATAAACCATACCTCCGCTTTCAAAATTGGGATGGCATCGTACACGAGATTTTCTTGAATTGCAAGCCTTTCTTTGCTCAAAATTCTTGCAGAAGCGGTGCCTTGGTTATTGACTATTTCCCCTTAAAATGCCTTTGCCAGTCGTTGAAAATTTCACCCCTATCACTCTTTCCACAGGTTTTCGCGGCAAATACCGTGGGCACCCCTTAGAATTGCAAATGAACACTCTTTTCCAATCACCAATATCACAGTTACTTTAAGCCTCAATGTGTATAAAAAATAAGATGACCATTCGCCCTTTTGTTTTAGGGTTTGTTTTGCTCATCTCTAAGAAAATAAGGGTTGAGATCATGCGGAGAGGGGGACTTATCATGAACGATATTCTAAAGCGGTTTTGTTGGTTGGACGACAAAATGACCGCCGGTATCGTCCGGCGGTCATTTTATCGTCTTGGCGTTATCTCGGCCTTCTGCGATCGTGCTCGGCGTAGTAGGCGCGCTTGCTCCCGAGCATCTTCTCGTCCGCCTCGCGGACCAGCTCTCTTAGCCCGTTTGCCGCCTCGCAGACGGCGATGCCGTAGGAGATGCTGTAGCCCTGCGCGGCAAGGCTTTCAGAAACCGCCCGCATCCGCGCCTCGTATTCCGCCTCTGCCGCCGACGCGGTAGAGATCGTCCCTCGGAAACTGCTCCCGCAGATGCTCTGCGACCGCGTGCAGCAGCTGATCGCCCGCCTCGTGACCGCGCTCGTTGTTGATCTCGTGCAGGCCGTTCGCGTCGATATAAATGCAGGCGGCCGGAGCGATGACGCGCTGGTCGCTCTTGCGCAGACACTTCTCATAGGCGACACGGTTCATCAGGCCCGTGCCCTGGTCCGTAATGCTCATACGGTAAACGCCGCGTCGCGCCGAGGCGAGATACCAGACCATAAAACCAAGATAGCTCAGCAGCAGCGCGGTGACAATGATCACCATCATCGAAAGTGTCTGCACCACGCCGCGCGTGCCCGCCAGCGCCCCCGCCTCGCTCACGCCGAGCACAACGCTCCAGTTGTTGATGCCGACCGGCTCGTAGTGCAGGTAGACCGTCAGCCCCGTGGAGCGGGATACGGTGCACATATCGCCGCCGATGCCGTTGGGGATTTTTTTCATCGCCTCCTCGTAGGTGTAGCCCTTGAGCATTTTGCGGCCACGCAGCTCCGAGATGTTGCCGAGCGAGTCATGCCAGGTATCCAGCAGGATGTCGCCGTTGTTGCCGTCCACAAGAAGGAGGAAGGCATTGCCGTTGTAGAGGTCGATCTGATAGTTTCGGGAAAGCTCCTGCAGGAGGACGACGCCGTAGAGGATGGCGACGGTCTCGCCGTCGCGCACCACCGGCACGACGTTGCGCACCACCAGCTTTTCCGGCGCAAAGTAGCTTGTCACGCGGTCTGAGATGTACGCGCCCCGCGCCGCCTCTGTTTCAAAATCGAATGTGCCGGAAACGTCGTAGCGGGTGCCGTCGGTCAGCAGCAGCGTGCCGTCGGGCCGCAGCAGCGCGACGGTGGAGACAAAGGTCTCACTGAGGCTGAAGGATTTCATGATGCGCAGCACCGCGTCATTGTCACGCTCGTCATGCCCCGCGATCAGCTCCGCCATGGCGGAGAGGATGGTCTGGTCCGCGTTCGCCGCGTCGACAAGATCCTTTGCGATCTGGCGCGTCGCGGTAGCCAATTCGTCAAAGGAGCGCTGTGTGATCTCACGATTCGCCCGCCGGACGAGGAAAAAGACCGAACAAAAGAGCAGCACGCCGGTCAGGAGCGTGACCGCCACCATCATGCCTACTCGTTTTTTGTTGACCATGTTCATTTCTCCTTTATCCTTCCCCCCTGTCGCGCGCCGCCAGGCTGCGCAGGAAGGATTCCGCTTCGCGCCCGGGCAGGACGCGCGAGAAATAAAAGCCCTGAATGAAGTCGCAGCCCGCCGCAAGCACGGCGTCGCACGTTGCCTTGTCCTCCACGCCCTCGCACAGCACGCGGATGCCCATGTCGTGCGAAAGACGGATCATGCCCTCCAGCAGCGCGCGGGCACGCGGCAAGGCGGACTCGATCACGATGCTGCGGTCGATCTTCACGCCGTCGATTGGGTAGGTGCTCAGGTCGGAGAGCGAGGAATAGCCCGCGCCGATATCGTCCAGCACGATGCGAAGCCCCATCGCGTGCAGCCCCTCGATCGTCCGCAGCGCCGTCTCGCGGTCGTGCGCGTAGGAGTCCTCCGTCAGCTCCACCGCAAGGCGGTCGCGCGTAAAGTCGTACTGCTCGACGATCTCGCGCACGCGCGCGAGGATCTTTTCGTCTGCGATGGACTGGCGCGTGAAGTTGCACGAGAGCCACAGCGTCCCGCGCCCCTCCCGCTTCCACGTCTGGAGCTGCACGCACGCGCAGCGGAGCATATAGAGATCCAGCTCGGTGATCGTGCCGGCGCGGATCATCAGGTCGATGTATTTTGAGGGCTTGAGCAGTCCCTCCTCCGGGTTTTGCCAGCGCGAGACGGCCTCCGCGCCGACGACCGTGCCGGCGCGATCGACAACGAACTGGAGGTACGGCTCAAATTCGCCCTTTTCCACCGCCTTGCTCATGCTGCCGCGCAGACGCTCGAGCTGCTCGCTCTCGTCGATCATGCCGCGCGTGCTGAACGCGCAGGGCGTTTCCGTGCGGAACGCGTGGGCACAGCCCTGGCGCGCGTTGTAGAGCGCAGCTTCGGCGCTGCAGTCGGGGTTTTCCGACAGCGAGCAGATGCCCGCGCGGAACGCGCCGGCATATTCGGCGCGGAAGCCCGCAAGGTAGCCGTCCAGCCCGCGGATAAGCCCCTCGGCGCGCTGCTGTGCCGCCTCGCGGCTGCCGCACTGACACACGAGCGCGAACATCCCGCGCCCCACGCAGGCGAGGTATTCCTCGCGTCCGCAGTCAAGGCGCAGATACTCCGCCGCGCGGGAGAAGATCTCCTCGCGCTCCGCCTCGCCAAAGCGCCGTTCGAGCGAGGGCATATCGCAGCCGATGCAGAAGACATAGACGATGCTTCTGAGCGGGGCGGGGATGAGCGTTTCCATGCAGTTCAGATAATACCCGTCGTTGCCGATGCCGTAGCGCGGGTCGATGAGGGCGTTGGTCTTTTGCTCGGCACGCTTTTTTCGCGCAAAGACTATCAGCGCGACCGCCGCGGCAAGCATCGCCGCGATCAATGCGGCGAGCGTAATGAGCCACCTGGTACGGTAGGCTTCCGCGCCGCTGCTATTCATATAGTCTGCCAGGACACCAATGCTCTCCGCGCCGGAGAGGTCCTCCAGCGCTTGTGAAAGCGCGCCGGCCAGTTCCGGCGTGAGTGCGTTGGTAAAGCCAACATATATCGCGCGCTCTGTGCCGTCATGTTCTATCGTGCAGAGCAGCACTTGACGGCACATCGCGCCGCTGTCGACCGTGCCGGAGGGATAGGCGGAAATAATGTCCGCCTGCCGGTTCTCCGCCTGCTGCGCCTGCGTTGTGTTCTTGCTGTACGGAAGATAGACAAGATCGTACCCTGTCTGCTCACTCAGGCGCTCGTACAGCTCCGGCAGCAATCCGACATAGCATTCTCTGCCGCGGTCATAGGACTCGATGGGATAGAGATCGGCGTTTCCCGAGATCAGAAGCGTCTCCCTCGCGCTTGCATCCTGCATACAGCACAGCAGCGCTCCGATCGTCAGCACGGCGCAGAGCGTGATTTCCAAGAGCTTTTTTCGGCGCACAGGCGACACCCCCCTTTATTTCAAATCGATCTTGCGGCGCTCGATGCGCCCCCAGCTGAGTTTTTTCTTCCTATAGCCGATAAAGGCCGTGCAGCGCACCCATGCGAGAATAAAGCGCAGGAACACCAGCTCAAAGAGACACAGACAGACGGCCTTGAGGCCGTCGCCGAACGAGAGCGTGAGGTCCGCCGTGTAGATGCGCGAGAAAAAGGCGGTGAGCGTCAGGACCCCGCCGAAGACGGCGTAGATCAGGAAAAAGAGCAGCATGAACGGCACGTTGATGAGGTCGCACCACCATGCGAGCACCATCGTGAACACGCCGAAGACCTCGATAAACGGCGAGAGCAACTCATAGATGAGGAAATAGAGATAGGATACAAAGCTCACCGCGCCGAACCTGTGATTGGAAAACATGACGCGATGCTTGTACATACTCTGGAACAGGCCCAGATGCCAGCGCTTGCGCTGCTTGCACAGATCGCGCAGCCGCTCGGGCACCTGCGTCCAGCAGATGGCGTCGGTGGCGTAGCGGATGGCATAGTCGATGCCGTTGATTGTGCAGTATTCGTGCAGCTTGACCACCAGCTCCATATCCTCGCCCATGGTCTTGTTGTCGTAGCCGCCCACGGCGATGACCGTGTCCTTTTTGAACAGTCCGAACGCGCCGGAAATGATGAGCGAGCCGTTGAAGCGGTCAAAGAGGATGCGCGAGGCGAGGAAGGAGCGGTCGTACTCCAGCACCTGCATGAAAGCGAGGATGCTGCGCGGCAGGCGGTAGCGTTTGACGCGCCCGTTTTCCAGCTCAACATCGTTGGAGATGCGGACGATGCCGCCAACCGCCACCACATTGCCGTTTTCCAATATCGGCTGGGCGATGCGGCGCAGAGAGTCGTACTGCAGAACGGAGTCCGCGTCCATGCAGATAAAGTACGGGAAATTTGCGGCGTTGATGCCCATGTTCAGCGCGTCTGCCTTGCCGCCGTTCTTTTTTCGGATGAGCGTTACCGGTACCTTCTGTGCGCGTGTCTCATAGACGTATTCCTCGCGCTGACAGTTGATCTGCCGGCGAATGGGCCGGTGAACAAGGTGCATATCAAATGTCTCGGCCAACACCTCCGAGGTGCGGTCCTTCGATCCGTCGTCCACCACAATGATCTCATAGGCGCGGTATTCCAGCGTCAGCAGCGAGCGCACGGTGTCTGCCACGGTGACCTCCTCATTGTAGGCGGGAACGATGATACTGATGGGCAGGTAGTAATCCGAGGGCAGAATGCTTTTGAACATTTCCTGCCGGCGGTGCTTGTACAGCTCAAGTGAGCCGACGACGACCGACAGAAACAGAAAGGTCGAGTAGCCGATCAGATAAGCGATAAAGAAATAGCCCACCCACTCAAGAAACAGCTTTATACCGTCGTACATACTGCGTCCTCCTTTCGCTCCTCCAGCTCCCGCACATCAAAGCGATAGCGCAGGATCTCGGAGGCGTAGCGGTCGTGCCCCTCGATCACGTCGATCAGATCGCGGTAGCCGAAGCCGAGCTGCTCCAGACTTTTTGACGCGTTGAAGCGGATATACCAGTTGGGATGATAGAGGTTCCTCTCCAGCACCGCCGCAGTCTCCGCCCCGGGATAGCTCGCCAGCACCGACGAGGCGATGGCTGCATACTCCCAGCGCGCGTTTTCCGAGGGCGTCGCATAGCGCAGCAGATCGGCGTAGGCGGGCGGATAGGGATAGCGGCCAAGATAGCGCAGACAGGCAAAGCGCACCTCGTCGTCCTGCGCGGGATCGTTGAGGAGCGCGTGTATTTTCTCGCAGTATGCGCCGGAGGAAAAGCGGAAATAGTTGAGCAGCGTCACCTGCATCCACGGCTGAAACGCATCAAACGCCTCCCAAAGCGCGTCGGCAAGCTCCCTTGTGTCGCCCGTGTAGTTCAGCAAGCCGTCGGAGAGGAGCTTGCTGTGATAATAGAGGCTGCTTGCGTCGATGATCCGCAGCGCACGCACAAGGACGGCGGGATCGCCCGCCGTGTAGAGCGCCTGCATGGCATTCTCGCGGCAGTAGATGCTCGATTCATGCAACAGGTCGAGCAGCATCGTTTTCAGCGCCTCGTTCTCCTGCCCGGCGAGAAGCCGGTATTTCCGGATGATATACGGAAAATACGCCGCCTCGATCTCATCGCGGCGGCAGTAATCCTCTGCCAGCGTGATCGTCACACCGTTAAGCGCCGTCAGATAGGAGCGGGTCAGCTCTGGCCGCCTCACGCACAGGCACTCCAGCGCGGCGTCAAAGGCCGCCATGCCGTTCACGCGGCGCAGTCTGCGCTCCATGAAGCGCAGATGCCTCTCGCTGACCGCTCCGGTCTCCGCGAGACGGTCAAGCTCCTGCGAGACCGTCAGCTCAAGGCGGATGCCGTCGCGGAAGAACCGATGCTCCCTGCGCCGCGAAAGGAGCGCCGTTGCAATGTTAAAGAGGATCATGCCGGCGCAGATGCCGAGATAGACGTAGATCAGGATTTGAACAAACACCGGCGTTCTTCCTTTCTCGTGTGTTTTACTGCCAGAGCTTTTGCAGAATGTAGTACGAGGGCTTGAGCCGCTCGTGATAGCTGACCGTATTGCCCCAGCCCTTGAGCGCCGCGGGATAGAGCGGCGTGCGCTCCTGCGCCGCGCCGTCGGTAAGACCAAGGTACATCGTGTCGATGGTGATGTAGTCCACACCGTAGTTTTCATAGTAATCGTCGTGGATGGTCATGCGCGAGGGGTCTGAAAAGTTCAGAAGCTGCCAGGGGAGCTTCAGCTCCACATAGTCGCCCGCGAAGATGAAGTCCGCGAGGGAATCGTAGTCCGGCGCGGCGGGGTTCGCGTTGCCGTAGGCAAGATCGCCCGTCTCGTAGGTCTCAGAGCTTGCCTGCCAGTTGCCCGTGAGCAGCGGTGTCGCCGTCTGGAGCATCAATTCGATGGGCTTGAACAGCGGCGTGTCCGCGTCGGGCGGGTCGAGGTAGGCGTCCGCGTCGTGCGTTTCGTGGTAGAACATGGCGCGCAGCACCTCGTAGCGCTCCTGCACCAGGAGGCGGCTGTTGTCCCTGCCGTCGATGGCGAGGACGAAGTCCACCGGGTCCTCAAAGCGCAGGCCGAAGTTTTCGCAGTAGGTGCTGCCCGTCTTGGGCGTGGTGTCGATGGGGATGTAGAGCGTTTTCTGTCCGTTCGCAAAGCCCTTTTCATAGGCGAGCAGATAGATAAACTTCTCGTCGTATTTCATCGAAAGGGCGCGCGTGCCGGTATCGAAGAGTTTATCCTCCTCCGTCCACTCCGAGAGGTCGCCGTCCACATAGCAGACGCTTTCCTCCTCGCCGGGGTCGAAGGAGAGCAGACCGAAATACTGCTCGTTGGTCTGATAGTCGCTCCAGTACGGCGTGCGCTGGAGATTCACCGCGTGCATGGTGTTCCAGGTGCGCTTGAACCACTCGTCCTGCCAGGTAAAGACGCAGCCGCCCGCGCAGTTTGCCGCGGTGATGTCGCGCCAGCAGTCCACGAGCGCCTGCCCCTGCTCCTGCTCGGACATATGGCCCTGATTGCGTCCGGTGTTCCGGTCGATCTGCGCCATGCCGCGCCCAGTGGAAACGCCGAACTCGGAGATGACGACGGGCATCGTGTGATGCCGCCGCAGGGCGCGCAGATAGGCAAGGTAGGTGTTCGCCGCGCCGGTCTCATCGTAGAAGTCCGATCGGCGCAGCACGGAACCGATGGGCGTGCCGGGACCGGTCTCCGCACGGGAGATGACGGCCTTGCCGTCCCAGATGGGCGTGCGGTCCATCGCCGCGGGGTTGAGGATATAGTTGAGATAGTCGGGATAGTAGGGATACACATGGTAGGAGGCAAACTGACCGGCGAGGAAGGCATCCTCAGTGCGGATGTGCTCCACGTCCACCTGCGCGCACTTCATAAAGAAAGTCGTGATATCCTCCGGGTAGAGGAAGGGGTCGGTGGTCGGCCAGTTGGAAAACGCCACAAGGCGCTGGGTCTTGTAGCGGCGGCTTTCATATGAGACGATCCGATCGCCCACCTGCGCGAGCATGGATTCAAAGGCGGAGGCGTCCTCCGTCGCGGAGAGGTACGTTCCCTGATAGGGCGGCAGATCGGGGTATTTGTGGTTGGTGTAGGTGACGGTCACATCCTCCCACTCCACACCGAGAATATAGCCGATGACCCAGCGGGAAACATCCTTATTGTAAAAGCCCGATCCCGTGCCCCGCCCGAGCGAGATCTTCTTGTTGCCGTGCAGAACGTCGACCAGTGTGCGCCCGTCCCTGACGAAGGTCTCAAGAAAGTCCTTGTCATAGGCGTCGCGGTGGGAGTTTTGGATATAGTCGTTCACCCATACGCCGTGGATGAGCCAGAGCGGTTCCTCGTTCGCCTCCTCGCGCGCGGTGTTGTACTCGTAGAAGGCGTTGTAGAAGTCGTCGTGGAGCGTAATGTAGACGCGCACGGTGTTCGCGCCCATCTCCTGCATCTGGGCAAACCAGCGCAGATAGGTCTCCTTGCTGACGGCGTAGTCCGTCGCCCACTCGCCCGGGATGCCCACGCCGAGGTTCACGCCCTTGACGGTGAACTCCTCCGGTCCCGCGCCGCGGTCCATATAAAGGTGCTGCGCGTCGGTGGACATGAAAGCGCTGACCGGCGCGTCCGGCTGAAGGTCGATGTACCAGCCGAGGTAGTAGCGCGCGGTGTCGTAGGCGAGATAGCCTAAGATCAGGGCGGTGAGCACGATGAGAAATCTTTTCAAGCCGCCGCCCTCCTTTCTCGATGGTGTGGTGGCTCAGTGGTTGAATTTCTTGTTTTTGGATTCGTGGCTGTACTGGCGAAGAATGTCGATATTCTCGTCCATCCACGCGCCGCGCTCGATGCAAAAGCGCTTCATCTGCGCGACGGCAGCCGCGTGTGAGTGCGGGTTGCGCCACGCGGGGGAGAGCATATCCTTTTCGAGCGTGTAGCCCCAGACGGAGAAGTTGCGCTCGACGGCATCGCCGAGCCACGCGGTAACGTCGTCTATGTAGGCGCAGAGATACTCGTCGCTGAGGATGCCCTGACGCAGCTCGCGGTAGCGGTCGATGACGGCGTTTATGAACTTCTCGTCTTTGCTGAGCATATAGTACCAGACATTGTATTGCAGCTCAAAATGCTGCGGCTCTGCGACCGGATGACTGTAGTTGTCACAGGCGGAGTTGAAGTCCCAGATGCACATTTTGTATTTGCCGCGCACATCCCTGTAGATATAGGTGGAAAGCCAGCCCGCATCATAGTTGCAGGTAAACTCGTTGAGGATAAAGTAGTCCACGAAAGAGCTCATGTCCGCCTGCTCCCACCATGCATAGGGCTCGGTATCATAGTCATAGGAGTAGAGTGACTTTTCAAAGTCGGAGAAATCCTGTGCGATCCACGCCGTGCGCTCCGGCGTAAGCCATTTTGTTCCCGGATAGACGATGTCTATATCCTGCAGATTTCGCAGGGCGTATTGGGAGAAGGTCTCGATGTTTTTGACCTCGTTGCCGCTGCCGCGGTCAAGGCGCAGAGCATAGCTCGTCTGCACCGTGTCTTTCGACGGCTCCGTGAGCTTCAAGCGGGCATCCGCGCCGGAGCTGACAGTCTCCGTCATAACATAAAGCCCCTGATACACTCCGTTGAGCAGTACCTCGCAGAAGCGCACATTCGGCGCGTAGTCCATGATCTCGCCCGCAAGATTGTACCACATATAATTGCGGATGAGCGTCTTATCGAGGTACGGCCCATGCAGCGCCCACTCGTCGAAGGCATCCATCCCCAGCATGGCGACATCGCGCGAGGCCGCACCGTCGTCCGTCAGCGTCTTGACAAGATAGCTGTGCTTATCAAAATAGCGCGAGGAGTTGCCTCGCACTCGAATGTCAATGACGCTCTGAAGCGTCGGCGTGTCGGTGGGGTGATTGTTGCCCTCGGCATGATCCACCACCGAGACGGACGCGCGCAGCAGCGTACTGCCGTCTGCGGTCGTGGTGAAAGCATCGTCCTCACGGCCGCTGCCGCCGCTCTGGATGGGCACGCCCGGGATCGCCTCTCCGCCAGTGTCGATGAGAACGAGCGGCAGATGAGAGCAGAGCAGATCTTCTCCGTGGTCGGCACAGGGTGTATAGGCGAGGCGCTCAAGATGCTGATGATAGCGTGGGTGCTCATCGGTCAGCACGGCTGACAGGTTTGTTGCGGATAGGAGGAGCAGCAGCGCACAGGCCGCAAGAGCCATTCGCTTGTATTTCATGTTCGTCTCCGCCCCCCTCTTTCCGGTTTCTCAGTTCGACACCTCGTCGTTCTGCATGACAAGATTGACATAGTCGATACTTCCCAACGAATAGATGCTGCCGGGAATGTCCGGCGTTGTCTGCTCCGCGCGGCGCAGGAGCTTTTGCGTGATCTCGTAGATCAGTTCGACCGTATCCTCCGTCGTGTTTTCCACACGCAGCGTCGCTTTGGCGCGAAAGAGCTTGTAGACCTGCGCCTTGATCGGCTCCTGCTTGCTGCGGTGGGCGCGGATGATGAGCAGCATCCGGTTATCGCTCTTGATGCAGCCGAGCAGCAGGATCACCGCGAAGGTCACAGCGCTGCCGATGCAGGCCACGGCATAATCGCCCACGCCGCAGCAGATGCCGACAATGATGGACCAAAAAATATAAACCGTATCGCGCGAGTCCTTGATGGCGGTGCGGAAGCGGACGATGGACAGCGCGCCCACCATACCGAGAGACAGCGCAATGTTGTTGCCGATGACGGTCATGACCGTCCCCGTCAGCACCGCGAGAATGACGAGTGAGGCGTTGAACTTGCGGCTGTAGATCGTCCCGCGGTGGGAGATGGCGTAGGACAGGAAGATAAAAAAACCCAGCACGGCGGCAAGGACGATATTGAGAAGAATATCCTCCCACGACATATCGCGGGGTGTGGTAAAAAGGTTCAGGATCTGTTGTCTCATGGTGTTTTCCTCCTATAGCCTCGTCTGACATCCGTTTTGGCGGGCAAGCACATATTTGCTGACAGAAAGCTCACTGCGATCCACGCTGTTGATCAGCTCGCGAAGATAATCGAGCAGAAAGCCGTTGTACTTGACCTCAAGCACCACGCAGTACGGATCGAGCACGGGGTTCATGTTCAGCCGCGGCGAAAAGAGGTCGAAGCAGCTCTCAACGGAAACAATGCGGCTGTCAAAGGTAATGCGTATTTTGTTCTCCTTGGCGATAAATGCCTTGCGGTTGTATTCTACGATCGTTTTGGGGCGATAGCACCGGCTGTGCATCAGCGCGTAGCACTCCGCGGCAAAAGACTCCGGATACCGCAGCAGCGGCGCGTAGTCGCCGCGCGTGAGCGCTTGGGCATCCTCCCGTGTCACGCGCAGAGAGCGCTTGAGCTGACTTGCGCCCTGCTTCTGCTTCATCTCCAGCATGGCGAAGTCTGCCGCCGGATCATAGCTGCGCAGGCGCAGCTTGCGCCGCAGCTCTACGCCCGCAGCCTTTTCGTGGAAGTCCCTGTCGTCGAGCGTATCGAAGTAAAGCGAGCGGACAGGGTAGCCGCTTATGCCGTTGTGCGGGTCCTCGTGCATGACCTGCGCGAGCCGATGGCAGGCTTGCAGCGCCTCCGGCAGCGAGATCAGATATTTCTTTTCCTCGCGGAACACGCGGTTCACCGATGCTCCCTCCTTTCGCAGAGAAAAAAACTGACCGCAGTCCTGCTAAGGCAATACCGCAGCTTTCACTGCGCGGTGTTTCCTTAAAAGAGTGCGGTCGGTCGATCATAGGGGCTCTCCCGCTCAGACATATGGCCCTGCAGCATAGTCTTTCGACGATTTTCTATCTTAAACGATTATACAGGGCTGCGCCGCATAAGTAAAGTCCTTTCTGGCATTTCCGGCATTTGGCGTGTGCCGTCGCTTGTGCGGTGGAAGTCCTCTCGTGCGCGGGAACCGGATAGGATCCCCTCACGAAATAATCATAACACCGCCATGAGCAAAACGCAAGAAACGCGGTAATTGCAATGGTTCCCGGCCATGGCTGAAGCCGAAAATCACTCCATTGATATAGAAAGCGGAGCCCCTTTTTGGTAAAATGGATTTGTGAAACACGCCAACCGGAAAGGGGCTGGCCGCTATCTACCGACAGGAAATCATTCAGGATGTGACGCTGTTTACATCCCAAAGCGCCGCCATGTTTTACGACAGGCTTTTCAGCAGTCTGGACTTCACGCTGCCCAGGGCGGCAACCGGGCGGGGCTTCCCCAAAGAAGCCATGGTCGGCGCTTTTATCGTTATGAAATGCGAGGGCTTCGCGCAGATCACAGATTTGGCGGATTATCTGGACAACAACCGCCTCATCGCCCATTATAGTAGGGTGGGCGGTTTATATATTTGGAACTATGTCTCCTGCGGGTTCTGCTGTGTCTGTTGTGCTGCCTTCACTATGATCTCTGTGACCAGGGCTTCCAGCCTTCTGTACAGACATTTCATCAGCAATGCCAGCAGTGCCGCTGTCAGCATCAGAAAAATGTATGTTTACTCTCATTGAAGCAGCCGCGCACTGATCTCCTGCCCTCCATTTCCGACCGTAAGAGGGCTTCTCACCTATAGTGTCGTTCCATACCTCCCCAATTTGCCGAATCACTATCTCCTGTTGACTGCAAAACCACATCATTCTGAATTTGGAACATTTGGAACGCTGCGTTCTTTTTTATACTGATCCCTCATTCTGTAATACGTTCCCGCACCGATATTCATTTGCCTGCAAGCTGCGGAAATACTCAACTCATTTGCTTCTATTTTGGTCCGCAATTCCTCAAAAAGCTCTGTGTGACGCTCCCTCTGCGGGGCACTCTTGATCTTACGCCAATAACGGTAGTAGGTTGTCTTCCCAATGCTCATCTTCCGGCAGACCTCCGCTACGGTCATCTGTCGTCTCTCCACAAGGTCGAAGCACCGGTGCAGCCCCTCCATAAACCGAGACAGCCGCGCCGCATCTCCGGTGTCCCTGCTTGTCAACAGCGCAAGGTCGGAAAGCACCGCCTGCCAGTGACCTGCCGCCGTGTCAATCTTAGGAGACTTGCAGAGCAAAGTTGCCTGCTGTCGATAGAGGGCAAGTGCCATCTCCACAAACGCACCGGCTGTGCCGCCCAGCTCACCACCCATCTCCACGGTTACACTGTCGTCCGCTCTCACATACGCAAGCAGCTCCCGCAGGACGTTGCCGTCCCCATCGACCTCCGTGTAGACTCTGTCAAAACCCTCCGGCGCTGCGCCCTTTCCTCCGCGCCTGTAATAAAACCTCATGCTGCATCACCTCTGCACGGACTGTACCGCACAACCATGCCAAAGGCAATGCATCGCTTTCGTTGATGCCGCCGACCCTTCCAAGTGCCGCTTCCGCGTGCCATTCAGAGTGCCATTCCGAGTACCGGCGGCACACGGAATCTCTCCATGGCGCAGTTTTTCTCAACCTGCCCCGCAGAAGATGCAAAAAATCCGGTATCGCTCCAAACGGAACAATACCGGATTTTTGTCTGTTTTCAGCCAATGATGCCCGCAAAGGCAGTTACATCAAAGGTTTGCAAGTTTCGAGCCGCTTTGTGAACGCTCAAAAGATCGCTCACATTTCCTTGATGGCAGCCTGCGCCGTACATACCTTGTGTATATAACGATGTACATTTTGAATTAGAGCTGTCCGGGCAGCTCACCGACGCAGGCTGCCCGGAAAAGGGATGGTGTGCCCCTCCTCATCAGCAAAAGGACCAAAGTGTAATTTACTATCCATAGAGCAGGTCGTGTACTTCCTCTGACCGGCTAAATTCAGAAAGGCAACTGTGGGCTGCGGAGAAAAGTCCAAGCACCAGGCAAAGCGGGAATCAGACAGTGGTGTAACCTGTGAAACAAAGAGATCAATGAAATCCTCGCTTACCAGACCGTCATGCATTTCAACTGCCTCGCACAACGCTGCTTCAATGGCTTCCATATCCAGGCGTCCGGGATTGTAGTCCTCTGAAGCAATTTGAGCTTTGCTCTGACGAAGGGCCTCCATCTGCTGCTGAATTTCTATGGTCCGCTGGAGGAACTTATCCTGCTCAATCTCTCCACGGGCACGGACCACAACCAAGTCATCCAGCTGTTGTTGGAGCAACTGAACAGAATCATCTTTCGCTTTCATCAAATCTGCTCGACGATCTGCGTCTGGCTTGTAGCAAGCATCCAGCATTTTGCAGGTCTGGAGGACGATTTCTCTTTGGTCTCCCCATACCCTCTCAAATATTTGGGAGGCCATCAGTTCCAGTTTGCTTTGTCCAACCGGCTTGATCTCACAGATAGGTGTTGGATTGCCTTGTTCATTCTGAAGGCGGATGCGGGGGGTATCATGGTGTCGCTTGCATTCATATCCATAGATAGGCTTTCCTGCATTATTGGTGCTCCAACGATGTCGAAGCATGGGAGAACCACAACGACACCTCATTTTTCTGCCCCACACATTCTGAGCCTGCTGAATACCAAAACTCCGTGTACGGCCTTTCTCATCAGTCAGCCGTTTGGTCCTACTGCGACGAATGGCGTTACACCGCTCGTACTGTTCCTCCGAGATAATCTGAGGGAAGCCACCTTTTACATAGACAAACTCGCTCTCGTCACGCTTGATTCTCTTTTGCTCCAAATAGTTATTGGAATAGGACTGACAGTAAACTGTGTACCCCAGATAGTTTTTTCGCTTGATGATCTTTGATACTTTTCCGGCATCCCACTTGACCTTACCTACTCCGTTTTTGCGTCCAAGGCGGGTTAGCTCTTTTGCTACTAAGGTTTCTCCCATGCCGGAATCATAGAGGTCAAAAATCATTTTTACAGTTTCCGCCTGATCGGGATCAATTTCAAACTGCTTGGTGAGTTTGTTCCTGGTATATCCGAAAATGTTCCCGTTTCCATAGAGGACTCCTTTTTCGCGGCTGACCCGTTGTCCTGCAAGAGAGCGTTCACTGATTTTGCGGCTCTCTTCCTGTGCCATAGTAGCCATAATGGTCAGCCGCAACTCGCCATCACCGTCAAGAGTCCAAATGTTATCATTCACAAAATAGACTTCAATCCCTATGGCGGCGAGTTGGCGAACACAGACCAATGCATCTACCGTATTTCTGGCAAAGCGGCAGACCTCGCGAGTGACAATCAAATCGAATTTTTGCTGTTTGGCATCCTCCATCATCCGCATAAAGGCATCCCGCTTATAGACCTGAGTTCCGGTAATGCCTTGGTCGATGTAGCGGTTGATAACATTCCATTGAGGATGAAATCGAGCAACATCATCATACCACTGCATCTGATTTTGCAAGGCTTTGACCTGGGCCTCGTGTTCTGTTGAGGCACGGCCATATATGACTGCCCGACAGGGTTTGTCCCGAAAAGATCGAGATAATGAGTACGGAGACATATTGTACATAGCATCTTCCTCCTTTAGTGTTCCTGATTTCTTCTGACAAAACGAGAATACTCAAAAAATCTTTAATCTGCAATGATATGGACACTGGGCTGACATCCTTGACAACCCAGCGCAAAAAAACTACTTGTTCTGATAGGTTCGTTTCACATCAAAATAGGTTGCTTCGTTGATAAGTCCCTTCTTGTAGAGCATATCAATCAGCTTTAAGCACACATAAGTGCGGTCAATAATTGTTTCATTCATGGCTCATATCCTCCGGTAAGTGATGCTGTTGTGGTAATGCTGCAAGCCGGATCTTTTGAAGTGTCAACGCCGTAAGGCTGGATAATGTATAGTATTCGACGGGGCTGAGCGCAGACGCCTTGTTGTCCGCCGCGCGAGCTGCCATTGTATCAATACTGCGGCGAAGTTTAGCCAATTCATCAATCAGAGCTACATAGTCTGCTGGAGGGAGTTCAACAGGACGAACTCCTTTAATTAAACTGCGGATATATGCGCCTCTGGATGACGCACCTACACGACGAACTTGATTATCCAGGTCCGCCAAATCATCTTCCGTGAATCGTACATAGGCTATTTTGGTTGCACAGACATCTTTCTTGTTCATAACCTCGCCTCATTTCCTGAATGGTGGCGTGTCGATTTACGAGGAGTAATGATATAGTCATACCCATTGCGGACCCCACAATAAGTACAGGTATCTTTTACAAGTTGATAGCGATCCACACGCTGAATCCTTATGGTTGGCACATTATAAAAAGCATTGGCACAAGTTGCACACAGGCAAATCATCTGCGGCCTCTGTTGCCGATTTTCAGTTTCTTGTTTCATGGCCTGTTCGCTCCTATTACTGTTAATTTAGAGACTGAGGGACCCAATACCCTTCCCTGGCATTTGTGCCTCTCACTTGTAGGCCACGGCAGAGGCCGTTTGTTGCACAGATTACGAAATTTAATTCAAAAAGTAGCATAGCCCTGCCAAAATGGCAGGGCTGTGCTTTCGATGGTTTGTTGCTTAAGGATTATAGTGCATCATGGCATCCTGTATCTTCTTAATTTTTCTGCATATTGAGGACCGATTGACCCCTTGCTTACGAGCAATTTCTGCGGCAGAAAAACCCTCACACAAAAGGCGAGCAATTTGTTCCAGGTCTTTGGGAAGTGAAGTGAGAAAATCTTCTACTTCCAATTCAAGCTGCACGCGTTCCATATCATCACCTGTATAGTACCCTCCCATTCCTTCAGGGTCCTGAGCATCCAAAGAACAGTGACGGCGTGTTTGTGTGTGTTGATTATTGTATTCCAAGCGATCCAGTTCTCGCAATTCGGCAATCCAAGCTCCATTGACACAGGAAGTATCGTCTGCTCCTAAAACCAGCGTAGAACGCGATCCATCTGCAAAGTAGTAGACATAGGTATCGTGTCTTTGGGGAGAGTTCGTATGAACCACATCTTGATTGATAGTTCCTAATTCTTGGCGATGTGTTTTATAACGAGCTTGTGAGCACTCGGTAATAACTCTTTCGTTGTGACCATCAACATTTTCGGTTGTCTCAATAAAAAAGCGCCCAGTAAAGCAACCGTTGCGGCGTGCCTTACTGAACGCTGAAAAACTGATTTCCTCCCATTCCTGTGGGCTGTTATTTTTCCAAATGAATACTCTTGTCATATCCTTTCCTCCGTTCAAATTCTTGGTAGTCAGTGAATTTGAACGGTGTCATGGATATTTTGCTATGTACGCCTCCCAGCGCATACCGGCCTCCTAATACCGGGCAAAGAAAAAGGCCGGAAGTGTTTTCACCTCCAGCCATGTTCCTGCCGCCATATTACAGCAGGAATGAAAAAAGCCCGGTTAATGCCGGGCCTTATATAGAAAAGTATTCAATTTAGCGCATTCCTGCCACTATACCAAGTATAGCAGGTCGGAAGTCGGAAGGGAGTAGGGATTAGGTCGGGGATTTGTCGGAATTTAGTCGGGATTTAGTCGGGGCAGTTCCTCTAGGACTTCTGGAATAGAATATCCAAACAAGCAAACAGAAAATAAATAGATAGCTTCTCGTTTTCGGTCATAAAAGACACTGCGCTCTATATTTAGTTCTTCCAGCAATTCTTTCTCTGTACTGTTGAACCGATAGATGAATTGCTTAGTCAAAATTTCATAGTAAAGTTCTCCTCGATCTGGATACCGTTTCAGACGAAGGAGCGCACGGTCAATAATATTGACCAGCATTTGATTTTGAACAAGGCAGCACACTTTTTCTTCAAAGGCTTGTAGTTCAATATCTGGTGCAAAATTTTCAAGATAGCAGAGACCAGACTCTATATCTTGTTCTCCCATAATCCAAGCAGTTTCTTGCAATTCTTCTGCCCGTTCACTCAGAACCCAGACTACATCCCGGTAAATCTTTAGAATCAGCCTGCTTCTATGAAACGCAGCGTCGCTGTTAAGCCCTAAAGCTGTTAGTCTGCCGTTACATTTTTGAATTGTTGTGCTTTCTTTCCTCATAGAATATTCCTCCTTGTTCGCAATATTGCGAACATATTAGGTACAAAATAGCATAGCGGAGGAGATAGAGAGAGGGGAGAACCTCTCTCTATTCCCGCTCTTTGGTTATATCAGGTTCCTGGATTTTAGACGAATCTGCATTGCTTGCTTGGAAACCTCAAAAATGTTTGCCATTTCAGCAATGAGCTGTTCATCTGTCCGACCCATTCTAAGTCGGTAAAAACATTTTTTGATCTGCGGTAAAGGCATCAGCAGAGCAGAAGCCAGAGTATCTGCCTGGCGCTCAATTATGCCATGACTTTCATCGGAAGAAACATTTCCGTTATATGCAGCAACATCTCCTGTACCGGAGTACAACTTCTTATGTAGTACCCAATGAGCCAGCTCATGGGCACAGGTAAAACGGAGCCGCCCTAATTTTGATGGATCACAAAGCCGTTCATCAATTAAGATTGTACCGGCTCTTACTGCAATCATTCGATACTGTCTCTGTATCTGGTCATATAAAACAACGGCACCGTCATCGAAAATTGTTTCCCCTAATATCTTGGGGTTTTTTCTTAGTGTATGAAACTCCAGGATTAGATCAAACTTTGTCTCGATAATGGTTTCGATTGGCACAGGACATGGTTGCCCGGATAGCAGAGAGGAATCATATTCCATCAAGATTTTTCGCCCTACCGCTTCGATTGCTTCTGTACGGATTTGTGGAATTGACAAAGCTCTCCCCCCTATCGTTTACGCTCCTTTAGCATTTTCATAAATGTCTGCCATTCTTCATCGGTAGCGTCTACTTCTTTTGCCACACGCAAGGCTGCCCGAACAATATCTTTTTCCATGATATAGTCTGGCAAATCAGCAGATACTGTATTGCGTGATTTTGCAGCCAGATCCAAAAGCAACTCATGTTCTGATTTATCCAAATTCAGAAAGGCGGAGATGCGTTCCACAAAATCTCCATTGGGTGCAGGACGGCGGCTCTGTTCAATGTCACACAGATAGCCGTAAGCAATATTCAAATGCTTGGCTGTATCGCGTAAATTGAATTTGTGCGCCTTGCGTTTCTCGGCTATAAATGATCCAAAAGTTATATTGCCCACAGCATTCACCTCTCATTTGTTCGACGAACTGCGAACATCTTGCTTATATTGTATATCGAACATCCGTTCACTTCAAGGACAAAAATTCCATTTGAAAAGAGGTGTTAAAAATCAATAACACCTCTTTTGCACTATATAAATTCCTGAGCGATTTGCTGCATTTCCGTAATGCACTCTTTGGGAGAGAGAATTTTTATTTTCCCCTTGAATTTGAATATCCAGCCATAAAAAGTTCCACTGGGGTTTACTTCAATTCTTGCTGTGAAGTGTGCGTCATCATATTTCTCAACAGGTACATCTTCTCCATAATGGTCTATGATTACACGCATCAGTTCGTTTTCACATACCAGGGTTACTTCTTTCGATGACTCTGAGGTAAACATATCCACCATTTTGTTTGTATAGGAGGCTACATCAAATCCCTCTATCGGTATAAAGCAAGTTTCAAGGGTTTCTACGCCTGTTAGCCGATCTACACGGAAGTGAGCAATTTTCTGATGCTTCAGAGAAAATCCAATCAGATAATAGTGGTCATTTTTCCATTCAAGCGCATAAGGGTTTACGACATAATAATATCCATCATGCTTCAAGATTTTCTTTTTTTCCTGAGTATATTCATAGTATTGGAACCGAATTTGCTGATGGTTTCCAATCGCTGTTTGGATATTATCAATGATATAGTAAACCTTTTCATTATGCGGTTTGACACGGCTGGATAAAGCAGCAAATTTTTGAAGTTGCTCTGCCTGATGTGTGCTGGTCAGGCGGCATAATTTCTGTACCAGTTCCTCAGATTTCTTGGCAGAAATGATCTTCGAGGATGCTACTGCGTCTGTCAGCATTTTCAGTTCTGGATACTCAAACAGGCGGCTTCCCATAAAATATTGGTTTTGGGTACTCTTGACCACCACAATATCAATTCCTGCATCGATCAGCGCATTGGTATCCGCGTAAACAGTCTGCCGCACTGCCAGAATTCCTTTTCCATTCAGATGGGCAATGATGTCAGATACTGTGGCGGGATGGTTTTCATCGGTCCGCTCATAGAGAAACCGGAGTAATTCCAGTATCCGCATATTTGTTGAATTCTGCATACTTCACCTCCTCGATTCTTAAAATGGCCTATTTTGTGTGGTGTCCAGCCCCAAAGACCAGAAGCAGGGCAACAAGACAGAGAAGCAGGCCAATCCAATTTCGATCCATAATCAGCTTGATTACCGCCACAAGCAGCAGTCCGCCCACCAGGAGCACAACGCCGTTCATTCAGCGTCCTCCCGAGGCATATTTCCCCATGTGGATGTCCAGCACCCCTCTGGGCGGCTGGATCAGAGCGTCCTCATACTGGCACTTCCACTGAATCTCCCGGCACATCTGGCCATCCGCCACGCCGTCTATGGTTTCCCCATCCTGAATGGGGTTATCATGCTCCAATATGTACGATGCCACATTGTAGGCGTGGTTTACCACCCAGTTGGGGTCCATGTCGTGGAAGTGGTACTGGAGGTCGGGCAGGAACAGGGTGCTCATGCCCACCGTGTCGATGAGCATATCTTCGGTACCCTCAATGTTAAAGAAGCGGACATTGACGCCAAAGCGGATGAAGCGGTCCGAGCCTTCGATCTGATGGGAACGCACATCCTCCGCCAGAAACAGCTTGCCGCAGTTCTGGAAATAGAATGCTTCGCATGAGGGGTACAGCTCCGCCAGAGCCTCCAAGAAGTCGATGTCCAGATTGGCACGCTCCAGTGCCGGAAGCGCCGCCGTCAGCATATCGGTAGCTACCACCTGATATTTGCACTCCCGGAAGATCCGCTCCCGGTCCTCCTGGCAGTCCCACATCTGGCTCATCAAAAAGGCATCGAAGCCTTTGCCCTTGAACTTGTCGCATTTCATCACCATCAGCTGCACCGGGCATTTTCCGTCCTTGAACTCTGCAATATGCTCCTGTGCGGCAAAGCCGGCCATTTTCTTATCATAACAGAAGCACTCTGTTGATCCGATGTGCTTCTCCATTATGGCAGTCATTTTTTCTTTATCCGGCATTTCTACCGGTTCTTTGAACAGCATCTGAATGAGATAGGGGCCTCCGGGCTGGGGGCCTTTTTTGTCATCCAGGTTTTGCTGGAACACTTTATTGCTCATACTTATTCCTCACTTTTCCTGATGGCATCTTCGATCTGTCTGCTGACGGTGTCCATATAAAGATACACCCCATCCCGATCACAGTGGTACAGGTTTGAGTAGCTTGTACTCTCATTAGGGCGGATAGGGTTAGGCTCCACCACCTCGGTAGCTTCCAGCAGACCGACACTCAGTTCAGCCGCGGCAGTGAGGGCCTTTTTCAGCACAGCAAGCTGTCCGTTGCTCCAAATCCTCTCCAGATCTTCACACACTTTGGGGTCCTGCTCCAGATTACGGAGAAGTTGCACAACCTGCTTCGGAGACAGGTAGACACCGGCGCAGTAGTTTTCAATGATCTGATTTTCTGCCGGATTTGGAAAAGCTGTTGGCACCACCTGTTCCCATGAGGTAAAGTAGCGCGCATATTCTGGCTTCTCCTCTATCAAAAAGGAAAAACCGCTCCCTCTAGTGTAATAGTAATCCCGGAAAAAGCCCTGGATCACCGCAATATAAAAGCCGTGGCTCTTGTCAAACAATTCATCCGGCTCTGTCCCCGCACCGACCCGCAAGGTATCCAGATATTTTTCCGCATAGAAATCCTCTATCCCATTCTGTGCGGCAAGAGCCAGCACCTTTTCTTCCTGCCCCTGCTGGACCCAGGAAAGCGGGGTAAAATACCATTCCTGCATTTCTTCTGGGGAAATCGGGTGAAAACTCACATCGTATCCCATAAAATCCTCCTTTCACTCACACTCAGGCGATTCCTCTAATGAACCGATTATTTCCTGTAGTTCAAAAAGCGCATCTTCTGCCTGGCGGCCTGTTTCCTCGCCCCAAAACCGATTTCCCCCAGCTAACTGATCAATTAGATTAAATATGGCGACTGCGTCAGGGATGGGGATAGCTCCCGCTGCCTTCCATGCTGGTTGATTTTCAAGAAGATAGGCTTTTATTTTTCCAAACAACTGCACCTGAAATGTGTTATTACAACGCAGTTCCACAAGAAATCCATTTTCGCCATAAACTATATCTGAAAAATTTGTATTCAAATATTCCTTCATAGACATATCCTTCTGCTCAATCCCACCAGAAGTACCAGACGGTAGACTGCCTCAGGACATCCGCCAGATTGCCCACAGTGGGGTCATCCTGTTCTTGATCCACGATGTCCGGGCAGAAACCGTACTGCTCTGCGGCGACCTCCATGGCCTTCTCCTGGGAAACAGGGGCCGGGAGCAGGAATTCCAACTCATCGTGGCTCATTGCAGCGGGCACCGCCCCATGCTGCTCAAACCAGTATTTGGCCACCGCCATCAGTTCCGGCGTGTCTGGGCACTCGTTCCAGTTTCCGAAGGGCAGCCAGGCGAAGAGCTCCCAAGGGTTCTTCACGGGGATTTTAGCCAGAATGAGAGGATAGGTCATATCATTATCGGAATTCCAGTAGCTTGAAAAACGACGGTTATCATATCCGCCCTCCATCTCGCCCAGGACTTCCTCATCCCAGTCCATATCGTCATCCTCAGCTTCTTCCTTGCGCTGGCCGGTCAATTCCTCCAAAACTGCCTTTCCGTCCTTGATGGGCGCAGAGAGCATCTTCTTCCGGTACTCCGTTACGGTTTTGAGGTCAAATTCGTAAATGTCCGCATCATTATCCGGGTCGGCGTTCATCACCAGACATTCCAACAGCGTTTCGTCATCCGCCTTAATGAGAACCGGCACAAAGCCCTCTTTGAGACTTTCCCGTTTGGCATAGTTATATGCCGACATGATGGGGTCATCATCCGTCATTGAGGGGAAATAGGTACATTCACAGTCCAGATACTCCATGATGGCCTGAGCCACCTCGGAAGGTTCCAGAGTGGCCTCATCGAAACTCTGTCCCTGCCAGTTGACGAACCGTTTTTCCATGACCTTTGCCATAGCCTGGTAATAGTTTTCATCAAAGGGAATGAACAGGTAGGCTTCGTCCTGGAACTTATCTGAATAATATTGCTCTGAGCCAAAATATTCTAAGGCATAGTTGTCAATGTCGCCGGGGAAGTAAGGGCTGTCTGCCTCCCCATAGTAGTAGGAAGCAAATGCTCGGCCAATCTTATTGAACAGCGGGCCGACCAGCTGCCCATCCAGCTCATCCCGGATAAACTCACGCAGATCCACATTGGCAGGATCAGCTTTTACCTTTTCTACCACAGATCCGTACTCAGCGAGGAATTCTTCGCCCACTAGGTCATGCTCCATGCACCAACGCAGGTAAATGGCCATGTGGTTGTAGGCGTTGATTTCATCCACCGGCAGGTTCTTTTCTTCAATGGTTTCCAGATGCCAGGCAGCATCGTCCATTTCCACCACATAGTCATCTTCATCATCCCCGCCAAGGGTGCCTCTGGTGATGGCATTCTGGCGGGTGGGATTAACCACAAAACTGATGCCTGCCATTTTTTTAAGCAGAGCGTCCGCATCATGCTCCATCTTATACTCCATCTCATTCCGATAGAGCGGGATCACCTGATAGAAGTTGACCTCCTCGCCGCTCGGCAAAGTGCAGACTTCACCTCCGTTCCAGACAACATCCTGCGGACCTACCAGAAGTGCGGCGCAGAGTTCCGTATCCTCTGCAAACGGCGATTGCTTATCCATTGTGTGGCCAAAGCCCAGCCAGGTATCGTTGGAAATAGGCAGGCGTGCCAACACTTTCAAGAGACCAATCGGCCAGTACCACCGCTCATCCTTCAGGGATTCCTCATCCAGTTTCCAATCCGGTGGCAGAGCGATGGCCAGCTCTGCTCGCTCCAGCTTGTATTCCGCCAGTTCCTCCGGCACATTCATCCGGTGAGCACCCATGCCCATCGTTACCAGTGTGTAATAGTCCCGCTCATCAGAGGGAGGAACAACGCAGATGTCCACATGGATGTCAGGAGAAACCAGCTCATGGAACACATTCTCAAACTCACCAAAGGTGTTTTTGATGTGCTGCTCTATCGCAGACATCTCATCCTCCGAATAAACCTCCGGCTCGCTGTTTTTTCTTGAGGACCAGAAGGCATCCGCCTTCGTGCCGTCCGGGTTCAGGAAAATCTGAAAATACTGATCGTCTCCCGGCTGTTGATAGACAAGACCAATGCGGCGGGTCTGGTCCACAAACACACCTGTTAGAATGCCCTCTGGTTCTCCTTCAGGGGTGTGGGTTAGCCATTCACCGCTGTCCAGCCGTTCCTTGAGCTGCCGCAGCCAGTCGGTTCCCATCTTGGAGAGTCCAGCTTCGTTCATACGGAAGGAAAGCTCCACAAGATGTTCCTTCACCGGGTATTGGAATTCACAGCAGGGGGAATTTTTCTTATAGCTATACCGCTCTGGGTGGAACAGTTCATAAAATTCGGCAAGTCCCGCTTCGTCCACCCGAATGCAGGCTATGGCGCATTGTTTATCATCCGCATTCTCGTCCAGTCCCCGCTGGAGCGTTTGGTCAGCATCGGGATTGATCCAATGATATTCCATCTGTTCCAGGGTGGCTCCGGCTTTGATCTCTTTTTTTAAGGTCAGGAACTCATAATCTCCCGGTTCCAGTTTTAATCCTTGCTTGATGGCATCCAGCGCACCGGATTTATCGCCAAAATGCGCCCGTAGCTTGCCCAGATGGAGCCAGATCCAGGGGTAGTCCGGCTCCTCCAGAGCGCCCCGCTCCGCATATTCCAGTGCTTCTTCCAGCCTGCCGCAATACATCAACGCCACAGAATACCGGTAGTACCAGGTAGCGCAGCCCGTGGCGTTTTTCTCCGAATCCTTCATCCATTCCGCAGCGCGGTAGTAGTGGATGTAATCGTCCAGGTTAGCCTTTTCCAGTTGACGCTCTGCCTGGGCTGCTTTGCGGTACGACTTCAGCTTGTGACTACGGTAGCCCTCCCGCACCAGATAAGCGCCGGTCTCCACCGCCTCCTCGGACTTGTGGGCGCTTTCCACGCCCACATTGTCCTGCTCTGTTTCCCGGATCTCTTTGTGGAGCTTGCCCGCAACCAGATGGACGGGAGCTTCCCTGACTCCTTGAGAAACTTTGGAGGGTGGCTTTTTCTTGTCCTCAAAGGTCAGCTTCGAGGTCTTTTTTCCGGTATCTGGGTCAATGACCGTCTGCCTGACCTTTTTCTTTGGGATATTTGCCTGCGCCTTATCTGCTCTGGCCGCAGCTTTCTCCGCTTTACGGATCGGCTTTTCCAGTGCAGGGTCAGACCGTTCCTCATCAGTAAAGCGCAGGCGCGGTTCCTTATTCAAACCATTCTCCCAGCATGAGGGAGGACATCATGTAGTGCAGCTCTGCATAAATGGCCATTCCCACAGGATCGTTGAACATACAGCCGGACAGGTAGGCATAAAACTGTGCCACCACATCG
>OJKI01000136.1_pt1 | contig 33472 bp, 38 predicted proteins | sample 1596431 | NCBI WGS metagenome assembly OJKI01 (sample SAMEA4350165, study PRJEB24818) | metagenome | biome: human; feature: gut; material: faeces | place: Denmark | collected 2013-09 | reverse complement strand
AATTTTAATAGATTCAAAAATAATAGAAAACTCTGAAGATGGAAAGAATATAAATCAAAATGAAGTTTTAAAGGAAATATTAAAAACCGGTCTTGTTAAGGAAGGCGCTACAGATAATTATTCAAAAAACTATTTAAAATTGAAAGAATTATTTGAAAAAAAATCTAAAGATGAAGCAATAAAAATATTTGATTTTATTTATTTTTTATTAAACAATGCCATATTATTGCCTATTACAACAAATGATGAAGATACAGCCTTAACTATATTTTCTACATTAAATGATAGAGGATTGCCACTATCAGATGCTGATATTTTCAAAGCCAAAATTTATAATCACATTTCTAGAAATGGAGCTTCAGATCTAGAATTAAAACAATTTGTTTATGATTGGAAAAGGTTAGAGATTAGTTCTAAAGAAGTGTTTAAAGATGGTATGCAACAATTATTCTATTATTATATGTTCTATTTAAGAGCAATAAAAAAAGATTATAAAACAACAACTCCCGGCTTAAGGAACTATTTTAAGGAAGAAAAATTTGAAAGTTTATTTAATACTAATTTAATTACCAGATTGGAAACTATATTAAATTTTTGGTTAGTAGTAAATAATAGAATTTCTCTTGAAGGAGAAGATTGGTCAAATGATATAAAGATCCTTCAAATATTAGATTGTCTAAAGAATTACCCAAATGAATTTTGGAAATATCCAGTAATTGTTTATTATTTAACTCATAAAAATAATACAAATTTTAATACTAATTTCTTGGCTTTTTTAAGAAGATTTTACACGTTTTTGTTGGTAAAATATATCCAAATGCCATCAATAAATGCAGTTAAAGCAGATATATTGAAATTAGATATAAAAATAATTGAAAATCCATTACCATCATTTGACGATTTGGAATATCTTGCTAGTGATGAATTTAAGAAAGCTTTAATTACACCTCATTACAAAACCGTTAGAATGTTGTTATTGTTATTAGCTTATAACAATGAAAAACAAGATACTTTATTACCAGATAAATGGGAAATAGAACATATTTTTCCACAAAGTTGGAATGATAATTATATAAATATGCCTGTTGAAACCCTAAAAGAAAAAATTGAACACTTAGGAAATAAAATTCCATTTGAAAAAAAATTAAACATAAAAGCTAGTAATGGATATTTTGGAAAGAAGAAAAAAGAATATTTAGAGTCTAAAATAGAAATTGTTAAAGCAATGTCAAAAAGTACTTTTGAAGATTGGGTTACAAATAATATTGAAGCAAGAGATACCGAAGTTACAGAAGAAATACAGAATACGTTAAAAAAATGGGTTAATAATTATGATAATACAAGTCTTAATGAAATTCATCCTACAGAAGAAGAATTAAAACAAATTGAAGAATTTAGGAAAAAAGGGTATATTTAAACTTATTTATTGTTCTAAGAAGTTATCAAAAAAGCAAAATATTTCTGCAATAATAAATTACAAATATTTTGCTTTTCTTTTGTTTATCTATTTCCAATATAATACTTAATCATCTCAATATATTGATCCTGTGCATTTAAACATGTATCAATTAAATATCCCTTTTCTGTTTTATTTTGATATTCCTTTAATCCTCTATAATAAAATAATTTATCTTTGTCTAATATAATAAATGGAATTATATTATTTTTTAGACATTCTTTAAATGTAATTATTCTACCTGCTCTACCATTACCATCTTGGAATGGATGTATTTTTTCAAATCTTGCATGAAATTCTATTATATCTTTTATAGTAACTTTTGATAGATTATTGTACCATTCCATTAATTTTTGCATATCTTTTGCCACTTGTTTTGGCGATGATGTCTTCATACTCCCAGCTTCATTGGCTAATCTTTTGTATTCACCAACATTAAACCAATCTTTTCTGCTATCCATTGTTCCTTCTTTTAAGATTCTATGAAAATTTTTTATCATTTCTTCTGTCAGTTGTTTGTCAGCATTATCTAACATATAATCTATTAATTTAAAATGGTTTGATGTTTCAACTATATCATCAACACTCGCAACAGTTTTATCTTCAAATAAAATAGTATTTGTTTCATATATATATCTTGTTTGGTCCTCTGTTAACTTACTTCCTTCAATATGGTTTGTGTTATATGCAAATATAATTTGTGTATTATGATATAAATTACCCTTTAACCCCATTTCTTTTTGTTCTCTTAATATTTCTAATACATCAATTTTGGTAATATCAAATTTTTCTTCATCTTTTATTAATTCATCTACTGTTATATTAAATGTTTCTGCTAATCTTTTTAAAGATTCAATATTTGGTTCAATCATTCCAGATTCATATTTAGATATTGTTCCTGGCTCAACTTCTAATATTTCAGCAATATCTTTTTGAGTCATTTTATTTAATTCTCTATACTCTTTTATTTTATTTCCAATACCCATAATATCACTCCTTTTTTATCTATATATATTATATCATATTATTTCCAAAAAAGATAGTGATTATGCAGATATTGCTTATAAGTATTCCAAAAAAGATAGTAAGGGGCTAAATAATACTTTTATTATTTCATCTATTAGCATTTCTAAATTCTGTCCCTTGAAGCAAATTAGAACAAGCTGGATTGCATCCCTGGCAATATCCACCTATACCTCCAATAGTTTGATTAAATTTCCATATCTTAATTCTATTCTCCCAGCCTCTTCGATACTATCATATCTCTAACAATATAGTCATTTTTCTCATAGAATTCCAAACCTCTCTTGTTTGGTCCGAATACTTCTATGTTTATTCTAGCGCAATTGATTTGTTTAAAATATCCTTCTATTTTTTCTAGTAGTTTTTTACCTGTACCTTTTCCTCGATCTGCTTTGCTGACAATTAATTCTAGAACATTTCCTGTTTTTGCGCAATCGTTAGTTAGTTTGTCGATTTCATCTTTTTCATTGACAACTCCTATGATTACTCCATTAACGATTCCATTTTCAACAGACACAAATATTTTGCCGTTTTGTTCTTTAACTTTCTTTATATCCATTTCGAAAGTTTTTTCTCTGTATTCTGGTGACATTATTTGTGTATGCCAGTCGTCAATGTCTATTAGATAGTTTTGTAATTCTACTAATAGATCCTTAATTTGTTCATTATATTTTTGGTCGTATTCAACAATCATTTTATTTAACTCCTCTTTTTTATCAAATCGGCAAATGTTTGCCTTCTAAATTATATCATACTTTTTATTGCAAGGCACGAATTTGTACTTTGTTTTTTCTTATGTTACAATATAATATATAATTTTTTATAAGGAGTTTGCTATGTATTGGAATAAAATGATACCTGAATTGTCTGTAACTAATCTAGATAAAAGTTTAAATTTTTATAAGACTGCTGGTTTTATAGTTGAATATGATAGACCAGAGAATAATTTTGCTTTTATTTCTCTTGGAGAGATTCAGTTTATGCTTCAGCAAGTTTCTGCAGATGATAAATGGAGCGTTGCTCCTCTTGCTTACCCTTTTGGTAATGGGATTAATTTTCAATTAGAGGTAAATAATTTATCTGAAATATATGATAATTTCAAGGTTTCTGGATATGAGATATCTTTTGATATTGAAGAGAATTGGTATAGACAGGATGGTAAGTTGCTAGGAAATAAAGAGTTTTTGATTCAAGATCCTGATGGTTATTTGTTAAGATTTTTTCAGGATTTAGGTGAAAAAAACATATAAAATACACCTCCAAATTCTAGATAAAAAATCTAATATTTGGAGGTTCATTTTAATTTTCTTTTATTTTTATATATTGCTACTTTAGGAATTTTATTTTTTTATTTCTTTATATATTTCTAATCTCTCCAAGTGTCTCCGTTTATGAATTGCGTTAGTGCCATTATAAATGATTCTCTTGTTAAGTCATAGCGTGTTATTACATCATTTGTAAGGTGTGCTATTCCACCTTTTTCGTTTTTTAGTCCGTTTCCATTGAATATTTTGTCCATTACGATTCCTAGGTCTGTGTTTATGATTTCGTCTACATATTTTTCTGGTACTGGAAATGCTGGTCCTGTTCCAAAGCTTTCATAACCGTTTTTGTCTTTTATTACGGCAATTTGTATGATGCACCATTTTCCTAGTTTGTCTGTTATTCCTGATTCCACTCCTATAAAGAAGTCTGCATCTATGTTGTTTTCTTTTGCATATTTTATTAGATTGTTTACTCTGTTGCTTGCTCCTTGATATATTTCGTCGTTTACAGGTTCGTCACTAACGTCTGAGTTTACTGGTATTCCTATCATTTCCACATTTGTGTAAAATTTTTCAAATGCTTGTTTTGCGCCTTCTATTTTTCCTTGATTTCTTGTTCCTATTAGTATTTTCATTGCTTTCTCCTATTTTCTGTTTAGTATTTTGTTTAGCTCTACCTCTGCTTTTTTTACAAAATAGTTGTCCGTAAAGATTGGTATGTTTTGCTTTTCCAGTTCTTTTATTATTTTTTCTATTGTGTCATATTTTTCATTTTCTTCTATTTCTATCAGTTTGTCTCCGTTAATTATATCTTTTATTGCCAGTTGAAAGCCGTTTTTTCTATATTCGGTATCATTTTCTTTGATGTTCATTATTTCTCGATATCCTATTGCTTGTAGTAGTTTTTTGCGTCTTCTATACTTTCTATTTCACAGTTGAATGACTTCTGGCTTAGTATGTTTCCTTTTGAGTCAATGTTTTTAATTTTGAATGTTATTTGTTTTATTATTTTTTCATCTCTTTTTATCCATCTGATTATTAGTGCTTTTGCTAATATCTCTCTTGTACTTATTTTTTCTATGTCCAGATTTTCTGGTATAAAGTATGTGTCATCTAGTGAGAATTTGTCTATTTCTTCATATTCTTTTTCTTTGATTATTTTGTGAATTTCTTCCATTGTTGCATTTATTTTTACAGTTATTTCGTTTCTTTGTGTCTCCATAATTTTCTCCTTTTACAATTCTATTTTGTATAGTTTTTCTCCGGTTTTTAATTTTCTGATGTATATTGCTCCAAATTTTTCATAGTAGTTACTTAATTCTGTTTTTAAAAATATTTCTTTATATCCTCGCTTTTTTGCTTCGTTTAGCACCGCTTCATTTAGTATTTTCGAATATCCTTTTCCTCTGTATTTTTTCTTGATGTACATTGTTGCATACCATGGAGTAAGTTCTGGACATTCGTCACAGTCGTTTGGAAATATTGAAATAAAGCCAACTAGATCTTCATTTTTTAATAGTATCAATTTACAAAAATCTTTGTTGGCCAAATTGTTTTTGATTCTATTTGTTTTTCTTTCTATTCTTTCTTTTTTGTTCTCTTCTGGATTTTCTGCCCATTCTTCATGTTCTAGTGTTGCTACTTCTTTTATGTATTCTTCTTTTTCCTTCAAATTAAATATTTGTATTGTTTTATCTGTGAGTGTGTCGATTATGTTTTCTTGACTTTTATTCAATTTTTTTCTCCCTACAACTATTTTTAGTTATTTTACCACATCCTCTTTGTAATATCTAGTGTTTGGGGATTTTCTTTTTTTGTTTTTTCTGTTATAATGTTTTTATCAATTATAAGGAGATTTTATTATGAAGAGAATTAGTAAAGATGATTATTATTTAGAGATTGCTCATGTTGTGTCTAAGCGTAGTACTTGTCTTCGTAGACATTATGGTGCTGTTGTTGTTAATCACGATGAGATTGTAGCTACTGGTTATAATGGTTCTGCTCGTAGCGATGCAAATTGCTGTGATATTTATGAGGAATGTCCTAGAAAGCATAAGGCGCATAATTCAGGAGATTACGGAGATTGTCCCGCTGTTCATGCTGAGCAAAATGCTCTTCTTTCTGCTTCACGTACTGGGACTATAGGTGCAACATTGTATCTTAATGGTGATGAAATAAGTGTCCAAGGTGACTCTGTTAAAGAGCTTTCTATGTCTAAGTGTTTTCCTTGTCCTATTTGTGAGCGTATGATTCGCAATGCTGGCATTGTGCGTGTTGTTGGACCACAAGGTACTGTTTTTGATTTAAATAATTAGTGTATATTGAATCCGAAAGGGTAAAGTTATAAGATAAATGTAAACACCCAAAAGTGTTTACATTTATCTTTTTTGTTGTATTAAATTATTAAGAAATTGTAACGTATAATTACTTTTTCCTTTTTTTCAGTTCTATAAGTTATTAAACACTAATAAATATTTCTTTTTTCCATTTTTTAGATCCAATCTATAATATTTCATGCCTAAGAATGTAAATATTTTTGAAACTGTTTTAATTTGATATTTGGGATAAGTTAAAACCTTTTCTTTTACTGCTTTTTGTATTTCTTTATTTGATGGTAGAGAAAGCAAAATATCTATTGCATCCAAAAAATCAATTGTTCTATTACCATACAAATAATGATCTCTAACGTATCTTTGGGTATCTTCGTCGAATTCCTTACTATTTAGTTTCGATCTATTTATTATGTATTTTTCTTCTCCTTTATCTATAGCAAAATAAGTTTTATTTCTAAACAAATAAATTATTGTCATTAATTCAATAAAGCAAATTAATACAAAATATAAGGAATAATTGTTGTTTGAATCTTCCCATTTAATAGTTCCATTTAAAAATTGAATTGAAAATATAACAATAATCAAAATTAAAAATATTTGAAATAGCCATCTTAAAGGATACTTTAAAGTTTTTATCTCTTGCATTTTTTACCTCCTTTCATTTGTTTTATGTGTGACATTAGAAGCCTCTAATTCACATTGTATAAAATAATAAATGTATATTGCTTTTGATATACCTATTATAACATAGTTTTAACGATATAGTAATAGCTAATAATAAAATAGACCAAGATATGCACTAAACGATAAATCCCTAGTTGAATATCGTGTTCAACTAGGGCTCCCTTAGTATCTTTTTTTTAGTGTCCACTTTTTATCGACAACTTCTTCCAAAAGGGTTCAATCTTTTTATATCATTTCTTCTATTGTGTGCCATGCTAGTAGCGCGCATTTTACTCTTGCTGGCATGTTTGATATGTTTTTTAGTGCGATTGCGTCTTCTAATTTTTTTAGTTCCGCTTCGCTTGTTGTTTCTCTTTTTATCATTTCTATAAATGTTTTTACTATTTCTTTAGCTTCTTTTATTTTTTTGCCTCTTAGTGTGTCTATCATAATTGAGGTTGATGCTTGTGATATAGCACATCCATGACCTGTGAATGCTAGGTCTTCTATTACATCCCCATTTACTTTTATTTCTAGCTTTATTTCGTCTCCACAGTTTGGATTGTGTCCCATTTTGCAAGCTGTTGCATTTTCGAGTTCTCTTTTATTATACGAATTTGTGCTGTGTTCCATTATTAAGTCATTATATATTTCTGTAAGGTCTTCCATTTTTCACCTCTTAATTTTTTATATATTTTTCGAATATTGAGTATGCTTTGTTTAGTGCTTTTACTAGTTTGTCTACGTCTTGTTTTGTGTTGTAGAAGTAGAAGCTTGCTCTACAAGTCGAGTCTATTCCTAAGTATCTTAATAGTGGTTGTGCACAGTGATTTCCTGAACGCACGCATACGTTTTCTGAGTCTAGTATGCTGGCAACGTCGTGTGGATGTACTCCTTTTATGTTGAAGGAAATTACTGATGAGTGGTTTTGCCTATTTGGTGTCATATATAGTGTTAGGAATTTTAGTTTTGATAGTTCTTCTACTGCGTATGTTACTACTTCGTTTTCTATTTTGTTTATTTCATCATACCCTATTTTTTGAATGTAGTCTATTGCTGCACCTAGTCCTATGACTCCTTCTACGTTTTGTGTTCCTGCTTCAAATTTGTTTGGAAGTGGTGCAAATGTTGTGTCTTGTTCATACACATATTCTATCATGTCTCCGCCCATTAAAAATGGTGTCATTTGGTTTAATATTTTTCTTTTTGCGTACATTACTCCTATTCCTAGTGGTGCTAGCATTTTGTGTCCTGAGAATACTAGAAAGTCAGCATTTAAATCTTGTACATCTATTTGCATATGTGGAACGCTCTGAGATGCGTCTACTATTACTTTTGCTCCTTTTTTGTGTGCATATTTTATTATTTCTTTTACATTGTTTATTGTTCCTAACGCATTTGAAACATGAGTTATTGCAACGATTTTGGTTTTGTCTGTTATTTTTGCTTTTATTTCTTCTTCTGATAACTCAAATTCATTGTTTATGTACATATATTTTAGTGTGCTTCCAGTTTTCTTTGTTACCATTTGCCAAGGTACAAGGTTTGAATGGTGCTCCATTATTGATAGCACTACTTCGTCGCCTTGTTTTAAATTGTTTAGTCCATATGAGTATGCAATTAGGTTTAAGCTTTCTGTTGCATTTTTTGAGAATATTATTTCTTCTGGATGTTTTGCATTTATGAACTTTGCAATTTTGCCTCTTGTGTTTTCATATAGTTCTGTTGCTTCTAAGCTTAGCGAATATGCTCCTCTGTGCGGATTTGCATTGCTATTTTCATAGTATTCTTTTATTTTATCTATTACATACTGTGGTTTTTGTGTTGTTGCTCCGCTGTCTAAGTATGCAATGTCTTTATTGTTTAGTATTGGAAATTCTTTTTTTATTTCTTCTATTTTCATTTTTGCTTCCCTCTTAGTTTAGTTTTTCATCTATTTTACTGATGATTTCGTTTTTTAAATTTTGTTCTGATATTTGTTCTATTATTTTAATAAATCTTGATTTTACTAGTAGCTTGACCGCTTCTTTATAGCTTAATCCTCTTGACATAATGTAAAATAATACTTTACTATCGACCTTTCCAGATGCTGTTGAGTGGTTTCCTTCTACGTCTTCTTCTGCACATAACAGCATAGGAAGTGCTATTGCTTTTGCTTTGTCTGACAATAGCATACAATATTCGTTTTCGTCTCCTTTTGCTTTTTTGCATCCTTTTTTAAAGTCAATTGTTCCTTTAAAGTGTTTCTTTGCTTTGTCTGATAGAGCTCCCTGCACATCTATGTTGATGTTTGTTTTTGCTCCATAAAGTTCTGCTATGTAGTTTATGTCTTTTAGTTGTTCATCTACTCCTAAATATACTGTTTTTACGTCGTTTTGAGCATTTTCGCCTTGTAGATTTGAGTAGTAATTGGTTATGCTTGATTTTCCACCGATGTCTATTATTGTGTAATTTACTTTTGCATTTTTGTTTAGTATGCTTTCTATTGCTTGAAAGTTGTCTGATTTTTCGTTTAGTAGATTGATTATATTTACATTTACTTCTGCATTTTCGTCTGCTATTACTTTAAGCACACCATTGTGAAAATGTTTTTCTTCTCCTTGTGATTTGTATTCTATTGTAATTGTTGATTTTCCTTTTGCATTTATTAAGATTTGGTCTGTTAGATTTTGATTCTCTTTATCAAAATTGCATACTATTTTTTCTTCTTTATTTTCTAGGTTTATTTTTATTTTGCTGTTTGCTTCGATATAGTTTAGTCCAATTCCATATTTTAGGCTTAAATCTTCTTTTAATACAGTTGCATCTTCTGGTATTTGCATATTTTTAAATTCTTTTATGTCTTCTGGGATTTTTACGTCAATTTTTATGTTGTTTATATTAAAGTTTTTTGAAGTTCTTACTGGTGTATTGTTTAGTTCCATATTATCCGATACTCCCTTCTAATTCTAGATTTATTAAGTTGTTCATTTCTACCGCATATTCAACAGGAAGTTCCTTTGAGACTGGATATGCAAATCCTCTTACTATCATTGCTTTTGCGTCTTCTTCTGATAATCCTCTGCTCATTAAGTAAAAGATTTCTTTGTCGCTTATTTTTCCTATTTTTGCCTCGTGAGAAAATTCTACTTCATCTGTTTGTATGTCGTTAACCGGGATTGTGTCTGATCGTGATATGTCGTCTAGCATTAAAGATTCGCAACTTACACTACATTTTGAGTTTTTTGCATTTTCTGTTATTTTTACTAATGATCTATATGTACAAATTCCTCCGTTTTTTGATATTGATTTTGAGTTTATAACAGATGAGGTATTTGGTGCATTATGAATCGTTTTGAATCCTGTATCTAGATTTTGTCTTTCTCCTGCAAATGTTATTCCTGTATATTCTGTTTTTGCTCCTTCTCCGTTTAATATGCTCATTGGATATAACATTGAAACTTTTGATCCAAAAGAGCCTGTTACCCAGTCCACTTGTGCATTTTTTCCTACTATGGCTTTTTTAGTATTTAAGTTCATCATATTTTTTGACCAGTTTTCTATGGTAGAGTATCTTAAATATGCATTGTCTTTTACATATAATTCGACACATCCTGCATGTAAATTGACTTTGTTGTATTTTGGTGCTGAGCACCCTTCTATAAAGTGAAGGCTTGCTCCTTCATCTACTATTATTAATGTGTGTTCAAACTGACCAGATTCTGGTGAGTTTAGTCTAAAATATGATTGAAGTGGTATTTCTAGTTTTACTCCTTTTGGCACATACACAAATGATCCTCCCGACCATACTGCTGCATGTAAAGCAACAAATTTATGGTCATTTATTGGTACACATTTCATAAAGTATTTTTTTACTATTTCTGGATATTCTCTAACGGCTGTTTCCATATCTGTATAAATTACGCCTTGTTTTAGTAATTCCTCTTTTATGCTATGATACACTACTTCCGAGTCATACTGTGCTCCAACTCCTCCTAATGATTTCTTTTCTGCCTCTGGAATTCCCAGCTTATCAAATGTGTTTTTTATATCTTCTGGTACCTCTTCCCAACTATTATTTAACTTTGTTTTTGGTTTTACATATGTTGCTATTTCATCCATTTTTAGTTCAGATAAGTCTGGTCCCCAAGTTGGAAGTTCTAATTTGCTATATGTTTCTAGTGCCTCTAGTCTTATATTTTTCATCCAGTCAGGCTCATTTTTTTGTCTAGATATTTCCTCTACTATTTCTCTGTTTAAGCCTTTTTGCATTTTGAATTCATAGGTATCTTTGTTTTTTATATCATATATATTTCTATTTACTTCTTCTACTTGTGTTTTCATCTTAAATACCTGCTTCCTTATATTTACTAAATCCGTTTTCTTCTATTTCTTTTACAAGTTCAGCAGAGCCTGTTTTTACTATTTTTCCATCCATTAAAATATGAGCATAATCCACTTTTAGATCTTCTAATATTCTCATATTGTGTGTAATTATTATGACAGCATTTTCTTTTGATGCATACATATTTATTCCTTTTGATACAGCTTTTACAGCATCTATGTCTAGTCCAGAGTCAGTTTCGTCTAGAATTGCTAACTTTGGATTTAAAACAAGCATTTGCAATATTTCATTTTTCTTCTTTTCTCCTCCAGAGAATCCAACATTTAGGTTTCTTTCTATAAGCTTTGAATTCATATTTAATTCTTCTGCAAATTTGTTTACAGTATCTTTAAGCTCAAATACTTTTACTGGTTTATTTTCTATTTTGTTTTTAGCTACTTTTAGAAAATTAAATGAAGATATTCCTGGAATCTCTTCTGGTGATTGAAATGACATAAATATTCCTTTTTGAGCTATTTTATCTGTTGATAAATTGTTAATATTTTCTCCCTCAAAGTCTATTTCACCACTTGTTTTCTTGTATTCTGGATTGTTTAAGATAACATTTGCTAATGTTGATTTTCCTGCCCCATTTGGTCCCATAATTACATGTATTTCACCTTTATTTACAGTAATATTTAATCCTTTTAGTATTTCTTTTTCTCCTGCAGTAGCATGCAAGTCTTTTATTTCTAATAATTTATTCATAATTTATTCCTCTTTAATTCATAGTAATACAGTAGTAATTATAGCATTTATATCATAGTAAGTCAATAGGAATTAAGATTAAAAAAATTAGTGACTTTTTTTAGCCACTATTTTATTAAATCTTCTAATGTTTTGCTATCTACATATTGATTTATTACATTGTCTAATCCATCCCAGAACATATATGTTTTGCAATATTGTTTTCTATCGCATTCACCATCATCGGTTACACAGTATACTGGTGCTAAATCTCCTTCAGTTGCTCTTAATATATCTCCTATTTTATATTCACTAGGAGCTTTGGCTAATCTGTAGCCTCCCATATTGCCTCTTGCTGTTTCTAAAAATCCTGCTTTGTTTAGCATTGATATTATTTGTTCTAAATATTTATTTGATATTTGTTGTCTTTCTGAAATATTTTTTAATGATATAAATTTTCCATTTCCGTTAATTGCTAAATCTACCATTATCCTTAGTGCATATCTTCCTTTTGTTGATATTTTCATTTTGCTCCTCCTATTATTTTTTCTTGTTTTGTGCTTCACGAACTATATCTCTATATGGTTGATCTTTCTTCTCCAAATTTTCGCATTCAAATCTTTTTATATAATTCTCTAACTCAGCATGTAATTGTTCTTTTTCTGTTTCATTATGCGAAATAAGTTCTAGCTCTGCAAAATAGCCAACGCCTTCAATTTCATCTAACATTATATTATGTTCAAAGCCAAACTCTTCTTTGCTATATACGGTTCTATGTTTAATAAACGAAACATATTCATCATAACCAAGATTTTTTATTATAAATTTTATATCTTCTAGATCTTCGACTTTCAGTTGAATATTTACTTCTTTTTTTCCATATTTTTCTGTATTGGCATCGCTTCTTGGCTTAAATGTCAATTCTAAACTTTCGTTGTTTACTTTTCTTGTACGCAAACAAATTCTATTTTTTACAAATTCTAAATCTTTGTCTGTATAATATGTATCTTGTTCTGTTACTTTGTAATTAAGTTTGTAATCATATTCTTTTATCTTTTTTAAAATATTTTCAAAATCGGTTAATTTATAACCTGCTTCTAATTCTATTAAGTTTGACATTTTTTGCTCTCCCTTTTCCACAATTATATCACATTTTGTGGATTTTTCTATATTTTTATCCAATTTTTAGGATTTTGTTATATAAATTTTCATAGCAACAAAGTACCTAAAATTCTTTGTTCTTAGGTACTTTGTAATATTTTTATTTAAAATTTCGAAAGAATTACTCATTAGTATTCAAATTTTCTCTTTATCTTTGATATTCGTAATAATATAAAATATTATTATGAATATCAAATACTCCAAAAGAAATTGCATAATACATGGTATTTGCCTCTTCTATACTATGCTTATCTTGAATCCCATTACTTCTATTTGTAAATATCCAATATTTATTTTCTATGTATGGGATTTTATTATATATTTTTTCTCTTGTAAAGAATTTCAATCTTTCTTCAATTTTTTCATCTATGTCTCCTTCTCTCCAATTACTATTTTTTTCTATATTTTCTAGAACTCTTTTAGCTTGTCTTTTTGATAGATACATTTTTTCTAGTTTTTCATAATCAAAAAAATCTTTATTCGATAATATAGTTACTTCTCTTTTACAAAATATTGGTATCATAAATTCCATTCCTTTATATGTCGTATCTATCTCAACAAATAAATCCCAACCTATTACTAGTATTGCAATACTAACCAATATTATAATTAAGGCAAGTCCTATTTTCTTTTTCATACTAATGCACCTCAAATTCTTTAATGGTTATTATAATATCTATATTGTATTCTTTTAGGACTCCACAATATACCGAAAAGCTCGCAAAATTATACAATGTGCTAGATAATAGACTCTTAGCCATACTAGATGTATCTTTATAATATTGGTTTAGTGTTTTAAATTTAGAATAATCATATCGGTCATGCAGTTTTATTTCTAGATTCCATTTCTTATTAAACCTTTCGCCCTTTATGTTCAAATCAGCACTATGTATAGCAAAATATAAATCTTTATCATTAAAATTCATAGGAAATGAATTATCTTTTAGACTATCAAAAACAAATTTGTCACAGTTATCCCCATATTTGTTTACTATGTCATTAATATTTTTTTTAAATGATTTATCCTCCAATATTTCCTGTATTACTCTTCCTTTTGTTATTACCAAGTCCTCCGGTTTTCTTTCTAATGAGTGTTGTAAAAACTCTGCTGAAGTAGGAAATTCTGCATATTTGCCACCCACTTCAATTACTGTTTGCCAAAACACATATTGCATAGCTTTAAAAGTATTTTTTTCGTATTGACTTTTATTTTTAGACATGTTAAATATAAAACTAAAACTTGTGATTAATGTTTTTATACTTTCCTCATCAGTAAAATTTCCTCTTTTTATTTTATCAATACCGTCTTGAAATTTTATTACCTTCTTATATAGATCATAAGCTTGCTTTAAGCTCATATTTTTAGCGCTTTTGGGCTTTTCATCATTTTTTATTTGATTTATATTATGTATATCACAATTTATTTGATCTTTTATTAAATTATACTTGCCATATGGCACTTTATTTAAGTATTGATAAGTTAAATATCTATCAGTAAGCCATACCTTTTGTTTTTCATTAATTGATTTCGTATGTGTTAGTTGCATAATATGCTTATGTAGTGTTTTTTCTCTAAGTTTTACTTTTCTTGGCATTTCTAAATCCAAAAAAGAATATATGTTTTTTACACAACCATTTCCAAAAACATCATTTGATACCTTCATGTCTCTCTTGCAAAGTAAGCATTCATGCATAATTACCATCCTCCATCCTATTTATATTTATTTTTATAAAGATTTATATTTTTAAGATCTTTTAGTTTATTTTGTTTTACTACACTCGTTGAATAATCAATATTGTCGTTTGTTTATTAATAATATCATAATGAAAAGCAATGTTAGTGCCAGTACTATTTTTCATTCAAAGCTTTCTCCTCTTAGTCAAAGTACTAGCTAATTTCTTGTAGTCCGTCAAAGTTTACTTGTCTTAGTATTTCATATACTATTATTGCTACTGAATTCAATAAATAATACAAATACTTCTTCCATTTTACTGTAATCCACATCTGAGTAGCATCTTTTAGATTTTGTTGAAGCAAAGAACATATTGTGTTCTTCTGGTTTGTATTTTTCTAAAAAACTCTTTAATGAGTCGTGTTCTTCTATTTCTAGTTTATCCCAACAATCTAGTCCTGTTCTTTTTAGATGCTTGTCATTTCGAGCTCTCCCTTTTCCACAATTATATCACATTTTGTGGATTTTTCTATATTTTTATTCAATTTTTAGGATTTTGTTATATAGTTTCATTTTATTTTTCTGCTATTATTCCGTATAATCTTCTCTTTAATAGTATCCCTTTTTCAGTTTTATATTTTCTTACATATTCATCAAATAGATCTTTTTCGATTATTGTTCTATGTTCAAATTTTTCATTGTTTATTTCTGAAAAGTCGTCTATTATCGGCACTTTTAATAATAATGCCATTAAATCTTGTTCTGTATCATAGTATTCATTTTCTATTATTTGCACTCTTTCTATTTTTTTAAATCCTGCTTTTACTAAATCTAAATAATCTTGCTCTGATATTGCTATTTTGTCATTATATGCTTGACCTCTTTTAAATATCTCTTTTATTTCTTGGCAGTCTTCTTTGTCTATTCCTTCTATTATTAGTTTTCCACCTTTTACTAAACACTCGTGGATTTGTTCTGCATTTATTACTGTATGCCTTGCTGATACTAAATCAAATGTTTCTTTAGGGAACTTCATTTCTCTACTATCCATATACGTAAATTTTACTCTTTTTTCTGGATATTGTTTTTGATTTTCTTTTGCTGTTTTTAACATTTCTTTTGAAAAATCTGTTGCGATTATCATTCCTACTTCTGGGTATTTCTTTAATACTCTTTCTCCTCCTCCTGTTCCTATATCTAAGCATAGTGATTTTCTTGTTGTATTTTCTTTAATTTTTTCATAAAAATCCCAATTTGTTAATTTTTCTGTTTTACGTTTTATATAGCTGAAATCCCAGTTTTTTGTTTTTTCATAATATTTTAATTCATTTTCCTGCATTTTATTTTCTCCTTTATTTTTATTTGGTTGTAAATCAAAAAGAACCTCCCTTCTATGAACAAGCAAAAACAACCATAATTTTGCTATGGTTAAATTTTTTGCCATTCATAAAGAAAGATTCTTAAACTCTCTTTATTTAAATTTTTATAGTATATCGCGAATGGACGAATTGAAATACTACTTTTTTATTTTAACATATTTTTTTGTTTTTATCAACTATTTTAGATCTTGATTGCTTTTTAGCCAATTTTGTAAGATCTTAAATTCTTCATAATGATTTTTGAAAAATTTCCCCTCTTGATTTAATTGTTCTGCCTCTTCTGCTGTAAACCATTGTACTTGTTCAACTTCAGATTCTTGGAGTTCTAATTTTTCTATATCTGATATATCCATTTTCACATAATAATCGTCCCAAAATACTCTTTCTTTGTCTTCTCTTCCACTATAGTATTTTATTACTTTTTTCGGATCTAGATCTATTCCTATTTCTTCTTTTGTTTCTGTTATGATTCCTTGTAAGCTATCTTCTCCTGATTTTGGATGTCCTCCTGTTGATGCCCATAAACCGTTTTTTCTTTTGCTACGTTTTTGGAATAAAAACTTTCCTTCTGAGTTTTGTATGTATACTAAAACTACTGTGATGTATGAACCCTCTGGTATTTCTTCTCCTTTGTATATTGTTTTCCCGGTTAATCTTCTGTTTATGTCATATAGATCTCTTTTTTCCATTTATTTTCTCCTCTTAGTCAAAGTACTGGCTAATTTCTTGTAAGCCGTTAAAGTTTACTTGTCTTAGTATTTCATATACGATTATTGCTACTGAATTTGATAGATTCAAAGAACGTAGTGTTTCTCTCATTGGTATTCTTATATCTTTGTTCATATATTTTTGAAGTAAGTCTTCTGGTAGTCCTTTTGTTTCTTTTCCAAATAGCACAAATACTTCTTCCATTTTACTGTAATCCACATCTGAGTAGCATCTTTTAGATTTTGTTGAAGCAAAGAACATGCTGTGTTCTTCTGGTTTGTATTTTTCTAAAAAACTCTTTAATGAGTCGTGTTCTTCTATTTCTAGTTTATCCCAATAATCTAGTCCTGCTCTTTTTAGATGCTTATCATTTATTTCAAATCCTAATGGATATACTAAATGAAGCTTTGCTCCTATTGCTGCACATGTTCTTGCTATATTGCCTGTATTTTGTGGTATTTCTGGCTCGACCATTACTACATTTATTTTCATTTTATGTCCTTTCTTATAATTCTATGTAGTTGTATTCTATTTTTAAGTTGTCTAGTATTTCTTTTTCTCTGTTTGTACAAGTAAATATTATTGTTTGGTGTTCTTCTGCTTTTTCGTTTAAATATTGAATTATCTTTTCTAATCTTGCATTGTCAAAGTATGCAAACGTTTCATCTAGTATTATTGGAAGAGTTTCTTTTGATAAATCTTTTATCATAGATAGTCTTAGAGCTAAATATAACTGATCAATTGTTCCTGTACTTAGCTTATTGGCTTCTATGTATTCGCCTCTTGCATTTTCAATTATCATACCATTTTCATCATTTATTGCAACTTTTTCGTATTTGTTGTTTGTTATCTCTTTTATTCCCTCTGAAAGGTTGTTTGTAAATTTTGGGGTTATTGTTGTTTTCATTTCTTCATATGCTTTAGTTAGATTTTCTATTGCTAGGTTTATTACCTCTTCTTTTTGTAATAGTTCTGTCTTATTTTGCATATCCGCTTCTAATTTCTCTTCTAAGTTTACTAAGTTGTCTAACTGTGGTAATATTGTGTTTTCTTCTATCTCTAAGCCTGTTAACTTTATTTTATTTGTATTTAGTTGCTCTTCTAATGAGCTCAAATTATTGCTTTCTATAATACTGTTTATTTTTTCTTTTGGTAGCTCAGTTTGATATTTTGTTATTATCTGATTTTTGTCTTGATTTTGAGTATTTAATAAATCTGTTTTTATTTTATTTACTTGTGCTGATATTTGTTCATTGTTGTTTTCAAGCAATAGTAATTGTCCTTTTATCATTGATATTTGACTGTCTAAGTCTCTTTTTTCTTCTTCTTTATCTTGTAGTTCTTTTGTTAAATTTTCTATCTCCTGTGCTGTTCTAATTCTGTTTTCCTCTTGTTTATTTTTTTGTTCTTGAATCTCTTTTTTCTTTTTGTTTTGAGTAATTGCTAATATTATAACATCTATTATAGACAATACTAATGGAATTCCTGCTAATACGTAATTTTTTACTATTACAGCAAGCACCACTGCTACTATTATTAAAGCAACTGCTATTACTAAATATATTGATTTTTTAGAAGTATTTTTTATTTCTATGTTTTCTTCTTGGTTTTGTTTTTTACTCTCTACCTCTTTTTGTAACTTACCAACATTTTCACCAATACTTTTTTCGATATCTCCTAGTTCTTTCATTTTATTTTTTAGTGTTAGTACTTTTGACTCATTTTCTTTTATATTGTTTTCTTTTATTTGTATTTCTTTTTTGTTTTCGTTCTCTGCTAGTTCACTTTCTCTTAATTCTTGTAGAATTTTTCTTTCTATTTCTAATTCTTTTATCTGCTCTTTTAGTTCTTCTTTCTCTGAGTCTATTTCATACTTTTTGTCTTTGTATGGTCTAATTTCTTCTATTTTTCTATTTATTTCTCCTATTTCTTTTTCTATTATATTTATTGGTTTTTGAGTTGTTTTATTTGTTCCTATTTCATCCCTTATTTTGTCTTGTAACTTTCCTAGTGCTTTTTTATATGATACATTGTCCTCTCCTGTTCCTGCTAGATTTGCTATTTTTTGTATAAGAAGATTTTGCTCTTTTTCTTCTAATCTTACTTCTTGTTGCATAGAAACAACTGTTGATAAATATGTTTGTTTATCAACTCCTGTTTGTTCTACGAAAAATTTGCTTCCATCTTTTTTATCTATTTCAAAATTATCTGTAATGTCTTCTAATCTTTCATTATATATTTTAGGATTCTTTTTAGTAAAATCTCTAAATATTTCATACTGTGAATTGTCATTTAATGTGTATTTTATTCTTCCAGAGAATTCACTACCTTCCCAAGGTTTGTACTTTTCGTAGTCTGATATTTCCCTTCCATCTTTTGTTTTTGATATTCCATAAAAACTATTAACAATGTAGCTTAATAACGTTGATTTTCCACTTTCATTTGCTCCATGTATAATATTTATTCCTTTATTTAAACTAATGTCTTTGTTTTTTATGTTACCATATGCATTTATTTTTAAATTATCTATTCTCAATAGATTCACCTCTTATTTAATATATCCATACCTATTTCAAATGCTTCCAACAGTTTTTGTTTTTCTTCTTCATTTGCTTGGTTAGTTTGGTCTAGTATTTGTTTTGCAAATAGTCCTTTTAGACTCACTTGTTTTGCTGTTTCTTCTATGTCATATTTTATTTGTGTTTGATTTCTTATTTTGATTATATTTTGTATATTTAATATATCTAATATTTTTGATTCGTCAAAGTCAAAGTTTCTTTTGCCTGTAAGTATTATTTTATAAAATTTATTTTCTTCTAAATTTTCTTCTCTTATTTTTTCTATTAGATCTTCTTCTGAATTTAATAAACTTATATCTATTTCTTTTTCTGCAAATGTTTTTTCTTTTACAGGAATAAACTTTAGCTTTAATTCTTTTTGTTCTGATATTTCTCCCTCTATTATTCCTCTTTCTCCAAGTTCATCAAATCCTAAAGACACTGTTGATCCAGGGTATACTATATTCTGATCTTTGTAGTCATTATAGCTTTTTTTATGAATGTGCCCTAGTGCAACATAATCAAAATCTAATTTTTTTAGTTCGCTAGTAGCGAACGGATTATATTTTATATATTCTTTCTCTCCGTCTAAACTGCTATGAGTTATAAAAATATTTATTTTATTTTTATCTTTTATCTCGATATCTTGTTTAGGTCTTTCCATCTGAAAATCGTTAAAACCATAACCATAAATATCCACTCCATCACATTCTACTCTTTCAATTTTGTTTGTAAATATATATACATTTTCATTCCATTTAAATTGCTGATAAAATGAGTTCTTTATGTTTGGATCATGGTTGCCTGGTGTTATAAATATTTTTGTATCTGGTATTTCTTTAAACAAATTATTTATATATTCTATTGTTGCTTTTTTTATGTATTCTTGCTCATATAAATCTCCCGCAATAAATAAATATGGAATATTATTTTGCTCAATATATTCCACTATTTGTTTCATTACATTTCTTTGTTCTAATCTTCTCTCTGTAGCTAGATTTCCTTTTCCAGCTAATGTTACAAATGGTGCATCAAAGTGCATGTCTGCCATATGTATAAATTTCATTTTATCACTCTCTTTTCTTATAAATTTATATCATAGTTTCTACTTCAAGTCAATAGTTTTTAGAACATTTGTTTTGTATTCTACAGTATTTCTCTTCTAAGCCGGCGTTCTTTACACATAACTCTTCAATATGTAAATAATTGTATTTTCTAGATCTGCAACATAGGAGATTTGTTGCTGAAGAAATGGAAGCATTGTTAAGAAATAAAAATAAGTTTCAATAAGACAGATAAAAATTATGAGGATAGCTTTTTAGAATTATTTTATGAGTAATCAAATAATATAAAAAGTTACTTTTTGCATAATTTTTAAAATATTCGAAAAAATAATATAATATTTAGCAAATGTATTTACAATTATTCGTAAAAATGATAATATTAACGAGTAATTGTAAAGAAAGAGGTCTATATATGAGTGAAAATATTTTAAAACAATTTTTAAATGAAAATTATGGTTATATAAGAACAAGAGATTTTGAAAAATTAGGTATTTCTAGACCTTCTATTCAAAACTATATTGATAAAAAAATAATTAGAAAAGTATCTAGGGGATTATATATAGATAATAACTTAATAGAAGATGAATTTTTTATACTACAAAAGAAGTTTTCTAATATCATATTTTCGTACAACACGGCATGTTACTTACTAAATTTAAGTGATAGAGCTCCTTATAAAATTGATATAACTACTTTAAATCATAATAATATAAGTGAAGATTTAGAAATTCACTACGTTGCAAAAGATAAATTTAATATAGGAATTATTGAAATAGAAAGTCCATATAGTAATCCTATTAAAATCTATAATGCTGAACGTTGTATTTGTGATATATTAAAAAATCCAGATTCAGTTGATTTTGAATTATATAATAAGATAATAAACAATTATTTTAAACAGAAAAATAAGAATTTAAGTACATTAGAAGAATATTCGAAAATATTTAATGTACATGAGAAATTTGAGCATATAATGGAGGTTTTGATTTAATGATTCATTATAATGAACTATTTGAAAAATCAAAAGAATTAGCAAAAGAACAAATAACTACTGGAGTACATATAAAAAGAAGACTAAATATGCACAAAATATAGAATTTAAAGAAATTATTAAGGTTTTAGAGGAATTTTTAGATACCATAAGTACTAATATATAAAAATGATTATAGATTACTTATATTACAAAAACCAGCATTTAAATGCTGGTTTGATTTTAATTATTATTGTTATTATCGACTGGGCCAAACAGTTCATCAAATTTTGCTTCCAGTTCTTTTTGTAAGTCTATTGAAAATAATTCTTCTTGTTGTGGTGTTTCTTCTTCCATTGGAAGTGTTGGTATTTCCTCAACTTGTTTTGGCGTTGCGCTTGCCATTGGTTCTTTTGATTCAGCTACTGGCGCTGGTTTTGAATCAGATTTTGGTTCTTCTTCAAATAAGTCGTCCAATGATTCTATTTTTAAATCTTGATTTTGTATTTGTCCCTTGTTTTCTACATAAGGGTTCATTGGATTGAATTTTCTCCATTCTCCTCTTACTCCTGAGTCAAAGTTGTTATGGCTTATTGCATATCTTTGGAATTCTTTTATCATAGGTTTTCTAAAATAATAGAATTTCTTTGCCTTTATTGGTTTCAATCCTTTTTCAAAGATTATACATAAGTCATTATCCATTCTTCTTAACTCGTCTGGAGTCATTAAAGCTCTTCCCATTACTTGGTCAGATGTGCTGTAACCTTGTTTATAATAATTCTTATCTCTGTTTGTTGATTTCGTGTCTCTTACTATTGTTGTTTCCCCTAATTGTTTAGAGAAATATTCTACCGTCTTAAATGAGTTACTTCCTAAGAATACGTGAGTATCACAGTTACCCATAATTGTTTCATATGACTTCTCATATACTGCTTCTAATTGGTCTAAGTTTTGTAATATTACACTAAATGATATTCCTCTACTTCTACTTGTCGATATTTTTTTATCGAAGTCTGGTATTTGTCCAATGTTTGCAAACTCGTCTAGTATGAAGTATGTACGTGTTTTTAGCTTTCCGCCGTTTTCGTCTGCATAGTTGTATAGTTGTTGTATCATTTGCGCAAAGAATATTGTTAATAAGAAGTTATATGCCGTGTGTGTATCTGATGATATTACATATAATGCTGTCTTATGATTTGCTATATCTTCGAAATTTATTGTATTTGTTGATGTTACTTCTGCTATCTCTTTAGAATCAAATTTTCCTAGCTTAGATTGCAATGTACTTAGTATTGAGCTGTATGTTTTTTCTGATGCTATTTCGATAGATTTAAAGTTTGTTCTTGCTGGATGGTCAAATGGTAATTCGCTCATTAGTTCTGATAATAAACTAGTTCCATTATTGTTGTTTGCTGCCCTTACAAGTTCTGCACAAGATGCTAAGTTTCTTTCTTCTTCTGGTCTTGTTGCTATTAAGTAGTATATTAATGCTTTTAGTAACATTTCAGCGTTGTCGTCCCAGAATGGGTCTGAACTTTTTCCTTCTGCTTCTTGTCCTTTTACTATTGTGTGTGCAATAACGTCTACGTCTACTTCACTTGTTATATGCATTAATGGGTTATACCCGTCACTGTTAGCTGGATTTACTAAGTTTAGTACTTTTATGTCGTATCCATGCTCTTTTAAATATCCTGCTGTGTCATCATATAATTCGCCTTTTGGATCTGTAAATACGTATGAACCTAGCATTTGATATGCATTTGGTTTTGAATAGCAAGCCGATTTACCAGAACCTGAACCTCCGACTACTAGTACGTTTACGTTACCCATTTTGTCTAATGGCAAGTAATTATTTTCAGCTAATATAATACCTTTGTTTCTACTTAATATTTTGTATTGTTCTCCACCTTGGCTCCAATCACTTGAACCACTTTCCACATCTTTAAATTTATTTTTTGATTTTGATCTAAATACACCTATTAAGAAACATAGTGTAAATATTATTGTGAACCATAGTGTTGCTTTTCCAAAAGTTGGTATTATATTTGTTTGTAGTACTTTTGTTATTGATTTCAAGCTAGATATTTCGTTTATTATGTTTGCTATGAATTGGTCCATGTTTTTGCTTTCAGCTACTGTTACTGCTATAGGCGCAATTAATACTATTTCTAGAACTATCCAAAGTACTAGAAATAGTATTACAAACTTTTTATTTTCTCTAAATGCTCTCGCTATTTTATTTCCCATATATAATCACCTTTTCTTGTGTATTATCTTTCGTCTTGTTCTCTTTCTTGTACTAATTTTAATAGTACTGGGTTTTCTCCAACTATTTCATTTTCTTGTGCTAGTGGGTTATTAGCAACATTTATTGTATAAGCTACTTCTCCACCAATAATTTTATTTTCCTTATTAACTTTTAAGTCGCTTGTGTAATTGAATGAACCCCCATTTGTCGGTTCCTTGACCTCATTACTCATTTACCTATCCCCCTTAATTATTATCTTGTCTTATTTCAAACGCGAAATAAGATTTATATGGTTTTAACTTACATTTTCCTTTTACTTCATTTGTTTCTTTATCAAAATATAATATTGGTTTTATTTCTTCTGTTGTTTCTGGATCAATTATCGTTATTGGTCTTTGTAGATTTGGTGTGTAATTAATGTCTTTATATTCTGTTTCTTTTTCCGAATATAATGTATTGTATTTTGCTGGAGTTGGTTTTCTTGAAATTTTAACTTCGTCCTGGCTCAACACACCACTATTTACCACAACCTTGTCCTTTCCAAAAGACAAGATTATTAATTGATTGCCATTTTCTTGTGTTTTATCAACAAAGAATGTTTTTTTCCTATTCTCGCCAACTATTTCTTCTCTGCTTTTTAAGCGTTCTAACGTAAATCTTGGATCAGTATCATTTCTATTGATTTGATAGATTACTGTACTTACGTTTTGTGGGTCCATTATACTAAAATGTTTACCGTATATTTGGTCCATTTTGCACCTCTTTCTAATATGGTTTTTTTTCCATATTTTTTCTTTCGCATACTCTTATATTATACACCATTTATAAGAATATGTCAACATTTATGTTACCTTGTTTATATATCTCTTGGGTTAAACTTTGATATTTTCTTTATTTCTTTGTACAGTTCTTTTTCTTTTTCAGAAATATTTTTTGATATCATGATTCTAACCCTAATTATGAACTTTCCTCTACCGCCTTTTGAATCCCTATACCCTTTGTCAGGTATTTGAATTTCTTCGTCTGTTTGAATTCCTTGTGGTATAAATACTCCTATTGTTTCATCGATTGCATCTACATTTATTTTTGTTCCCAACACAGCTTCCCATGGGCATATGTTTACAGTAGTATATATGTCTGAGCCAACAAGTTTATACTTCTTATCTTCCGACATATTGATCTTTATTAATAAATCCCCGTTTTTTCCTCCATTTTTTCCTGGTCTTCCTTGCCCCATAAGTTTGATTTTCTCGCCGTTTCTAATTCCTGCCGGTATTGTTACTTTGAAGGTTTTCATTTTTCCTACTACTGTTCTTAAGGAAATAGATTTTGTTAGTCCAAAGAAGCCTTCTATTACAGAGATTTGAATTTCTGTTTCTACGTTTTCTCCTTGTTGAGGAGTTTTTTGTTTTCTTTTACTATTTTCCGAATCTTTTTCTTCTTTTTTAGTGTTTAGTCCAAATAGCACGCTTAGTAGTTCTTGGCGTGTAGTTTTTTGTTCCTTGTTTTGCTTTGCTTTGTTTTTGCGTCTTCCTATATGGGCATTCCACATTCTATCGTATTTTCTTTTTGTAGATTGATTTGTTAATGTTTTGTACGCTTCATTTATATCTTTGAATCGCTCTTCCGCATTTTTATTGCCTACGTTTACATCTGGATGGTATTTTTTTGCTTGTTCTCTGTAAGCTGTTTTTATATCGTCTATTGTTGCTTTTGGCGATTCTAGTCCTAGTATTTTGTAATAGTCCTTGAAAATCATTTGACATCCTCCAATATCATGGTGTTTGTATTATATCACATTCTTTTTTGTATTGGAATACAAAAGCTAGATTTTTGTGAAAAATCTAGCTTTTCTTTTTTTATTTATTAAAATAAGTTTTTACTTGCGGCCAAACTGTCTCCCCGCATTTGCTTTATAGCTTTGCTATCCCTAATTAACATACTGAATTTTTCTTTTGAAAGCGTCTCTATTAGATATTTCACTGCTAAATACGAAACATCATATCCATTTAATTTCTGTGTTACAAAATTTCCATTTTCATGACTTAAATCGTTCAAATTTATTGAATTTATATCTTGTTTCAAAATAGGAAATTTTTCTTTTACAAACCTGCCTTTTTCTTTTGATAAATTCATAGCAATTCCTTCGTCCATCCATGTAAAGTGTTCATTTTCTTGTCTTACACACTCGTTATATAGAATATGAATATATTCATGCACTATTTTTCTTAATTCTACTTCATATTTATATGTGTTTTCTTCAATTTGATTATCTATAAAAAAGAAGATTTTTCCATCTTGAATAGTTCCTTTACAATATTCTGGTATTTTATACGTTGTATAAAATTTTTGTATTCTTTGTACAAAAGATTTTCTATCGTCATATAAATTTATAATTACTTTCTTACATCTTTCTATTCCTAATTTTGTTAAAATTCCGTTCCTTTTCTTCTTTTATTTTTTGGAATATGTTGTTCATGAAATTTACATTATATTCTTTTTTGTTTTTGCTTATAAATTCAATACTTACGTCTTCATTTTCTATTTTCATATTTTCCCCTTTATTTTATAATACCATCAAGATTTAAAATCACCTTGATGGTATTTTGTTTTTACTGTGCGATTATACTTTTAGATTCTTGAGTATTAAGTAGTTTCTTGTGTCAACTTCTTTTTCTATTAATTTACCTTTTTCTACTAGTGATTTGATGCTTGCATCTATTATATATAGTACTGTTTTGTCTAGGTCTTTCTGTGCAAGCTCTCTTTCATATTCCAAGTCATAGCCCTCTGACTTTCTGTTCATTTCTATTTTGTCTGATACATATACTATTTTCGCTAATGTGTCCATTTCCGGGCTTGTTGTTGTATGGTATTTTATTGCATTTTGTATTTGCTCATCTAGTCCATATTTCTTTTTAGCAATGTCTGCTCCTATTTTACCATGTAGTATTTGATAGCTTATTTTTTCTATTTCTGTTATTTCTATATTGTTTTCTTCTACATATTTAAACATTTCTTCTTTTGGCATTTCTTTTGCAATGTCGTGAAGAAGTCCTGCTATTTGTGCTTTTTGCACATCTACTTCATATATTTGTGCAAGTTTAGCACACATTTCCATTACTCCAATCGAGTGGATGTATCTTCTCTCAGATAGAGTTTCTTTTAAGTCTTTTTTTATTGTGTCTATTAGTTCCAAATTATTATTTCCTTTCTATAAAGCTTTTACTATTTCTTCGAAGTTCATGTAATGAGAGGCTTTTACAAGTACTATGTCATTAACTGCAAGTATTTTCTTTATTTTGTCAATGGCGTCTTTTAATTCATCAAATGAATAAATCTTTTCTAATCCGTTTGCTTTTGCCGCTTCTGCTATTTGTTTTGCTTCTGTTCCGACAGTTATCAATATGTCCACATTGTCTTCTGCTGCCACTTTTCCAACTTTTTGATGTAATTCTGTTGCGTATTCTCCTAGCTCTCCCATGTCTCCTAATACTGCTATTTTTCTTCCACCTTGCATTTTGCTTAAGCAATCTAATGCTGCTTTCATAGAATCATAGTTTGCATTGTAGCAATCGTTTATTACTGTATAACCATATTCTGATTTTTGTATATCTAGCCTCATTGCTGATAGCTCAAATTCTTTTATTCCTTTTGCTATGTCTTGTTCTGATATTCCTAAAAGTTTTCCAACGCAAACAGCTGATAGACTATTGTAAACAAAGGCTTCTCCCTTTACAGGCACTTCTATTTCTTCATTATGGTTGACTTTGTATTTGCTTCCCGCTTCTGTATATTCTATGTCTGTTGCCATGTAATTACTTTGATTTTCTATTCCATATGTAATTACTTTATAATGGTCGTTTTCCGATTGCCATTTATGTAGTAAGTCATTGTCATTGTTTATGATGACTGTTCCTTCTTTTTGAAGTCCTTCTAGTATTTCTAGTTTTGCTTTTAGTATATTTTCTCTCGATCCCAGATTGCCTATATGTGCCGTTCCTACATTTGTGATTACTGCAATTGTTGGTTGTGCGATGTTTGTTAAATAGCTTAGTTCTCCAAAATGATTCATTCCCATTTCTACAACTAGTGCTTCATGGTCTTTTAATCTTAGCAATGTGAATGGCATACCTATATGGTTGTTTAGATTGCCTTGTGTTTTGAGTGTATGGTATTTTTGCGATACCACACTATATATGATGTCTTTTGTGCTTGTTTTTCCAACGCTTCCAGTTATTGCTATTACTGGTATATGATATTTTTCTCTTTTAAATTTTGCTATTTGGCCTATTGCTTTTACTGTGTCTTCTACTTGTATTATGAATTTCCCTGGCACGTGCTTTATTTCTAGTCCTTCTACTTTGTTAATTATACAACCTTTTGCTCCTGCTTTTAGTGCGTCTTCATAGAATTTGCTTCCATCAAATTTATCGCCTTTAAGTCCTACAAATATGTCATCTTGATTTATTTCTTTAGTATTTCTAGAGAAGTTTTCGCATATTTCATTTTCATCGCCATATATCAACTTTCCCATTGTGATGCCTATTATATCTTTTACAGTTATTTGTGTGTTCATAGTCTGCCCTCCAGCTTTTTTTATTATTATATTCCTACTGTAAAAATTTTGCAATAAGATATTACGTAAAATGTTTGTATTATAAATGTTGTCAACGCAAAAACACTGATAACATTTCTGCTATCAGTGTTTTTTTGCTACTATTTTAAATAATTTACTGTTACTACACAATCGCTATCTGTACGGTTCCAGCCTGCATCCCAGCCTTCTGGTGTTTCTCCTTCTTTAAATGGCACATTTACTGTTATTGATGGAATGTCAATAAACGCATCGTATTTTATTGTTGTTACACTCTCTGGTATTGTTATATTGGTTAAACTTGTGCAGCCCGCAAAAGCCTGTTTTTCAATGGTAGTTGCACTGTTTGGTATTGTTATTTGTTCAAGGGCACCACTGGCAGTAAAGCACTTTTCTCCTATCTCTTGAATCCCTTCAGAAATAACGATTTCTTTTATAGTTTTTTGTACTGTAAAATATCCTCCATACCTTTCTTCTGAGCATATACTTTCATCCCATAGCATTCTTTTAAGCTGTCCATAGCAATAAGTCTTTGCACTTTCTATTTTTTTCACAGGTTTTCCATTTATATAGTTTGGTATTACAACTGTTGTGTCACTTCCTTTGTATGTATTTATTGTTATTGTTCCATCATCTTCTTCTGTGTATTCCCAGTCTGCTATATTTTCTGGCTCTACCACTATGTCTTTATCTACATTGGTTACCTGTACTTTTTTAGTGTATATTTTTCCTGTTATCAAATCCTTTACTTTAAATGCATATGTTCCATTGTCCATTGCTGTATATGTGTTGGATTCTTTATTGTCTGGATTCGTTACAATGTAACCATTTATTTTCCCCGTTACTCTGTCCAAGTATAAATTTACTAATATTTCTCCTAAAAATCTATCAATTCCTCCTTTGCTTTCTATATCATTCCAAAAGAATTCTTCTGTTGCTTCTTCAATCCAGTTTTTATTTTTAAAGTATTCTAGCGCCTGTTCAAAGGTCATGCAATTCGCACTAGAATCCCTGTTATTTACCCATGTTGGCAGACTTCTTTTTATAATATCCTTTTTTTGTTCCTTACTTAGTGAATTTAAAAAATCATTAAGTTCTTTTTCATTTGTGATTATTGGAATAGTCATTCCTTCCACAGATTCTACTGTTAGTTCTACATGCCCCGACTTTTTGTTTTCTGGACTTTTACTTATATTTATTGTTACACTACTGTAACTTATTTCTCTTATTATAGTTCCATTTTTCTTCTTTATTGTAATTAATTCTTGGTCTCTATCTATCTCGTCTTCTGTTAATAGCTTTTTAGAGATTAAACTTGCTAGCATTGTGTCTGCACTTTCTTGTTCTTGGTTTGATTCTTTGTTTATGAAATTATGTTGTTTCCACATCCCCACTTCATCTTCTACTTGAGAAGCTCTTGTTTCAATCCTTGCGTCTTTTGATTTTACAACGATTCCGTTTTCATCTAGTAGTAAGTTTATTGTTACTCCTGCTAGTATTAAAAGTACAACTATTGTTACTACTAGTGCTATTAATGTTATAGCATTTTTGTTTTTTAGATTTAGTTTCTTTAAATCTGTTCTTTTTTGCTTTTCTTGTTCTTTCATTTGTTTCCTCCTATTTTTTTATTTTTTATCAGTCTTTTATTAAATATGTTATAAGACCACTTCAAAAAACGGCTATTTTTTAATTGAACATTATATTTAATAAAAATCTGAAATCCTTTGTTGTTATATTGGTTCTAGGACTTACGCGATTTTTTTATTTTATATATTCATTTAAAAATTTTATATTTTTTTATAGTATTATATTGATTTTTTATTGTTATTATGGTAAATTAAGCATATCAAAAGTTTTTATTAAATATAATGTTCAATTATATAAAAAAATCTTTATACCTTTTTGTTTTAAACTATTGACTTTTGCCTTAGAGTTGTGATATAGCAGAATCGGTTTTATCTTTAATTAAACAATATATTTAATTACCGTTTCTGTCAAACGTTTAACGCGCCCGCATTAGTGGGCGCGTTAATTTTTATTAATTTGAAAGTTTTCCTGTTTTATATTCAAAGCTAAAGAGGAGGGGTCCCCTCTCTTTGTTATTTGTTTGTTGTTCTGTTTGCCATTTCTATTGCTTTTGATACCATATTACCACAAGTTTTTGATGATACATTTCCCCAGCTTCCGTCTTGTTTTACTTGTTCATATACTCCCAATTCTTTTGCAATTTCTTCTTTTAAATTTTCAGACATTAATTTTCTTTTTGTCATTTTTCTGTCCTCCTATAAATTTAATTGTTATTATTTTTTGCTTTTTTTATTTTTTAATTCTAGAAGTTTATTGCATTAATGTGTTAATGTTCCATCTGGAGTATTTACAATTACTAAAATATCTTCTTCTTTTCCTGTTTGAGCATTTATATAAACTAAGAATTCATTATCTTCTACTTTTCCTTTGAATTCCCAACATAATATTTCTGTTTTCCATTTTGTTGGAATTATTGCCAAATTTTCACTTTGTATTTCTAATTGTTTGTTTAAGACTTTTTTTGCTTCTTCTTTTGTAATTAAGTTTGTTGCTATGTCTCTTGTATGATGAGAGTTTAGATATCCTGTTGTTTCTATTCCAAGCACGCTTCCATCATCTAACGCTACTTTTAATTTTATTAAGTCTGGATATATTACTACTTTTTCGCCATTTTGAGCTGTTTGAGAATATGCGTAGTTAATTGTAACAACTCCATTTTGTTTTAGATAATAAGTTTCTTTCATATCTTTGTAGCCATGCGCATCTAAGAATTGTTTTCCTATTTCGTCTGCTTTTTCTTGTGATATCGTCTCTGCATTTACAGTTTTGTTATAGTTTGCGAATATTACATGTCCACCCTTTTTTGCTATTGATATTGTTGCCGTGATGTCTGACTCTTTCATTTTCACCGAGAAGTCAAATGATGGTATTTCTGCATTCTCCGAATATCCATTTGAGTTAATGTTTTCTATCTTGTCTTCTCCGTAAAATTCTTTTACTATATTCTTAGCCTTTTCTTCGTCAATATCATCCCCTGTTAGTCCTTTCTTTTCTACTGATGTCATGTGTTCCGAAAATGCTCCATCATATATAAGTCCCGAATACTCGTGGAAATTTTCTTCAAGGCTTGAAAAGCTATCTTGCGAGATGTTTGTAACTTGTGTTGCAAATACATTGTTACCTTTTCTAGTTAGTTCTCCCCATTTTATTCTTCCCTCATTCAAGTCTGCTGATAGCTGATTTAATGAATTTTCTAATTCTACACTATATGTGTGTAATTCCTTTATGTTGTCAAAATCTTCTTGTGTTAGGTTCTCTCCCTTTATATTTTTTCTAGACAACGCGTAGCTGTAATCGCTTACTTGGTTTAAAAATTTTGAAGTTTTTTCAAGTTCATTACTGCTTATTGGTAATTGCGATAAATATGTTTGTGCAATTCCCGCTTCTCTCCATACGTTTGTTAATGTCTCTGCTCCATGCTCCGGAGTTGTTGATATTAGTGCTTTTGCTAAGTATGTTTCAACATTTTGCACATAATCAACTAGCTCAAAAAATGACATGTTATAATTATTTTCTGCCGCTATCTTGTATTTACGATTTTGTTGGTATGCATAGTACCCTATTGCCCCTATAATTGCAACTGCTAATATTATTGCAATTATTATTATTGATTTTTTATTGTCTTTCAAAATAAATCCCTCCATTATTTACAAAATCTGTGTTTCCCTATTGTTTTGATGTGTGGTCTTGACCAAATCCACTTGTTTGTTGCTGTGTTCGGATTAAAGTAATATATTGCTCCTCCTGTGGGGTCCCATCCGTTTAATGCATCTCGCGCCGCTTTTACTACTGTCGATTCATCTTCTAGAGCTACGTTTATTTGTCCATCAGATACTGCTGTAAATGCTCCTGGCTGATATATGACTCCTGATATTGTGTTTGGGAAGTTAGGCGCTTTTACTCTGTTTAATATTACCGCTCCAACTGCTACTTGTCCCTCATATGGTTCTCCTCTTGCTTCTCCGTTTATCGCTCTTGCTAGTAATTGTACATCTGACGTTGTTCCAGAGTCGCTTGCTGCCACTGATTTTTCTGCAAATAGATTTTCAGAAATTAATTTTCCTATTAAAATTATCCCTAGAATTGCGAATATCAAAAGAATCGTTTTGGCTATCTTTTTCATTTTGTTCTCCTTTCGAAATGCATGTTTTTTATATTATTGGTAAGTTTTCTAAATTTATTCATTTTGCTTTTATTTTTTTTCATATTATGATAAAATCTTTTTAATACATTTTTAGAAAGGAACGAATTTTTAAATGAAAAAAATTTTGTTATTTTATGCATCTTTTGGTGGTGGTCATTTATCTGCCGCTCGTTCAATAGAAAATTGTATAAATACATATTATAAAAATGTTAATGTTGAATTAATAGATTTTATGGAATATGCAAATAAAGAATTTAATAAAATTGATACTAAAGATATTTCTAAAAAGAAAGAAAAACTAAAAGAACTAGAAGAATTATTAAAAGAAAAAGAATTAAATAAAGGACAACAAAGTATAGAATCATATTACAACCAATTAATAGAATTAATTAAATTTAATTTGATAGATTCACTTCCAATAAGTGAATTGGATAGAATAGAATCTTTTTTAGAAATTGATTTGTTTAATAAAGTAGAAATTAGTAATTTTAATCCAAGACCGGCTGTAAAATCGTTGAAAAAAATTGATTAATCTATTAAAGTAGCAAAAAATTATTGCTACTTTTTCTATTATTTGATAGATTATTCCATTTATCTAAGAAAATGGGATTTTTTATACTAAATTTTAATAAAAAAGGAAATGAAATACAATTCATTGCCACCTTTTATATTAACTCAATTCTTATTCCTAAAACTCCATACTGTTTTTGTTTTTCTTTAGTATAGAATTGTTCAAGAGTATTAATTAATTCTTCCTTTGTCATAGATTTATCAGATAAAACAGAAATATTAAAATCTCTAAACATGTCCTCAAAAGTATTGTATCTTAATAAACCAGTAACTTTAGCATTAAACGATTCATTTAAGTTAGGTTCTTTTAGAAATTTAATAGTATCTCCAATTTTTATTTGTTGTCTTTTTTCATCAAAAAGTCTAATTTCGATTCTTTTTGTGCCATTAAGTATAAAATTATAATACTTAGGTTGTAATTTCATTTCATATTTCATATTATCTTCACCTATAAAAATATTATATCACAAGGCAATAAAAAAATTAAATAATACAAATTTAATTAGATACTATTTAATCTGTC
>OJKI01000125.1_pt1 | contig 35344 bp, 46 predicted proteins | sample 1596431 | NCBI WGS metagenome assembly OJKI01 (sample SAMEA4350165, study PRJEB24818) | metagenome | biome: human; feature: gut; material: faeces | place: Denmark | collected 2013-09 | reverse complement strand
TTGATGATCTGGTTGGTCACGAGCGTGACGCTGTTGGAGGGGTAGCCTGCGTGGTTCTTATCGGCCACGATCCAGACGATCGGGCTGCCGTACAGGCTGCCGAACTTGACCTTCGACTTGTTTGCGAGGTTGCTCAGTTTTTGGGCCATGAGTTGTGTCTCCTTTCGGTGATGGTTTGAGCTCCGGGAAATAGCTGAAGAAATAGGCGTCCATGTTCTGCCGCAGGTGGTAGGTGTTGCCGTGTGAGATGTGGCCCGTCCAGCTCGCGTAGGATTGCACGACGCTGTCGAGTGTCATCTTGCCGGAGTCCACCAGCCCGCGGAACTTGCGGATCTTGCGCTTCATGTTGTCGATGCTCTTGGCTCGCACTTTTCTCACGACCTTGCCGGTCTGCGTGAGGTAGGTGTGAAAACCGAGGAAGTCGATGCCGTTCTTCAGCGGGAGGATCTGCGTCTTGCCGTTCAGTCGAAGGCCGAGCGGCTTGATGTACGCCTCGATCTCCTTGAGTATCTGCCGGAGCAGCAGCTTGTCGCTGTGGATGATGTAGAAGTCGTCCATGTACCTGCCATATACGAGGCCGCGGTCATCCCTCAGCCAGTGGTCGAAGGCGTCCAGATAGAGCAGCGCGAGCAGTTGGCTCGACTGGTTGCCGATCGGGATGCCGGGGTCTGGCGTGCTGTCAATTATGAGCCACAGCAGCCACTCAGCGAAGTCGATCAGCTCGGGATCCTTCAGCCACTTCAGGGCCAGGCGGGCCGTTTCGTAACAGTAGGAATGGAGCAGGGTGTAAAAGAACTTTGAAAAATCGCCCTTCAGTACCCAGCCGTCGGCGTAGTCCCACTCGTTCATCGGCCGGGGCGGCAGGCCGGCAGCCTTGCGGGCTGCTTCGTCTGCTGCCTTTCGGCTGAAGAAATAGTGGCGCATGGCCGCAGCCAGACGGTCGAGGCCGTCGTGGGTGCCTTTGCCGATCTGGCCGGCGTAGTTGTCCCGGATAAAGCGCCGGGAGAACGCCGGCTCGAGGACGTTGTCGCAGAGCGAGTGCTGGACGACTTTGCCCTCGAAGTCGATGGCGAGGACGAGCCGCTCCTTGGGCTCGTACACCTTGAAGGGGTAGTAGGGCCCGAAGGAATAGTCGCGCCGCTGGAGCCTCTCAGAGAGGGCGACGGTGCGCTCGATGGCCTCCATGCGGTAGCGCATGGCGGTCGGGTTGTCGCGCTTTCCGCAGCGGGTTTTGCGGTATGCTTTGTAGAGCGCGATGGTGCTGTTTACGATATTCTCCATTGAAAAGTCTCCCCGCCGTGTATAGCTCCGGCCACGCTTTGCGTGCGCCGCCGGGGGCATCGGCGGTCTTGTGTTTACCCATGACCGGGCCGGTCAGACGGCCGCGGCTGCGGGAGGGATATGCCTTCCTTGGATGATGGGGCACAGTGTTCGCCGTCCGTCTCCGGGCGGTTAATAAGTCGGGCGATCCATCGAAGCGGGGCGCAGGCCGTTGTTGCCGTTGTAGGCGTTGTTCCTGTTCAGAGTGCCATCGGTGTTGACGTTGCGGGCGTTGTTGGCCGAGCCGGCACGAAAAAAACAAGGCATACCCCGAGGGCCGCCTCACTGGTGACGCTTCTGCGCGTCCAGCTTGGCGGCCCTCTCTTTATCGGTTTTGTACCATTTGGCGGTCTGGTTCTTCACGCCGGCCGCCATCTTCGCCCAGTATGCAAAGGCGTCATCACTGAAGCCGCTGAGGATCTCATGCGCGAGCTCGATGTGGTGGATCAGCTTTCGGCAGTTGCGAAGCGCCGACCGCTGCGCGCGATACCTGAGCTCATGCTCCTCGGGATCCGTCAGGAGCAGATCGTTGGCCTCCATCAGATCGGCGACGAGGTCGCTGGCCTCGTTCATCATCCTTTGTGCCAGACCGAGCCGCTCCTTCTTCGGGAAAACGGCCGGGTTTCTGGTCTTGATGTAGGTGTGTTTCTCGAGCTCCTTGGCGTCCGTGATGACCTGCATCTCGGGCAGTTTGTCACGGCCGAAGGGCGGGCGGCCTACATTGGCCCGCTCGTATGGCCGCGAGTGTCCGTTGCTTGCCGTAGTATCTCACCTCCTCGCCTTTGATTGTGACGCGGGCGCTGCTGCCGTCGTAGGTCTTGCCCTGAATGACGATGACGCCGTCCTCCCGCTTGCAGCAGGAGCAGGGCAGGGCCAGCTCGACGAACAGGTGCGCGATGATGCAGGAGGCTTCGGCCGGTGGGATTGGGGTGTAGTTGTAGCAGTTTCCCATCAGCACTCGAGCCTTTGAAGTGAAGCGTTCCAGACGCCAGACTTCAGCGTGATGCCTGTTAAGTCTGCGAATGTGATCTGGAACGGGTTGCTTGTGATGTCGCTGAAAACGGCGTCCCACAGCGTTGCGATCTTGCTGGTGTTCTGGCCGACCGCGTTGCTCAGGTCGTTGGCCGATGCCTCGGCAGCCTGCGCGATTGCGATGGCCTGCCGGGCGAGTGCCAGAGCCTCCTCGGCCGTAGCCTGCGCGCCGAGGGCGATGGCCTTGTAGGTCTCGTAGTCCTCTTTGGTGGCGTAGGCGTCGGCGGGGATGTAGGCGGTCACGTTGGTGGCCGTGCCGATCGCGGTGACGATGTCGATGGTTTTCTCGACGATGGTGGCGCCGCCGGAGGGCGGGATCCACTCGGCCAGATCGCCGCAGTTGCCGTAGCAGTACAGCACCTCGCCGACCTCGGGATCGGGATCTTCGGCATAAAGGCCGAGCTCGCGGTAGTAGAAGCCATCGGTCTCGTCGCCGTTGGTGAAGATGCCGCCTACGGCCACGGTGCCGTCGCCGTTGATCTTCAGCTTCGTGATGTCGACGGTCGCCTTCGGGCTGACCACGCCGGTGAGGGTGCGGGGCGTCTGGCCCTCCTCGAGGTAGCCATCGCCGAGGACGATCTTGGTGTAGTTGATCTTCTGGCCGGCCACGCCCTTCGCCAGAACGATCAGGCCGGCGGTGGTGATGTCGTTGTTGATAAATGCAGCCATGTCTATCTCCTTTCCTTAGTCTGAGATGACCGCCGCGTCGGTGCCGATGCTGACGGTCTCGCGGTTGTTGTCGTGGACGACGGTCGCGTGGTAGATGTGGATCTCGTCGCTGCCCATGACGTGCACCTCTTGGGTGTGATCCCTGACGGCCATGCCGGAATAGAGGAACATTTCGCCGGTCAGGCAGATCAGGATCGCGTCGAGCCACGAGCTGCGGCGCTTGACCGTCCGCAGCAGCTTCAGGAACAGGTCGAGGTTGCTGTTGACGAGGCTCGGGTTGTCGCTCAGCACCTTGAAGTGATGCGGCTGCCCGCCGTACTGATACCACTCCCTGACCTCGCCGGTGCCGAAGTAGTCGGCCACGATCTGCTCCACGGCGTAGGGGGTGCCGAGTTTCGCGTAGACGCGGTCGCTGTTGCGGATGACGGCCCGCTTGGCTGCGATGGGCGCGGTGCTGTCATACCACTGGATGTTCAGCTCCCACGCCATTTCGTCGAGCTCTGCGTCGCTGAGCTGGTCGATCTTGTCCCACCTGCTCAGGAGCTTCAGGCGCGCATAGGCGTCGCGGCTGATGATGTCGCAGCCGGTGGCGAGGCCCTTGTCGCTGCCGTCCTCCTGCATCCACGCAGGCAGCAGCTTGACCATCTCGGTCTCATTGAGCCGCATTTACACCACCTCACTCTCGACCTTGTGGCTGACAGTCAGGTGGCCGCTGAACTTGGCGACTTGCGTGTCGTCGAGGGCCTTGTAGGTCGGCTTGACGACGTCCACGCGGAAGGCGCCGGTCAGGTTCTCGCCCCACGAAGGCGAGAGGATCCGCTTGCGGAGCTGGTCGGGGTTGATGTCGCGGCCGAGGGCTGCGACTTGCCACTCGTTGTAGCGGTCGATCGCGCCGCCGGTGCCTTCGACGTTGGCGATCACCTCGGCCTCGTTCTTCGGCGTGGTGTAGTACACGATCTCGATGTCGTAGGTCTCGACCTCCGGGGGCACGGCACTCACCTTGTCAGTGAGCGGCCGGATGTCCTTGGCGTTGACCACGTCCAGCACCTTCGCCAGCATGGCAGCGTCGGGGATCCCGCCGCCTTCCAGCAGGGGCACGATCTTGACGCAGCCCTCAAGCGTGCGGGTGATGATGATGTCGACGCTCTCGGCGGCCGAGAGGCTGCCCTTGAGCGTGATGGTCAGCAGGCCGTCGGTGTAGTCGACGGTGTAGTCCGCGTCCTTGACCGCCGCCGCGCTCTGCCCGTGGGCCTTCACGACGAGGGTGTCGGTCAGAAGTGTGCCGCCGCCCTTGAAGGCTTTGCCGTCGTAGACCGTGAGGGTCTCGCTGACGGTTTCCTTCTCGCTGACGGCCTTTGCGTCCACGATGGAGCTGTCGGCCGTCATTACCCAGTAGATGTAAGCCTGTTCAGGGCCCGCGGTGGATCTCTTGGCGGGCGCCAGACGGATCCGCTCGCGGAGGCGGTTGTCGCCCTCGGTGGTGTAGGGCTCGCCGTCATCGCCTCCGGCCGTTTCGGTCAGATTGGTGACGGACTCGATGTAGGGGATCAGGTCGACAAGGGTGGTGATCGTGCCGGCTGCGTAGCCGTTGAACTTCGTGCCGTTGCTCACGGCCGAGGTCGGCACCTCCACAGAGTAGGCGCCAGCTTGCAGCACAGCGATCTCGTCGGTTGCAAAATAGTTTTCGCTGTCCGGCGTCACCTTCGTCCACTTCGGAATGATGATGTTTTTCTCCTGCGGCGTGGAGACGGAGAAGCGCATGGTCGTCTTGGCCGGTGTGCCTTCCAGTCTTTTCACGTCCTGCCGCTCGCCGATGGCGTCCAGCACCTCGCCCCTCGCATAGCGGAGGAGCGTCTGCCGGCCGGCGTCGTTGAGGCTGTTGTAGAGGGCAACGAACACGGGCACGAGAGCCTCACCGAAGATCCGGCGCTCGTCGCCCGGGTAGAGCGGCTCGCCGGCGCCCTTTTCGAGCTCGGTGATGATGGTCTTGTATAGGGTGCTCGCGTCTGTCGTGGTGAGTTTGATGTCCTCGCCGTAGGTGTTTGTCGCGTCGCTCACGCTGTTCACCTCCTTCATGTGATGTTGTCGATGCTGGCCCGCAGCTCGAAGTCGCCGGTCTGAGCGGTCAGGGCCTTCAGGTCGGAGTCACTGAGCTGCACGCGGGGCTCGTAGGTTTCCACAACGAACTCCACGTCGGCGGCCAGATCGGTCGCAGCGGTTTCACTCGGCTTGTCGATCAGCGTGCGGTCGATCCCCTTGATGCGCTCGTAGGGCACCTCCCCGCGGATGGTCTTGAGGAGGTTCTGCACACAGATCTCGGGCGCTCCGTTGCCAGATGCTTTCATTGGGATCACCTCGCTTTACTTGAGCTGCGCATTGGTTGGCTTTTTGGATGCTTTGGCGCTGCTGGAGGCTCCGACGTTCACAGCCGAGGAGCTGATGCCGAGCTCCTTGTAGGTGGCGATGCCCGCCGCCGACTTGGAGCTGCTGCCGCTCTTGCCGCTGCTGCTGGATTTTCCAGAACTGGCCTTTTTGCTGCTGGCCTCCTCGGCGTACTCTGTCAGCTTGATCGTGATCTTGCCGGTCAGGATCCTGCCAAGGTTGTCCAGCTTGGTGTCTGATAGGCTCACGCCTGTGAGCTGAAGGTTAGCCGGGCCGAAGCGCCGGCCGGCCAGATAGAAGGGGGCATACTGCCCGACCAGCGCCGTCCACGACTCGTACTCGCTGCGCACGTCGCAGCCGACCGCGGCGGCCAGATCGAAGTCGAAGCTCATGCTTTGCAGCTTGAGTGCCTTGGTCTTGGTCGCCGGGGATCCGGCTTTGTCGTCGCTGTTTTCCGTGTCGAGCTCGACGCTGTGAGAGACGCCATTCAGGGCGGCGATCCTCTGGCTGGAGACGCCCCACGTCTTGCCGTTCCATGATGCCATGACGGCCATGTCTATCCCTCCTTACTGCGGGCCAGAAGTGCTGCCTCCCATGCTGTCGGTGTGGGTGTGGCCGGTCAGGCTGATGCCCGTGGCGGTCACGTCTGCCGACGGGACGCTGATGCCCTTGTCCTGCATCGTGAGCGCGCCCTTCTTGACGGTGATGTCGCCCGGGACGATACCGTCCCACTCTCCATCCATGCGGGAGAGGATGATGCCGGTGCCGTCCTCGAACATAGCATAGGCGACTTCTGTTCCGGGGGTCAGGTTTCCCATCTCTCCGCGCAGATACCACGGGATCGTCAGCGGCCGTGTGACCATGCTGTCGGCGGTGCTCGGGAGCACTCTGGCCGTGGTTTTGTCGCCGTTCCTGTCGGCCTTTCCCTCCACGCTGGAGATCTTGCCCTTCTGGATCATTTGGTTGTTGCTGTTCATCAATATCCCTCCAGTGGCTTGCGGAGGTATAGCTTGCTCCGCGTCTTGACGTAGTCGTGCCGGATCCGGCTGATGAAGGCCGCGCCGTCCCACGACTTAACGCCCTCGGTCGCCAGCGCGACCACAGATCCCGCCGCATAGTCTCGCAGCAGCGAGCCCGTCCAGAGGGTGCCGACGGTCGCGTTTTTGTTGGCGTCCCGGAGGAGGCCCTTGGCGAAGCGGTCGGCCTCGCTCTGGTCGGTCATGCGGAATGGCAGGATCCGGCGCAGCACCTTGTCGCCGCCGTTCGGGGCTGCGAAGGTGCCGGTCAGGCCGCCGTTGACGGCTTCGGCCGAGCCGTAGGCGTTGGTGCCCTCGTCGCGGTACTCGAAGTCATTGGCCGGGGTGATGGTGATGGTGTCGACGGGCTGCTGGCTTTCCATGTGCGCCTCGTCGTAGACGACCAGCTTGCCGTCATACACCAGAAACGCCGCGCCCTCGAGGGTGCAGCGGTTTTGAAAAAATGCGAAGTCTGCGAGGTTGTTCTGCTCGACGTAGTCGTAGGTCTGGTCTGTGATCCCGTAGGTCTCGAGTGTCAGGCCGTGGCGGCCGGCGATCTCTTGGGCCAGTTGCAGAAACTTGACCTTTTCCCACGACTTGCTCCGCTTATCCTTCGCAGACTGCGGGACGGAATAGGCCCGCAGGGTGATGATCCCGGACTCGGGGACGACGCTCTCGACGAACATTTTGCCCGTCTTGGCCGCGCCGTCCTCGATGGCGATGCTGTCGCCCTTCTTGGGGTTCCACGAGTCCCACAGCTCGCGGGTGTCGTTGAGCTTGAGCAGCAGCTCGTCGCTCTGCTTTTCGGCGTACATATCGTGATAGCAGCGGTGGACGCTGATGTCCGGGTAGATGTCGACGCCTTCGTATAGGATCTTCACGGCGTCACCTCCTCCACGGCGGCAGGGTCTCCGGCGTTTCCACGGTCTCGACGATTGGGATCCGCACGGCCTCGCCGCCCTCGAAGATCAGCACGTCGCTGAGGTCGGGGTTGGCTGCGATGATGGTGCTTGCCATGCGCTCCTCGTTGTAGGCGACGAGCGCGATGCTGTCGAACGTGTCGCCGCCCTGTGCCACATAATCAATAAAGCCGACTGTCTGCTGTGACATAAGCGCCGCCCTCCCTTCTGCTGAGTGCCTCGAGAATGAAGTCGATGAACTCCGGCTCGAGGTCGCGGAGCTTTCGGATCAGTGCGTCCTCGTCAGTGTCGCCCTCGACCTTGATCTGCGGAGAGAAGGACAGGCCACTCAGGTCGTAGACCACAGCAGTGCCGGAGCCGCCGCTGAGCAGCTCGTAGTCGCTTTCGCCGTCAGATGCCCCGAGCATCCGGCCCGCCTCTGCCCAGTAGGACAGGTTTTGCGAACGGTATGCAGGGTTAAAACTGATGACCGCCTCGGTCGGGTAGCGTGGATCCTCGCCGGCGATGGACGGCCCTCTTGTGAAGCCGCCGGTCGCATAGCCAGAGACAGACGTGCTGCCGCCTCCACCTCCGAACAGGCCGGCGATCTTGGAGATGACGCCGGAGCCGAAGCTGACGATCTTCGATACCCAGCCGACAATCGTGCCGAGCACGCTGGCGATGGGTTCCAGAATAGACAGCAGCGGAGTCAGCAGTGGGGTGATGGCGCCGATCAGGCTCAGGATCGGGGGGAGTAGTGCCTGAACGAGCTGCATCAGGGGATCAAGCAGCGGCATGATGACGCTGTTGACGATTTGCAGGGCCACTTCCAGCAGCGGGGTGATGACCGGCAGCAGGCTCGAGATGATGCTCACCAGCACAGGCAGCACGGCGCTGACGATCTGCGTGATGATAGGGAGCACGGTGGCAAGCAGGCTGGCAATAGGCGGCAGGATCGCGGAGACGATCTGCATGAGTGGCGGGAGGAGTGTCTGCACGAGGTTGAGAAGCGGCGGGAGCAGAGTGCTCATTAGCTGCGTCAGAACTGGCAGAAGGTCGGCCGCGAGCTGAGAGATCAGGGGCAGAACGTCCTCGAGGGCGTCGGCCGCGCCGGTCAGGAACTCGTCGACAAACGGGGCCGCAGCCTCGACCGCCTTGGAGATGGCCGGAGTGATCTGCTCCATCAGTTTTTGCAGGGTCGGCATGAACTTGTTGAGCCCGTCGAACACAGTGTTCGCCATAGGCTTTAGGGCCACTTCGAGCCCCTGCTTCATAACCTGAAGCCGCTCGGCGAAGTCGTAGGTGTCATCAGCTGCGCCGGCGATTGTCTCGCCGTTTTCTTGCAGCTCAGCCGTCAGGTCTGCGACGGCCAGAGAGCCGTCTCGGATTGCTGCGGCCATCGTGGAGCCTGCCCTTGTGCCGAAGATCTCCGACGCGATGCTGGCGGCCTCTGCGGCCGTCCCGGCGTTTTTGATCTTTTCGTAGTACATGGCGAGCCCGTCGCTGGCGCTGATGCCCTCCTTGGCGAGTGTGGCGACGCTCTTTTTCATAGCGCCGAGCACTTCGTCGGTGTTTACGCCGGCCTTGTCGAGCTGGCCCATCAGGGCGCTCGCCGTCTCGAAGGAGTAGCCCATCTCCTGAAGCTGCGGGCCGAACTTCTGCATATCTGCCATCAGATCTGTGAAGCCCATGCCTGTGCTCTGGCTGACCTTAAAGATGTAGTCCATAGCGCCGCCCATGTCGTCGGCGTCGATGCTCCACTGTTGGAAGGCTTGGCTCGACTCCTCGATCACGCTGCCGAGGTCGTCCCCGAGCATATCGCTCACTTGGATGGCCTGCTTGGAGATCTCCTGAAGCTGCGGGCCGGTGAGGCCGAGGCGGGTGTTGTAGTCTGCGATCGCCTTGCTGGCGTCCTCCATTGTGGTCGGGACGCTCTTGTAGACGGCGTCGAAGTCATCCAGAAGCCCATCCAGCGCGTCGCCGGTGGCGCCGGTTCCGATGCGGATAGCATCAGCAGCGTCATCGAAGGACGCGCCGAGATCCTTCATGTACTTTCCAGCCTCGATGACTGCCTTGCCTGTCGCCACAGCGATGCCGCCCACGGCTGCACCAACGGCCAGCGCCTTCACGTTCAGGCCGCTGATTTTCTTCTGAGCCTGTTCGATGGCTTTGCCGAGTGATGGGTCGATGCTGCCGGCCAGATTGACGACCGCCTGCATCGTTTTTCCGTTTGCCATGTGCGTCACCTCCTTCTGATGTGTGGTTTCTTAAAGCTGGCCGCACGAGTCGGCCGGCTCGCTTGGAGCCGCTTGGCCTCCTCGACGGCCTCCCCGTATTCGGTCAGGAAGTCGGTCAGCCTTCGCTCTCCGAGGTCTCGCGTTGATGTGTGGAAGGCTCGGGCGTAGTCTCGGATTGCGCGTCGGAGCTGTCGGGGGTGTAGGGTTCCTCCGACTTCCCGGAAATAAAATCCCGGCCGATCCTCATAATCTTCATAACGTCGTAGCCGCGGACGCGCTCGAGGTCGGAGATGTCGATCTCAGGGTTGACCGCGATGATGGCAGCGAAGCCGAGGTAGAGGTGCAGGCCGTAGTCCAGCTCGGCCGCGCCGGCTGCGTTGCCATTCTTGGAGCCGCTGGCGCTCAGCTTTCTGGCGTCAGCTTCAGCAAACGCCTGTGCGGTGATCTCGCTGATGTCATAGGTCAGCTCGTTGTAGCTCTTGCCGTTGATCTGCACAGGGTTGTCGAGCTTGATGGTGTTCTTCATTGGGTGCGTCTCCTTTCGATAAACAGAGGGCGCCGCATAGGCGCGGCGCCCTTCAGGTTACAGCAGGCTGCGGATGTCCTTGGCGTAGTCGACGCCGCCGACGCGCAGGATCGTGTTGAGCTGGTCGATCAGCCAGTATTCAGCGCCGCCGACGTAGAGCTGGTAGCGGCTCACGGCAAACGTGGCCTCGTTCTCGCTGGTGTTGCCGGGATCCACGGAGAGGCCCGGGATGCCCTTAGAGACGCAGCGGAGGAACGCCTTGCAGCCTTCGGTCTTGGTGGAGCCGTCGGCCTGCTTGACGTCCTGAGCCCAGCGGATCTCGATGGTCTTGCTCTCGAGCTTCATCATGTTCCGCAGGCCGAGGTCGATGCCGATCTTGGTGATGGATGCCTCCATAGCCTCGATCTGGCCGAGGATGGGGGCGGTATAGGTTCCCATAGCCTTGAAGTCAGCGGTCACGGGAGTGACAGCCGGCAGCGCGATGGTCACGTCTTTGGCGACGAGAGTGCCGCCGATGTAGACGGTGTCGGCGAGGATGGGGCCCTTCAGGTCGAGCCACAGGTTTGCCATTACTCGTCACCTCCTTCGTAGTAGACAGAGAAGCCCGCGTCGGTGTAGGCGACGTAGACGCTCGCAGACTTGAGGGGCGGGGTCGGGGTGACGGCGATGTCCCAGCGGAAGTCGCCATTCATCACGTCCGTGGTGCTGTTCTCGCTCTCGAGGAACAGGATCACGGGCTCGCCCAGCAGGGCGCCCATGCTCACATAGCCGTCGAGCTTCTCCTGCTCGCGGTTGATGATGCGATCCTTCAGCGCGCGGGTCATAGGGCTGTCGATCTCAGGGCTCCACTCGCGCTGGAAACTATTGGTGATGTGCATGAGCATACGCATGGAGACGTCAAAGATCGCGCGAGGATCCACGTCTGCGCCGTATGTGTAGGCGGCCGTATGGTCGCCCCACAGTACCCACTCGCCTCCCCATGCGACGGCGGTGCTGATGCCGTTCTGCGTCAGCTCCTTGCCGGTCTGCTGGTCGAAGCCGCGGTTGTTGGCGTTGGCCCCGAAATACTGCTTGATGACGGGGATGGCCTTGTTGCCGCAGGTCTCCATCGGGACGCTGTTGTGGCTGAAGTCGGCGCGCATGAGCTCGACCACGGCCAGCGTGCTCAGGTGGAACACGTTGCCGAGGTTGTCCACAGCCTGCGGCCAGTAGACCTTAGAGCGCTCGCCGGTGAAGGCGTTGGCCTTCTTCCATGCGATCGCCTTGGTGATCGTGTCGACCGCCTGCGCGGTGCTGTCCACGAGGGGCAGGTCGGCCACGACGAAGGCGTCCCAGTGGCCGTTGATCTTCTTGCAGGTCATCAGCATGGCGTTATAGACGGCAGGGCTGTGACTCCAGCCGGGGGCCGCGATCAGATTGCAGACCGCGAACTGCTCGGGATAGAGCAGCGCGATCGCGCTCAGGCCGCTGTACTCGCCGGAGGAGGTGACGCCGCCGATGATGTCGCTGTCTGCGATCTCAGAGTCGTCCACCTCGCTGAAGCTGGCCGTCAGGCTGCCGGCGAGCTGCGCGTCGTCCTTCAGGCTGGTGATGATGACCGTGCCCTTGGTGAAGTTATAGTCCACAGCGTAGTCGGTGCCCTCGACGTAGTTGCCGCTGTCATTCTTTGCGATGGTCAGGGTGTCGAGGATGATCTTGTCGCTGGCGAACTCGGCGCGGCCGCCGGTGAAGGTGAGGGTCTTGGTGGTGGCCGTCTCCTTGCGGTGCTTGCCCGCGGAGGGGTCGAGCACATTGATGACGTAGATCGGGCCGATGTTCCCGATGATGTTGTTGAAATGCGCGTACACGGCCTCGCACAGGGTAAAGGTGCCCCAGTCGGACGAGTAGCCGATCTTCTTCTGAGCGTCGACCAGACTGGTGATCTTGATCGGCGCGTTGATGATGCCGGCCTCGCCGAAGCCGCGCACGAGGTTGACGGGCGCCGTGCCGATATAGACCGGTGTGGTGCCCGCCTGCACGGCGCTCTGTGCCACGGTCTCGCCGATGTGGCCGTAGGCGCCGTAGAGGTATTCGTTTGCCATCTGCTTATCCTCCTTTGCATGAAATTAGAGCAGCCGAGCGGCTGCCCTTAAAGCAGGTGTTGGTAGCTTTTCGGGTTGCGGGTCAGTGTCTCCTCGACGGAGAACTCAGCCCATGCAAACCAGTACGGGTAGAAGTCGGGGACGGCGTCTTGCTCCGCGACGGGGCCGAAGGTGATGCCCTTCTCCTTGATGACGCGGAGGTCGCCGAGGTACTCGGCGTTTTCAATCAGCCGGAGAGCTGTGTCCACAAAATTCCATGCGTCACGCCAGCCCTCTCCGTTCTTCACGAAGTAGGAGGCCGCCGCCTCGTTGTATTGCTGGATGTAGGTGCCGCTGCCGTCGCCCTTCGGCTTGAAGATGTCGGGCCCGTGGTAGCCGGGATCCCACGCTGAGAAGCAGAGCCGGATCTTGATGTCTCGGGCACTCTGGAGCAGGTCGTCGTCGCCCTGAACGATCTGCACGCAGACCGACGGGATCGGCGCGGCGATGTTCGGTGGCGTCCTGTCCTTCGATGGTACGAAAAGCGAGAACGCGGCCGGGTTTACCAGCTTGTATGGGTAGGAGGCGTCCGTTGCGTTGTCGTCGGGGAGCTTCAGCTTGACCAGAGGGCAGACCTCGGCGGTCAGCCAGTCCCGGACGGTTTCGATGCTGTTGACGATGGACATGGGGCACCTCCTACATGGTGACAGTCTGGCCGAGGGCCACGGTGGCGATCCCCATGTCCTCGCTCCAGTCGTTGACGATGTACTCGCGGCCGTCGACGTTGAGCCCTTCGCCCGCCGGGCGCCGAGCGGGCAGATCCTCGACCGCCGCGTAAAGCAGCAGAGAGGACTCCGCGACGCTCAGCTCTTGCCCCCCTTGGCGTTCCTTCAGGGCGTTGTCGTCCAGCACGGCGGCGATGGCTTTGCCTTCGACGGTGTGCTTCTCACCGAACTCGTCGAGATTGAGAAACGTGCGCCGACGGTCAGCCTCGACCATCGCCTTGAAGCTGAAGGCCATCAGACGGGATCGGCGGCGCCGATCTGAGGGGGCTCCTCGTCGTCGGCACCGTCATCAGGTTGCTCGGCCTTGGTGGCCTCGATGGCAGCGATGACGTCGGCCTTCTTGCGCATAGCAGAGGCGTCCACGCCATAGCGCGTGGCCACTTCCTTCAGCTCGTCGAGCTTCATGTCCTCGTTGTACTCAGGGGCCTCGTCGGCCGCGGTGTTGGTGCTGGCAGGCTCGTCGGCGTCGTCGCCGGGAGCGTGTGCGGGCTGCTCGGCAGTCTCGCCCAGCTCGCCGATGTACTTGGCGACGCCTTCCTTCACCAGACGGGCCTCCAGCTCGTCGTCGAACTTCTGAGGGCCGTCTGCTTCAGTGATGGGGATCACCTTGCGGCCGTTATAGTAGCCGAAGGTGCCCTTGATGATCTGGATCATGCTCTGCTCCTTTCTGCTGCGCTCAGTCCGTCAGGACGTCCGCAACGATGAACGGGTTCTTGTTGTTGGGGATCATCAGCGGGCGGCTGGAGATGGTCAGCGTGCGGCTGTTGCCTTCGGCGCTGCTCACATACTTCGGCACGCGGCGGCCGGCGTAGGTGTGGAACTCGCCGTCGCTCTGCTCGACCTGAGAGACGGCGCCGTAGGCGGTGCGGCCAGCGCCGGGAGCGGTGAGGACGCACTTGCCGGACGGGATGTAGAGCTTGTCGTTGCCCTCGTCGTCGGTGTAGGTCAGGTCGTAGGAGATGACGCTGATGATGCGGCCGAGGACGTTCAGGCGGGCCACGATGGCGGCGCCGTCAGGCAGCAGCTCAGGCTCCACGTTGCCGATCTCGATGCGGCGGTTGTCGAGGAGCTTCTGCACGGCCGCGTCGTTGATGATGGTGTCAGCCACGTCCGGGGAGCAGACCAGATCAGAAGCGCGGAGGCCGCGCTTGGTCAGCATACGGATCATGGCCTCCAGATCCTTCAGGATCTTGCCGCCGGTGGCGTCCCACTTGGCCGTCGGGGTGTAGGTCGCGGGGTTGCTGGCCTCGGAGTAGAAACGGATCTCCATCTCGTCGGCCTTGTCGACGTCGTCGGCGATGTGCTTCATCACGCAGCCATTGGTCAGCATGGTCTCGGCGGCCATCGCTTCTTCGCGGTTGGTGATGAGCTCGCCCAGCTCGTCAGCGTCGCGCAGGATGAGGGTCTGCTGGCGCTGCTCAGGGGTGAGCTGAGAGTAGAGAGCCTCGCCGAAGCCGCGCTTGCGCAGCTCGTCGAGGGTCAGGACGCGACGGGGAGCCACGAAGGGCGGGGTGTAGCGTTCCATATTGTAGCCGGCGCGCAGGACGGTGACGCCGCCCTTGCGAGGGGCCGCGAAGGGCGCCAGCTTCTTGCTGCCGTCACGGAACTCGACGAGCACGTCGTCGGTGGCGAAGATGTCGCTCGCGTCGTTGGTGGGGAAGTAGCGGTCACGCAGGAAGGTCGCAGCAGGGGTGAGCTGCTGCACGGCCATGAGCAGCGTGTGGGTGTCGTAGAAGTTAAAAGGCATTTTGTTGTCCTCCTTCTCTTAGTATTCGATGGCGTCGGAGAGCAGGATGCCGGCCTTGCGCAGCTCCTCCTCGTCGGTCGCCTTCAGGGTGTAGCCGCTTGCGACAGCCAGCTTGTTGCGGACGAAGTGGCCGGTGCGGTAGGCCAGCACGGTCACGTCCGCGGTGGTGCCGACTTCCACGTCCTCGGCGAGGATGCAGTTGGCGGTCAGGGTTTCGTTGGTGGTCGCGGTGGAGCCGAGGATCACCAGCTTGCCGTCGCCGGCGGTGCCGGCAGACAGGGCCAGCACGGTGCCGCGCTTATAGGTGGCTGCGGCGGTGGCCTCCTTGCGGATGGTCACGGTGAACACGTCAGCGACGGGCTCGTTGGCAACGATCAGGCCATCATAGCCGACGCTGCCGAGGTTTTCATCCAGTCTCTTGCTCATTACTTCTTACCTCCGTTCTGAGACTTGGTGGAGTTGTAGAGGCCGACGATGGCGTCCACCTTTGCCTTGTCGTCGTTTTCGCTGCCTTCCTCGCCGCCGTTAGGGGCAGCGCCGACGCCGGCAGCGCCGGACTCGTCGTTGTCAGCCTTGGCGTCCTTCAGGTGCTTGGCACCGAGGGCCGCCTGCTTCTGCATAGCCTTGAGCGCGAGCTGCTCAGCGGTGCAGGGGGTCTCGCCGTACTTGGCGTCCCTGACGAGCTGCGTGTCGCCCACACTTGCGGCGATGCTGTCGATGGCCTCGATGCGGGCGCGCTCCTGCGTTCTGGCAGTTTCGGCCGCCTGCTGCTCGATCTGAGCCACGACGTCGGGGTGCTGTGCTCTCATTTCTTCGAGGGTCATGGTCTTGTTGTCCTCCTTCTTGGGGCCGTCGTTCTTGGCGGCCGCGTGTTTATTTCCAGCCGCAGGGGCGGCGTGGATGCTGTTGTCGATGGGGATCGTCCCCGGGATGTGTCTGAAGCCCTTGACGTCGTGCCGGATGCCGGCGACGAGGAGCACCTTCTTGTCGGCGCTCAGGGCGACGTCGGGGCCTTCGTCTGTGAGCAGGGTGTCGGCAAAGCCGTTGTCAATGGCCTCCTGCCCGACCATCCACGTCTCGCGGGTCATCATGCTGCGGAGCTGGTCGACCTCGAGGCCGGTCTTGGCGTGGTAGATCTCCGCGATGGCCCGCTCGCTCGCGTCGAAGTCCTTCTGGAGCTTCTTCAGGTCTGCGAGGGTGTAGTAGTCGTAGAGCAGCCCGGCGACGCCGTGGATCATCACCATGCTGCCGGGATAGACCTGTACCTCGTCGCCCGCGCAGGCGATGACGCTGGCCGCGCTGGCCGCGATGCCTTCCACGACGACGACCTTGTGGCCGGTCAGGCCCTTGATGGCGTTGTGGATGGCGATGCCGGTGTAGAGGTCGCCGCCGCAGCTATTGATCTTGATGGTGATGTTGCTCTTGCCCTTAACGGCCGCGAGATCCTCCATGAAGCTCTCGGGCGCGATGTAGAGGCCGGGCTCGGGCTCTCCCGTCCACCAGTCCACAGGCTGACGGCTCACGACGTCGCCGTAGAGGGTGATCTCGCCCTCGTCGTCGCCGATGCTGGCGACGTTCCAGAACTTGATCGGCGTGCCCGCAGTCTGAGGCCCGGCGCAGAGCCGGGGAGTGTTATGCGTTCTCATGCTTGTCTCCTTCCTTGATGCTTTTGATGGCCTCGGCGACGATCGCCTCCCGCAGAGCTGCGGAGATCGTGCCGCTGGCCGCTGTGCTCTGGTCGACCTGCCCCTGCGCTGCGCGCAGCTTCTCGTTTTCCCGAGTGAGCTGGTCGACGTTGGCGTCCCACTGACCGCCGTTGAGTCGGATGGTCGCCTGTTCTCTGGTCGTGATGCCTTCGCCGATGGCGAGGATCTCGGCCGTGATCTCCTTCGTCGGGTCGAGCTGTCCCTGAGAGGGGCCGATCCACTCGGCGCCGAGGTATGCGGCGCGGATCGCCGGATCTGCGAAGAAGCCCGGGGCGCTGATGCGGCCGCGGGCGACGGCTTCAGAGAGCCAGATCTCATATACCGGCGTGCAGAAGTCATCGACAAACCACTTGCGCCTCATGCGGAACGCCTTCCACGCCTCCATCAGGGCGGCGCGGCTGGCGCTGTACGAGCTGTTGAAGCTCTTGAGCAGAAGGTCGGCCGGGATCTCGAGTGCGGCGCCCACCTGTTCACAGATGGCGCGCAGGAAGGTGTTGAAGCCACTGGCCGGCCGCTTGGGGTCTGCAAAGGTCACGTCCTCGCCGGGCTCCATGATGTTGATCTGGCCGGGGCCCATCTCGTACTCGTTAGGATCTCGGCTCACCTCCGGCAGGCTGCTCCCGACCTCGTTGAACGGGTTGTCGCCGGCGCCTGCCTCGGTCTTGATGAAGGCCGTGAAAAACGACTCGACGACCGCCGCAGTCAGCTCGCTCTCGGTGTAGCGGCGAAGCTGGAGCAGGGGCTCGATGACCTGCGCGAGATAGCTGACGCCGCGGTATTGATCCGGGCGCTCGCTCTCCATGACGTGCAGGATGTTCGGCAGGCCAGTCCGCTCGCCGTATGCCTGAACACGGGCCCACGTTGTCGTCGTGCTGCCGAGCTCGAAGGGGTAGGTGCTGCGGATGTGGTACGCCTCGATCTGGCCGTCGCCGTTCACCTCGACGCCGTCGTAGATGGTGTTGCCGTTGGCCGCCTTGCCGGTGGTCAGCAGCATCGGGGTGATGATGCCGGAGGTCGTTGGCGTGGCGACTCGGTCGGCCTCGATCAGGTGCAGGCGTAGCGAGTAGGGCGTGAGTAGCGTCGGCTCGTACTGCTTCACGACGGCGAACACGTCGCCGCTGACCAGCCACGAGGAGAGTGCGAGCTGCTGCATGGCTGCGAAGTTGTTGACGCCGGTGGCGTCGCACGCCCTTTTGTTCTCAGACCAGAGAGCGAACTCACGCTCGGCCTGAGCCTGCCATGCGTCGGCGGCCTCCTGCGTCATGCCGAGCGCCTCGCGGTCGATCCGACTCTTGAGCTGGAGGCCGATGCCGACGACGTTGGTGCGGTTGGTGCGGATGGCAGAGGTGGCGATCGGGGCCGCCATGTAAAGCATCCGGGCACGCTGCCGCAGGGTGTAGTTGTTGGCGTCGATGTCCTCCTTCGGGCTGCCGCTCATAGCTCTGAAGCCCTTGGTCGCCTTCTTGTGCCAGCTCGCGCCGGCGTCGCCGTAGCCCTTATTCACAGGGCGCGGCTGCTGCCGCCTGTTCTGTGGGCGGCTTCTGCTTTTTCTTTTGCTGATGGTGCTCACCTCCTTCATGGTGAAGATGGCCGAGTCGGGAGAAAAGGAGCGAAAACTCCCGGCGTCGGCCTATGAAAAAAGCCCCTTTCGGGGCTTCTTTCACCAGTCTCGGGGCACTACTCCCACAGCTTTTCGCGGCTTCTCGCCGTTCAGTGCGGCCTCGAGGGCTTCGATGTCTGCCTCGAGCTGTTTGATGGCGGCCCGGATGGATCCGAGGTCGGTGTTGTAGCGGGCCAGATTGCGCGAGCCGATGCCGTAGCTCTGGACGCCTCCGTCCAGCATCTCGGCCTCTCGCTTCAGGTAGAGCTCCAGCCGGTTCCTCTTGATGGAGAGCTGGTACTCGATTTGTTCGCGGGTCTTTCTCATTGTGGTCTGTCCTCCTTACCAGTCGTCGAAGGCGTCGGCCCGGTTGTGCCGTTGCCGCTGCCGTCGCTGTTGCGGGGCCTTCGGTTTTTCCTCCAGTCCTTGCAGGCGGCGCTCGATGGCGTCCATGTCGGGGTTGATGATCTTGAGGCCGGCGTTGGCGTAGTCGCGGCAGTCGAGGGCCTCGTTGCGGTTGTGCCCGGACAGCTTCTCCCACGCCCAGCGGTCGCCGCGGCGCGTGTGCGTGAGCACCAGCTTCTCGGAGAGGAGCCCGTTGAAGAAATTGAGGTCATAACCGGCGTCGGGGTGCCGGTTGAAATGGCAGTATTTTGGCCCGGGCTCCTGCACCTTCAGATTAGCCATGATCGTCGCCTTGCCGGCGTCGACGCCGATGGTGTAGAGCCAGCAGGTGATCCGCTTGTTGTCGCGGATCGGCACCTTGCTCGGGGGCGAGACGAAGGGGATGCCGTCGCCGCCCTTGCCCTTGATGGCAAAGACGCGCTTGCCGACGCGGGCCCGGCACGCCTCATAGACCTCTTGGGTGAAGTGGCCGCCGGAGTCGACGCAGGTGATGGAGATCTTCAGGCCGCGGCCGTTTTTGAACTTGTAGACGTGGTCGACCACGTCATCGAGCCGCTGCCAGACCTCCGGGGCGTCTGGCCGGCCCATGATGTAGCCCTTGACGACGCCCCACGTCTCGCCGTACTTCCCGTGGCCGACTACCTCGTATTCGAGGCGGTTGTCCTGAGTGTCGACGCCGCAGGTCAGCACGAGCACGCCGTCAGGCAGCTCCACAGGGGTGCCGTCCGGGCGGGTGCCGTAGTCCTCACGGCGGGCGAGCATGGTGTCCTCGTCCTCGAGGTCGCCGCGATCTTCCCACAGTTGGCCGAGCAGGGTGTTGTAGACGACCTTGAGGCGCTGCGGGTCATCCTTGGCGTCGAGGAACTTGAGGACGATTTTCTCCCACGGAGTCCACGGGCTCGAGAAGGCATTGAGCCAAAAAGAACGGACGCCCTTCTTGTAGGCGTCCGGGTTGTCGGCGATCCACTTGGCCGGCTGCTTTCGCATGACGTCCTCGGGGATCAGGCAGCCGCAGGCCGGGCAGCTCCACGAGACGCCGCTCTTGAGGCTCCACGACTTTTTCCCGCGGATCCTCTTGGCCTCCGGGTCGAAGTGGATATTGTCGAACACGATCTCGCTGTACTCCCCACACTCGGGGCAGCGGTGGCACCAGCGTTCCTGCGTGCCTTGGTAAAAACTCGTTTCGATGTTGCTGTTGCCCTTGATGGTCGGGGTGGAGACCTCGACCGCCTTGGCGTTGTAGAATGTGGCCTGACGTGCTTCGGCCAGCGCCCACGGGTCGCCCTCGGTGCCGGCGCTGGTCGCCCAGCGGTCGCGCTCGTCGCCGATGATATAGCGGGCAGGCGTGGAGGCCAGAGCCGAGGCACTGTTGGAGCCGGTCAGGGTGAGCATCCCGCCCGGAAACGACTTCTGGAGGATCGTGTTGCCGCTGTCCTTGGCCTTGACGTCGTGCACCTTCGCCTTCAGGGGTTTGCTGTCGCGGATCATAGGGGCCACGCGGAGGCGGCTGAACTTCCGGGCGTCGTCGATGGTCGGGTGGACGTAGAGGATGCTGCCGGGGTCTTGGTCGATGATGTAGCCGATGATGTTGAGCTCGAGCTCGGACTTGCCGACCTGAGAGGCGGCCACCATGACTATTTTGTGCACCTTCGGATCCGTAAAGGCCCGCATGGGCTCCTCGAGGTACGGGGTGCGCTTGGTACGCCACGGGCCGGCCTCGGCCGAGCTTTCCGGGGAGAGGCGGCGGTGCTTGTCGGCCCACTCGTCCACGGTCAGACTCTCAGGCGGGGCGAAGCGTTTGACCGCTCCGGCGATGGCGGTATTGAGCTTCGCGGCGGCTTTTTTAGTCGTCCGCGTCATCGGCGAGCTGCTCGCTCCAGCCTTCCCGATCCCTTACTCGCCGAGCATACACCTCGGGATCGTATTTATAGCCGGCCAGCTCCGTCAGGATCTTGTAGACCTCTGTACGGATGATCTCGGACGCCTCGGCGGGTGTTGCTGCGCCGGTGACGTCGACGGCCAGACGGCCCGGCAGGGCCACGAGCATCGACCTGATGTTGTAGACGAGGTCGGTCATCACAGCCTCGACGTCCTCGCTGCGGTGCATGGTGCCCTCGAGCTCACTGAGCTGGAGGGCGGCGACGTCTGCCTTGCTGCGCTTGAGGTCAGCCTCAGCCTCCAGACGCCGGCCCTCGATCTCGCTGTCCTTCTTCGACGGCTCCCGGCCGTTGGCCTTGGCCGTCAGGTATCGGATGTACCTCTGGATCGTCGGCAGCAGGTCATAGCGGTTGGCGTTGCCTTCCTTGACCGCGGCGATGACGCCATCCTTGGTGAGCTGCTGCACTCGGCGGGGCGTCATGTCGAACAGGGCCGCGATGGTCTTGCTGTCGACGAGCTTGTTGTTGGTTGGGTTCGGCATGGCGTTCCCTCCTTTCTGCCGCTCGGGCGAAACGAAACGGCCCGAAAAAAATTTTTCCCGGCTGCGCGTTTTTTGGGCTCGCCAGCACCGCAGGCCAGAGCGGGCCGTCACAGTACCTTCGGCGCGTCGCTGCGCGCGTGGAGGCGTCTGTGAGGCGCTGCGCTGCGCTCTGTGCGCGTCTGGCGGCGTTGGCCGGGCTCGGTGTCGGGCGCCGTGGTGTTGCGCCCTGTGGGCCGCTGTGGGCTATTTCCCGAGGGCTCGGTCGAGGTTGTGCTGGAGGCGCTTGGCCGTCTCCTCTTGGAGTCGGGTCATTATCTTCTCATTGGTGCGCTCGCTGGTTATCATGGATGGCACCGAGATGGTGGTAAACTTCTTGATGTCGGTGCGTGTCCTGCTCATTCGCTGGAACGGGATCGCGCTTACGCCGCCAGCCTTGGTGTTGCCAGTCCCCATGAGGATATTGTGCGATCGCTCGGAGTACGGGCCGCCCGGGGTGCGGGTGTTCAGGTAGCGGCCGATGACCTTCTTCTGCCCCTTGACCACCTGCATCCGCAGCGTGTAGCTCTTGCCCGGCGGTGCGGTCTTGGGCGTCATGCCGAAGTGCACGGGAGTGAGCAGCCGGCCGGAATAGGTGATGGTCAGCTCCTCGATGGTCTCACCTGAGACGCTGACGCTGCCCGCCATCTTCTTCGGCTTGCTGCTGTTCTTGCCGGACGGGGTGATCTCGCCCTTCTTGATGTTGTAGACCGATGTGACTTCCTGAGCGATCCAGCTCGGCGCTCTGGCCTTGACGTCGCGGACGGTGGCCTTCACGGCCTTGCGGCCCTGCTCGTCGATCTGCGCGACGGTGTCCATGAGCTTTTGAAAGTTTTCGACCTGCATGGTGATGGTTGCCTTTGCCGTTGTTGTCACCTCCTGAATATGCAAAAAGAGACCGGCGGGCGTTGGTTCGCCCGTCGGCCTCTTGCCGTCGGTTGTTATTCGTTTTTCCTCTGGTCAGCCGCTCGGAATTGCCACGGCGTTGCCCGTGTGTCCGGCGGTCTTTTGCAGGATATAGAATAGCACGGGTCGCTACTGCTTTTCAATTCCTTTTACTTCCCTTTTGTTCCTTTTACTGCGTTTTACTGCCGCAGCTCAGGCATGGGCTCCAGCTCGTCCAGCACGGCGGCGAGGTTGAGCAGGGCGCGGCCGTGGATCTTGTATGTCCTGTTCTGGTAGGCGTCCACTCTGTCGACGTAGTCCCGCCGATCACCGAACAGGACGCCGCAGGTGCTCTCCCAGTCAGCCCGGTCGAAGTAGCGCAGCCGGATGACGGCGCGCTCGTCGGGGTCGGAGAGCTGGAGGATCAGGCCCTCGATGGCGTTGCGCTCCTTCTTCTCCTCGGCCTTGAGCCGGTCGATCTGTTCCTCGAGCTCCATTTTCCGCTCCACCATCATGCCGGTGCGGTCGGATGGTGTGCCGGATCCGCGGGGCATACCTGTCAGATCAGGGCCGGGCGGGGAGGCCATCGTCATCTCCATGCGGTCGAGGCGCTCGAGCTGGTTGTCGATGTCCCTCAGCATGGCGGTGTAGGCCGCGAGCCTGTCCTTGATCCGTTGTGTGATCGGCTTCTCGCTCATTATGTCAGGGCGTCACTCCTGCTCACCTCCTTCCTCGTCAGGCTCGAAGATCGCGGCGATCTCCTCGCGCGGTAGCTCTCGGCCTTGACGGACGCAGCGCACGTTATTGTCTCCAGTTGTTTTGATGTAGCGCCGCACGATCACGTCGCACCATTTGGGTTCGAGCTCGATCATGGCGCAGGTTCGCCCGGTGTTCTCGCAGGCTATGAGCGTCGAGCCTGAGCCTCCGAAGAAGTCGACCACGAGCTCGCCCGGCCGGCTGCTGCTCAGAATGGCCCGCTCGCACAGTGCGATCGGCTTCGGCGTTGCGTGCCCGCCTGCGTCGTCTCTTTCTGCTGTGTTTGTGATCGGGAAACGCCACACATCGGTCATTATGTCATGCTCGTCGCTGTCATTGTGTGTGTTGTCGAAGAAGGCGCGCAGCTCCATCGCTTCTGCTTTCATGCTCTGGTATGCCTCGGACGGCTTGTTGCGCAGTTTCATCACTTGATCGTGTGGAAGGCTGAAGGCTCGGCCCTTAAATGCCTGCTGGAGCTTTTTGTAGTGCCACTCCGGGATCGGAGTGAACTGCGATTTGCTAAACCAGTGCCCCCACATTTGAACGCCGGTGATCTCCGTGAGCTGCTTGGCCTTGAGTCCGACCTTCTGAGCCTCTCCGACCATATAATCGAGGATCGCCTCGTATGCGTCGTTGAAATGGTCTTTGTTATTGTTGAAGCCTTCGACGCCGCACATAACAAAGAGGCATTTCTCGGTTTCCCTCGGGTAGCTCCGCATGAGCTCGCTGTTGACTCCGAAGGCTGAGTGCTTCGCCCATGTGATGTAGTTTCTGAACGTGATCTGGTTCGCGGCGATCATCGGCCGAAGGATGAAGGCGTAAATATCCATGAGCGGCTCGTCGATGCCCCAGCAGTACCAGCTCCCGTTTTCCTTCAGGATCGAGAAACTGAGCGCAATCCACTTCTTGTTGAACTCGAGGAGATCGTTCTGGTTCTGGTTGTCATTCTGGACGCCGTCGCTCTCTTTTCCCATGCCGTATGGCGGGTCGGTGAAAATAAGGTCGGCGCGCTGCCCGTCGGTTGCCTTCTGAACGTCGCCCATCTTCAGGCTGTCACCGCAGTAAAGCCGGTGGTCTCCCAGCAGCCAGAGGTCGCCGGGTTCGGTGAATGGTTCCTCTGGCGGCGCCTCGGGCTCGGTGTCGCCGTCCTCCTTTTCCGACTCGTCATCATGCAGAGCTTCGGACAGAGCCGTGACAAGATTGCCGTATTCTTCCTCTGTGTAGCCGCTGAGCATGAATGGGATCTCGCCGGTGTCGATGTCGGCGAAAACCTCGGTGAGCATCTTGTTGTCAGTGGTGGCGAGCTCCGCGATGCGGTTGTCAGCCGTCAGATCGGCCAGCTCCTCGGCCTCGCTGGCGTAGTCCTGATAGTCGACCGGGGCGTCGGTCAGGTCGTCGAGCTGCGCGGCCATGAGACGGCCGTGGCCCTTGGTGACGAGCCCGCTGCGCTTGCTGACGGTGATCGGAGCACGCCAGCCGGTCGCCCGGATGATAGAGGCGAGGAGCTTGATCTGCTCCGGCGGGTGCTGGTTGGGGTTCTTGGGGTTAGGCCGCAGATCCTTCAGCGGGACGATGGCGTCGTGTGCGCAGAACACAGGGACGCTGCCGGCGTATGCCTTCGGCGTGGCCGTGGTGCTGTACTCCTCGATCTCGGGGCCGGTCTGCGGCTGCGGTTTATTCATGGCCGTCACCTCCTGTGGAGAATTGTTTCTCGATCCACTTGTGGAGGCTGGAGCCCTGCCAGTTGTTTCGGCCGTCAAGACGGTTTTTCAGCCGTTCCAGTTTCGCCTCCTCGACCTCCTCGGTGGATCGGTGGAAGATGATGCGGAGCTGGTCGAGCATGATCTGGACGTCTGCCATCTCCTCGATCACGTTGCCGATCGCTGCGGTCACTTCGCAGCCAGCCTGTGCCCGTTTGATTTTGCAGAGGGCTTTGGTCAGCTCGGCCATCTCCTCGACGGCCATGTCCATTTGTGCCGACGCGCCGTAGGTCGTGATCGCACGATCCAGCAGGGCCCGGCGTTCCTCCGTGGTCATCACGGGCGGCCTCCCTTCGTCAGCTCTCTGACCAGTATGACCACGAGCACGATCACGATGATGGCGAGGGTGATGGCGGTCGGGATCCAGATCGGGGCAAGTACCCACAGCCAGCTCCAGTTGATGACGCCGGTGAGCTTCAGGACGATGAAGGCGACGGCGAGAAGGCCGCAGAAGCCGATCCCGCCGGCCGTCGTGTTGTTTCTTTCGTTGTTCATGTATTACCTCCAGTATTATTTTCCGAGCCCCTTCAGCGCGCAGGCTGTGCAGGCGGTTCGGACGTCTGGCTCCAGTGCGAGGATCCGGCGGGCCGTGTCTGTCTGCCAGCACTCAGCGCCACAGACGGGGCAGGTGGTGAGCTGCCAGTCGTCCGTCGGAGGCTCCGGGACGTTATCGCGCAGCGGCATGGTGAGGATCCCGCCGTCTCCGGGCTGGTGGGGCGAGAGGATGGGCTCAGGCTCGTCGGGGATCATGGTGTCGAGGAGCTCGTTGTACTTCTTGAATATGGCCTCCGACGCTGCGCTCCAGCTCTCGCCGTGCTCCGTGTCCTCCGGGGTGGCGACGTGGGCCAGCTCGTGCGCCAGCAGCTCAGGGGCGGCGCTGATGGGCGCCTCGGCCGAGATGCAGACGATCGGCGTGCTGCCGTCGTCGGGAAAGATGGTCAGGCCGTAGGCGGTGCCGTTGGTCTCGTCCCGCAGGTCGGGGACGTACTGCGCGACGTACTCGACGCCGGGGTAGAGCTCAGAGAAGGCCCGGGCCACGATGGCCGTCGGGTCGTTGATGAAGGGCGAGGCCATCGGGCCGATCTTCTCGTACTGCTTCAGGGCCGTGTAGGTCTCGCGCAGCATGGCCCGCACTTCGTCCTTCTTGATGCCGTTGATGGTGGGCCCGTTCAGGATCAGGTCGAGCATCCTGTCGCTCCAGTCCTGCATCAGGTTAGTCTCCGGCATACCGCAGCCGAAGGGCACGACGTCGACCTTCTCACGGGTGAGGGTTTCGTATTCTTTCACGGTGCTGCTCCTTTCAGAAAAGCCGAGCGGGCCGGAGCCCGCCCGGCGCTCCATTTACTGCATGACGACGACCTTGCCGGCGTCGATCAGATCGCCCATGTTCTTCAGGAAGTAGTCGGCGATGTTCTTCTTGGCCTCGAGCTTCCAGATGCCGCCGTCAGCCTCGAAGAAGCCGATCCCCTCGTCGGGATCCACGCGCAGCAGGAACTCGCTCTCGGGCTGCTCCACCTCGAGGAAGGTGCGGAACGGCCGCAGCATGACGCGCGGCTTGATCTCAATGAGTGCGTTGAGGGCGACGCCCTGACGGGCCTCGACGGTCTGCGTGACGCCGTTGTCGTTGGTGCTGACGCTGTTCTCGTTGGTCATGCGACTCAGCAGGTCGAGCAGGTAGGCCGTGCCCTCGTTGGGGATGCAGAGGCTCCGCAGCTCGATCAGAGCTACCTCGCGTCCTCTGAAGCCGGTACGCAGGCCCGGGGCGTCAGCCTTGGCGCGGTAGAGCGTGTTGCGGGAGAAGTCGCTCAGATAGGTGGTCATCACCTCGACGGTGTCGTTGCTCTTGACCTGCACCATGATGGTCGTGCCGACCTTCTCGAGCTCGGTGCGGATCAGCTTGCAGATGCTATCGAGGCCGCTGACGCTGATGGAGTCGGGGCGGTCGACGTGGGGCGGGATGCGGGTGAGGGATGCGTCGGCGTAGGTCTGGCCGCCGATCTCGAAGATCTTGGTCTCCTTCAGGCTGACGATTTTGTCGATCATTTTTGCGAGCATTGTGTTGTCCTCCTTGTTCTGTGTTGTGGGTTGTTATGCGTGCTGGACGAGCTTCAGGAGCTTCGGGGCCTCCTGCTGCGTGCCGTCCATGTTCATTTGGCCGGGCACCTGCGGCACCATCTCAGCGACGACGAGCTCGCCGTTGCCGTCAGAGGTGACATAGAGGGCCGTGGCGACGGGGTTGGTGGCTGCGAGCGTAGACTTGGCCGTCACGGAGACGCCGATGGTGCGGCGCTCGTCGTCCGGGGTCAGCTCGATGGTGAGGGTGATCTTGCGCTTGGCCGTGGCCTTCGTGTTGGGGTCGAGGATGTTCTGGATCACCTTGTCCATCTCATAGTCGACGCGCTCCTCGAAGGCACCGCGGGCCATCGACATGATGCTGTCGCGCTGGTTCTGTTCGTTCATGGGGTTGCTCCTTTCTCTTTGTCTCCGGCCGTTCCGTACTTCTCGAGCGTGTCCTTCAGGGCGCCCGCAATACACTCGGCCATGACTGTCGCGGTTTTGGTTTCGCTGCTCTTGGCAGCCTGTTCAATGGCTACGCGGATCTCGTCGGGCTCGTAGCCCGTGTTCTCATAGGCGGCGAGCTTCTGGACGAGCACCTCCTTGGTGGCTGCGCTCCAGTAGCCCGTCTTGATGCCGTTGACTCTCTCGTGGGTCAGACGTTCCATGCTGGCCCTCCTCTCAGGTGGCCGATCCGAGCGTCATCTGCTCGGCCTCGGTCGGGTTGTCTGCGTAGGCTGCGGCCGTCTGGCCCGTGGGGCCTGAAGGCTCCGCTCTGGCCCACACGGCCTCGGTGGCGTCTGAGCGGGTGGCCTTACGGCGGCCGACCGTCGTGAGGATCCCGATCTCCTTCAGCTCTGTGAGCCGCGGGGCGACGTAGTTGCGGTTGAAGTACGGGATCCGGCCGGCTGCAACGAGCTCCTCAGTGATCTCGCTGGCCGTGAGCTCACGGTTGCCGAGGGTCTCGAGGATCAGGCGGCAGCGGGCGGCCCGCTTGGGGAGTACGGCGTCATAGCTGCGGCGCCGGGTCTCTTTGGTTGTCTGGTTCATGTGTTTCCTCCTTTCCGGCCAGCTCGACGCTGTCGACTGGCGCGTCCTTGACTTCAGGCGTCGGCGCTTCGTTGCCCCACACGTCCCATCCCGGGGCGGCTTCTCTGGCAAAAAGCTCGATGCGGGGTAGGTCTCCCATCAGCTCGACGATCTTGTCGCGCACTTCGGCAGGCTTTTGACTATGCCTGCGCAGCGGCGAGAACACGAGCTGACCGACGCCGGCGCTGATGCGCTTCGGCTTGCCTTTGATAGCGATCAGGCAGGGCTCGGTATTACCTCGAGTCCAGCGGCCGAGGCCGAAAAAGTAGCCGTTTCCGCTGCGGTTCTGCTTGATCCACTGGAAGGCGATCGACTTGTATTTGAAGCCCCACGCCTCGATCAGGTCGAGGGCCTCCTGCATCTTCGGGTATGTGGCCCACATAAAGAGCACACAGTCGTCAGCAGCTATACCCCCCCCCGCAGGGTTGACGGGGAGCTGCTTCAGCTCGTTGATGCTCATGGTCGCGTACTGCGCGGCAGCCGCGCCCGAGCATCCGCTGTCGCTGTAACTCCACGGCGGGTCGGCGTAGATGATGCTGTATTTCTTATCCGGGAACGGAATCACGTTGTTGCCTCCTTTCCGAGCACTTCCGACTCGATGCCGTGCAGGAACTTGATGAAGCCGGCCGTCGCCGGTACTTCGTAGCGGGAGAGCTCTGCGTGCGTCATGTACTTGCGGCCGTAGATCTCGGGCATGTCGCGCCAGACGGGCCACGGCACGCGGTAGAAGTCCGTCAGGCTCACGGAGACGAGCACGAAGGCGATGGCGCCGAGCTTGTGATGGGCCTCGAGGTCGTCCTGCTGCTCTTGAGTGAGCCGGCGCTGCTCGATGCGCTCGTCGTCGGTGTGCTTGGCCTCGAAGTAGATGCTCCGGCCGCCCTTCAGGGTGCCGCCATAGTCCGGCTGGGCCTGCTTGGTATAGCAGGCGAGGAACTGGCCCTTGCGGTTCTTGGCGCCGAGGGGCTTCATGGGCTCCGGCGTCTTTTCGATCTTGGCGAGGCCGCGGCTGAGGTAGTAGTCGCACGAGGCCGAGATGATATTCTCGAAGTAGCCGCCGGCGACTCTGGCCTGCTTGCCGCGGATCTGCGCCATCATGTGTTTTTCGGCTGCGTAGGGCGTCGGGTCGTTGTGGCCCTCCGCGTTCTTTCTCGGGTCGTACTTCGTCACGGCGTTCAGCCTCCGATCTCGATGTGGACGCCCGGATCGGAGATCAGGCGGTCGGCGAGCGTGAGGATGGTGGCACCGTCGAGGTGGACGTGGATGGAGCCGCCGCGGGCAGGCAGGTGGATCGTCACGCTGCCGATGTTGGGATCGTCCTCCTCGCCGCTTTCGGGCTCCTCGTCAGGCTTCAGCTCGCTGATGGCCTCGAAGCCGTTGCGGACGGGGATGCCGTGCGCCTTGGCGAGCTCGATCTCCGCGGCCATACCGGCCGAAGGGTGGTCAATACCGAAGGCCCACAGCTCGGAGCAGCCGAGCACCAGCTCGCTGCCGATCTTCAGGGCCAGCTCACGCTCCTCGGGGACGTTGTCGTCCATGAACTGCGTGAGATAGATGTGCGGGGTGACGGGGATGACGCCCTTCTCCACAGCCGCGCGGCTGTATTCCTTGGCGCGCTGGAAGTTGTTCTCGTAGTCCCCGCGGCACGGGGAGCAGATGTAAACCTTTTTCATGTTGTTCCTCCTATCGTGAGCGCCAGCTCTGGCCGGTGAGGGTGATGCCCCTGCACATTTCCATGAGCCGGTCGATGGTGGCCCGGGCCGTCATGCTGTCGTGGCTTTCTCGCGGCGTCATGCGGTCGATCAGGGCCTCGGTGTCGTAGTTGGTGGTCACTATGGTCGGCAGGTATGCCTCATAGCGGCCGTTGATGATGTTGTAGACCGTGGAGATCGCCCACTCGGTCGGCGGCTCCTTGCCGATGTCGTCGATCACGAGGAGTGGGACGGTCTTGTAGATCTTCAGGACGTCGCTCTCGCTGCCGCCGGTCGTGGAGTAGGTGCGCTTGATGCGCTCCAGCAGGTCGATCATCGTCATGCAGATGACCGGCTTGCCTTGCGCGATCAGGTGGTTGGCGATGGCAGCGGCGAGGTGGGTCTTGCCGGTGCCCGGCGGGCCCGCGATAAACAGGCCGTTGCGGCCGGGTTCCTGACGACCGGGCTGCGGCAGCATGGCGTCGAAGCCTTCGGCATAGCGCCGGGCGGCTGCCGCTGCTCGCTTGTTGTCGTCGGTGAGCTGGAAGGTGGAGAAGGTGCGCCGCAGGAAACGGTCGCCCATGCCTGACTCGCCGACGATGCGCCTGATGCGATCCCGCATTTTCTTCTCCTCCTCAGCCTTGGCGGCTGCGGCCTCAGCAGCTTCGCGCTCTGCCTTCTCCTTCTCGTAGGCAGCCACAGCCTCGGGGCAGGTGCATCGCTCGGCTCCGTAGGGAGGCCAGAGGATGCGGTTGCCGAGCGGGATGCCCTTGTGGTAGCGCAGGGCGCCGCAGAACTCGCAGGGGACGGGCTCAGGGACTCCGGGACGGCCGGCGAGGCGCTCGTCGTTGCTCCAGATCCAGTTACCGGCGTCACTCGTCGTCGGCCGGCTTGAAGCCCTTGCCCCAGTCTCGGCCGGAGCTGTCGGGCTGTTCAGGATCTCGCTGATTTTCCGCACCTTCGTTCACCTCCTCATTGTCCCAGTAGCCGCCGTTGAGCCATGTGCTCGGGTTCGGTATGTAGCGCCCGTTCTCCCGGCGCCACTGGTCGCTCCGCTTCTGAGCGTCGACCGCCTGCATGATCCTCTCGTGGAGCTCAGCGGTGGGCTTGATCTTGTTCCACGCCTTCAGAGCGTACTGCTTGCCGGTCTTTTTCGGGTAGGCTTTCCAGAACTCGAGAAATCTGGCCTCGACGAGCGACTTCGTGCCGCCGTCACTCCCCTCGTCAGAGGGGGAAGGGGGTGTATTACCTTCTCTTGTCTTATCTTCTCTACTCTGGTCTACTCTGCCTCCGGCTTTCTTGCGGCTGTTTGCCGGTCGTCCGGCGGTCGGCGTTGGGTCGTCTGGCGAGGCGTCGGCAGACGCCGCAGCAGCGGCCCGGCGACTGCGGGAGCGCTCTTTCTCGGCTTGCCGCTGGTCGATCAGCTTGCCGGCGTACTCGTACCAGTCGTGGATCTCGAGCGTCCCGTCCTCTTTTTCGTCGATCCAGCCCGCCCGGATCAGCGTTTTCGCCAGCTTTTCGGGGTCTCCGTCCCACTGAGCGGCCCGCGAGATCATGCGCGGCGTGATGTCGACGAGGCTGCCGGTCGGGGCGTTGTCGAGGGCCCACAGCCAGAACGAGACGAGCAGCCCCATCATGTGCGGCGGCTCGACTTCGAGCTGGTCAGCAGCGTCGAACAGTTTGCGGTGATCCTTGAGTGTCTGATGCACTTGCAGCCATGCCACGGTCGTCACCTCCTTTCTGCGGTCGTTTGTTTGTGGTCTGCTTTTGGTCGTCTGCCGGTCGTCCGGCGGTCAGGTTAAAATGGAAGGTCGCCATTGTCCTCGATCTCCGTGAAGTCGCCGGAGCCCTCAGAGTAGCCCGGATCGGCGAAGTCGCTGCCAGAGCTCTGGCCGCCGTCCTTCTTGCTGTCGCAGAAGTGGACGGAGTCGACCGTGATCTCGACGGCTTTGCGGCGGTTTCCGTCCTTGTCCTCGTAGCTGCGGCTCGTGAGCTCGCCCTCGACGAGGACGAGGCGGCCCTTGCTCAGGTACTTGCAGACGAACTCGGCCTGTGCGCGCCATGCGACGCACTCGATGAAGTTGGTGATCTTCTTGCCGTCCTTGGTCTTGCGGCCGGTGTCGCTGGCGAGGGTGAAGCTGGTGATCGCCGCGCCCTGCTGCGTGTATCTGAGCTCGGGGTCGGCGGTGAGACGGCCTTGGAGGCCGGTGTGGTTATACATTAGGCGTTTCCTCCTTGCTGGTTATGCTGTGCGGCCGCGTTGTCGAGGGACGTGCAGATCTCGTCGTACTCTTGGCGGGTCAGGGTGGCCGGATCCTGCTTTTTGTACTTCTCCACGATCCGGGCGTTGGTGCGCTCCTTGGTCATTCCTGCGGCCTCTGCCTTCTTGTAGAGGCGCGCGAGCTGCGCGTCGCTCAGACGGCCGGAGCTCTGCCCCTGACGGCCCTGTGCGGCCTGCTGGCGGCCTCCAGCGCCGGATCCTTTGCCCTGCGCGCCGAAGTCACTGTTGTCGGGGTCGTCCTCGCCTTGGTCGACGGTGAACTTCTCGAAAAGGTAGTATTTCAGGGCGTAGGTGTGGGCCGCGCCCTTGGCCTTGGCGGGGTCATCGTTCCAGCCGACGGCGTGGACGGTTGCCTCGATGGTCTCGTCGTCGTTGTCGAGGTTCAGCCAGCGGATCGTCAGGTCGGCCTCATAGAGGAACATGAGCTTGTCGCCGTTGCGGGTCTTGGTCTGCATGGTGATCCAGTAGACCGGGTCGCCGTTCTCGGCGTGGCGCGTGGCCTGCTCGCTGATGACGTCGAAGTCGACGCCGAGCTCGTTCATTATGGGGGTGATCTTCTCCCACACGTCGTAGATCTTGGCGTACTTGTAGCTGACGCCGTCGCTGTGCTGCTTCTTGACGATCTCCGGGCAGGCTTTCCGCATTTCGACGAGCTTCTGCCGGAGCGTCAGACAGGCGGCTTCAGGAGGGGCCGCAGCAGCGGCCGCCTCGGTTTTCTTGGTTTCTGCCATATCGGTGCCTCCTTACACGTCGACCGTGAAGATGCCCGGGGTCTCGTAGACGGTGACGCCCTCCACGATCTCGCCGGTCTCGGTCAGGGTTGCGATGTCGCCGGTGTAGCTGAGCAGCTTCTTCAGATCGGCCCAGCAGGTCGACTCCTCGACCTTTACGAGCTCGCCGTAGCCGTTGGCCTTGAGCCACGGCACCAGCTTGGCCTCGTCGAGCTTGGTCTTGGCGGTGCCCTTCTTGAAGGTCAGGGTGCCAGAGAGGAGGCCGACGGTTGTGGTCGGCGGCAGGATGTTGGTCTCCTGCTTGCTGCCGGTCGGGGTGGTGAAGATTACCACAGAGATGCCGCCCAGCAGAAGGACGGCAGCGGCCAGCGTGGCAGCTCTCAGGGCGTTCCTCTTGGCACGGCGGCGCCGGCGTGTTATACTTGCGGTGCGGGATCCGTATGCTGGCAGGCTGCTGGATCTTCTCGCATGGGTCGCCCGGTCGCAACGGGCGGCCCTTTCTTTTGTGGTTTCCATTGGTTTCTCCTTTCACTGAGCCCGTGCGACGGTCAGATCACAGAGGGCGTGAGTGAGGTCGCTGAACTCGGTCTCTCGGACGGTGTCAGCGGTCAGCAGCACGAGGTAGTCGTTGTCGTAGTAGTCGATCTCGGGGTGCCGCTGCCGGTTTACTTCGTTTTTGTGGCGGGCGTAGGGCTCGGCACGGTTCCAGACGTCGTCAGGGATCCAGCGGTCGAGGCGATCCTCGACGCGCTCGCGCAGCTCCTCGCTCGTGATCGTGATCTCCGGGCTCATGCTGTTACCTCCGCGCCACGCGGGCCGGGAGCGTCTGCTCCGGGCGAGTCAGGCCCTTGCTGAAGCTCTGCGGCTCATATCTGACGCCCACGATCCGGCGGCCGCTGACGCCGTACTTGGGGTTGTAGCCGAACAGGTTGACGTAGCTGCCGAGATCCTCGCGCTCGTCGTCCATCGCCTTCAGCACCTCGAACAGGGCCAGCACGTCGTCGATGGCGCGGTGGCTGTTCTGTACCTTGTCGGTGAGGTCGTAGGCGATGATCGCGTTGGCGAGCTTGTGCGGGTAGGCCCTGCGGTCTTTGTAGACCGTCAGGCTGTCCAGCCAGTCGATCCGGCCGACCTTCTGGCCGCGGAGTAGGCCACGGAGAAAACAGGCGTCAAACTGTGCATTGTGGGCGATCATCAGCGTCGGGCCGTTCTGCATGAGCTTGGCGATCTGGCCGGCTGCCTTGACCGGCTGCACGCCCTCGGTCTGGAGCCGCTCGTCGGTGATGCCGGTCAGGCTGACGATGTTCTCCGGGAGGGTCTCGCCCTCGGGCAGCTTGATGAAGGTGTCCATCTTGCCGGCGATCCGTAGGCCGCCGGTGGCCGTGCGCTCCACGCGCAGGGCGGCGAGCTCGATGATCTGGTCGCTGTCGAAGTCGAGGCCGCTGGTCTCGGTATCAAACACGACGAGGGCCTTGTAGCGGTCGAACAGGGTGGAGAGGTTACTCATGCCGGGCCTCCTTCTCGCGGGTAGCTCTCAGGGTGCCGAGCATAAACGAGAGGGCCGTGGTCAGTTGATCCTCGGTGGCGAAGGTGCCGCCGTACTGCTCGGCCAGCGCCGCGATGATCTCGCCGGCGTGCTCCGGCGTGACGTCGTCGGTGGCTTCGTCGTCCTCGATGGAGATCAGGAGATCGGAGTCCAGATAACAAGCGGGGCGCAGGCCGATGTCGCCGTAGTAGGCGCTGCCCCTGTTCAGAGTGCCATCGGCGTTGACGTCGCGGGCGAGTGACTCGTAGCCGTTAGACTTCGTGCTGAAGGCAGTAGACAGCCACCACCAGTCGTCTGCGTTGGGGATGACGTCGCGGTTGCGCCGGTACTGGTCGACCGTCAGCAGGAAGATGGTGACGGTGCAGGTGCCGTAGTCCTTCAGGCCGTCGTCGGTGGTCAGGTCGAGCTCCGTGGTCAGGAAGGCGTTGGGGCCGTTCACGTCCTCGAGCAGGTTGTCGAGGTAGGCGCCGTTGAGGTATTCCTTGCTGCTGGCGACGGCAAAGTTGTTGCAGTTGCCCTCGTCAAAGGCTCGGGTCTCGATGATGTCCTTGCTCAGGCAGAGGGCGCGGCCGTCGTCGTTTTCCAGCAGGATCCAGCTCTGTCCGGCATAGTCGAAGGCCGTGCCGCGGGCGGCGTTCTTGAGTGCGATTTTTTTCATAGGGTTGCTCCTTTCGTTCTCTGCGGCCGAGCCTTCTGGCTGGCCTGAATGTTCGGCAGGGTCTCGCCGGCGCGGAGCCGGCTCTCACAGTGCGGGCAGATGTAGCCGGTGCGGTGGATCTTCTGGTAGATGCTGACGTTCCAGTCGAGCCCGCAGCCGACGCACTTGGCTGTCATGGGCCTCCACCTCCTTCCGCAGCCAGAGCCTCGAAAACATAGCGCCGGATGCGGTTGCGGTACTTCTTCCGGGTTCTGGCTTTCTTTGCGTGAGCTGCGAGGTGCAGCCACTTCGGCGGCACTCCGATGGCCTTGGCCGATACCTTCCAGAGCTTTTTGAGGGCAGAGAGCACGGCGTTGATGACCGGCTTCAGGGCTTCGGCCAGCTTGGCGGCGATTTCCCGCAGAGCGTCGGCCAGCTTCTCGAAGGCTTCACGGGCCTGCTGCATCTTCTCACGATCGGCGAGCGTCATGCTGCCGTCGTAGACGTAGGGGCTCAGCTCGTCGTCGCCTCCGTCGGCCAGACGCTCACAGAACGGGAGGCCGGCAGCTTCGGCAGCCTTGCGGCCCTCCTCGAGGGCGTCCCGACCTTGCGTGACTTCGCAATAGTCCGCGAGGCGGTTGCGGCCGCCTTCGTAGTGCCAGCGGATCCCGGCGGCGATCTCGTCGATGGTCATGTCCTCACCGAAGTGGCCGCAGTAGTAGCCGTTGACGATGACGGCGTCCGGGTCTGCCTTCAGGATCCCGATGGCGTCGTTGAGGTCGTTGGTCTCCCACTCGCCGTTCCAGATGTCGCTCCAGATCGTCAGGGCGTTCCACGAGCGGCCGGTGCGGTACACGATTGTCCAGCCGATGCCGTCGCGGATCTCCGTGGCGAAGTCTCGGGCGATGTCTCTCAGTGCTGCCATGCTGTTGCCTCCTCTCTGGTGATGTGCACGACGGTGACGAGGTCGTCGATCTCGTGCTTGGTGGTGTAGGTGTCCCGCTCGTCGAGCCCGATGTGCCGCAGCAGCGTCTCGGGCCCATCCAGCAGGAAGGCGGTGACGGCCACGGCGTTCAG
>OJKI01000121.1_pt1 | contig 36192 bp, 30 predicted proteins | sample 1596431 | NCBI WGS metagenome assembly OJKI01 (sample SAMEA4350165, study PRJEB24818) | metagenome | biome: human; feature: gut; material: faeces | place: Denmark | collected 2013-09 | reverse complement strand
GGGCGACGGCATCTATCTGTATAAGGGCGGCACGGAGGGCGCTGCGAACACCGGAAACGAGCCGTACAGCGAGTATTATGCCTGTCAGATCGCAGACAAAATGGGCATCGGCTGCGTACAGTACGACTTGGAAAACTGGAAAGGTATCCTTGCTTCCAAGTGCCGGCTGTTCACAGAGATTGATACCTCTTTCGTCCCTATCGGGCGTATTCTCCGCAAGACGACGCTGAAAGCCTGCCTTGATTATTACAAGACCTTGGGCGACGAGTTCTATGAGCAGCTTTGCAGTATGCTGGTTTTCGACGCCCTGATTTACAATGAGGACAGACACTTCGGCAACTTCGGCTTGCTGCGGAACAATCACACGGGCGAAATTATCGCCCCTGCACCCATCTTCGATAACGGCTTGTCGCTGTTCAACTATGCAATGCCGGATGATTTCAAGAACCTGCGTGCGTATGCAAAGACTCGTTCCAATCCCTACCGCATTTCCTATGAGGATGTGTGCAAAGAGGTAATGGGTGCAAAGCAGAAAGCGCAGCTGCGGCGAATGGTGGACTTCAAGTTCACCCGTCATCCATCCCTCAATTTGCCGGAGCAGCGGCTGACAGCCATTGAAAAGCAGCTTGGAGAGCGTACAAGAGAGCTGCTCTCCATTCCGGTTCAGAGAAGCGCAAAGCGCAAAAACGAGCCGGAAAGATGATCCGTCTGCGGTATGGGAGTAACCCCATACCGCAGATACATACCGCGAACTTGACGGTAGAAAAAGTCACAATATCGTAGTATAATATTCTTAAATCAGAATGACAAATCGGAATTTGTAAAGGAGTGAAATTGTCGTTATGAAGGATATCAAAACCACTTGTAAAATCGCATTAGTACAGGCAGAGCCTGTTATGTTCAGCAAAAGCGCATCACTTAAAAAGGCACTTCAATATATTTGTGAAGCAGCAAGCCAAAAACCGGATTTAATTGTTTTCCCGGAACTGTTTATTCCGGGATATCCTGTTGGAATGAATTTCGGTTTTAGCATGGGAAAACGAAGCGATGAGGGACGAAAAGACTGGAAACGATACTACGATGCCTCTGTTGTTGCCGGAGATTCGGAGTTCCAACAACTCGCAGAGGCAGCCAAAAAAGCGGAGGCATACATCAGCCTTGGATTTTCCGAGCGAGACGCTGTTAGTGGAACGCTCTACAACAGCAATGTCATTTTTGAACCGAACGGGTCATATAAGGTACACAGAAAGTTGAAGCCCACAGGCTCTGAGCGTGTTGTATGGGGAGATGCGAATAAGGATTATTTCCCTGTTACTGAAACACCGTGGGGACCAATCGGCAGCATGATCTGTTGGGAAAGCTATATGCCGCTTGCTCGGGTAGCGCTCTATCAAAAGGGAATCACCATTTATATTTCGCCAAACACCAATGACAATCCAGAATGGCAAGCCACTATTCAGCACATTGCAATCGAGGGGAAATGTTTCTTTGTAAATGCTGATATGATTATCAGACGCAGTTCGTATCCTTCTGACTTGTGTGAGCGCAATATCGTATCGGAACTTCCGGAATTTGTGTGCAGAGGCGGAAGCTGCATCATTGATCCGTATGGTCATTATTTGACAAAGCCGGTTTGGGATGAAGAAACCATCATCTATGCAGAGCTCGATATGAGCCTGCCTGCCGCCTGTAAGATGGAGCATGATGCGATTGGACATTATGCACGTCCGGATATCCTTGAACTTAAAGTCAACGAAAAATAATAGTCTGTTGGCTCATCAACTTCCAGTTTGCCGAGCCAAATAAAAAAGCCCCCTTTTGGGGCCTGTAACAGCAAAAAAAGATGAGCCTTGACTACCAAACGAAGCAGTCAAGGCTCATCCTTGGTTCTTGGTATCTAACATCAATTTAACCTCGCTTTCTTGAGTTGAGAGGGGTTAGCTGTTCATTGGACTCACCCTTTCTGTATCTATAAGATAGCATAAGAAAGCAAAGAAATCAATGCAAGAAACTAACAACTTTTCTTTCAGAAACCTGTCTATTGCAATGAAATGTGGTGCAGACGCGCAAGATTAGATTGACGCCTCTGCATAATTGTTGTATCATAAAATTGTTGAGGGCTTTCACAGCGTATGTGAAGGCCCTCAATCATTTGTGTAGTATACGGGACGACCAACCGCAACAAAGCCTTCCTTTCCGGTAATGACCACGTTGTTGTAGCTGCTGGCGCAATGCACGATCTGAATGCCGCCGTTCTTGTCCCAGCCTGCCACGATGCCGACGTGTTCATCGTCGGGGTAAAAGGCGAGGTCCCCGATCTGTGCATCCTCCCAGCGGACCGGCGTACAGTAGCTATGCTGCATAGCCGCACCTCCGCCGTGTCCGATAACATAGCTGCCGTCTGTCGCGTTGTAAAAGGCCCAGTCTACAAAACCGGAACAGTCTAAGCCGTATGGCCGGTAGGTGCCGGTGGTAGAGCTGCCGTCCGCTGTGACCTTGGCAAGCTGCCCCCAGCGGTCGACCCAGCCGAACACAAGGCTTTTGCCGCCCCAGAAGTAGTTGACCTTTCCGGCGAGCGACAACGCCCGTTCCACCACGGCGCGGCGCTCTTTGGATAGATCATTCGGCAGGGCGCGCCGCAGCATGGCGGCGTCGTATTGCAGGCTGTCAAGGTCGTAGAGCAGCGCATCAAGGAGCGCAGAATCGTCCAGCAACTCGGCAAGAGCCTTTTTCTGATACGCTGTGAAGCGATAAGCCGTACTCATTTCTTCTCCTGATTTTGCTGCGACGGCAAGGTGCAAAATGTGTTCTGTCCAGTCCTCACCATTCTCACCGCCATCATGGCGGATCGTCTCGACCTCGGATGTGATCTCGGTCATATCCCAAAAGACCGCCTTGAGCCTGTCTACACGATCAGCATCCATTGTAGCAACATCTACTCCGTTTTCTGCGCCTGCGGTCCTCACGGCAAAAACCGCTATGACCTCCCGCCAGCCTGGGAGTGCGCCGGTCAGGTCAATGCTGTCATAATCGCCATCTTGCAGCTCCGCCAAAGCAGAGCAAACCTCTTTGCTGACCTCTGCAACAGCGGCGTTGAGCGGGATCGTATCGGGAGACGGTTCGTTGGCAAATAGAATGCCGAACGGCGATGCCATGAGCGCCGCAACGAGGACGATCCCGCCAAAGAGCACGAAAGCAGTCACGGCACCGCCCGCTGTGAGAAAGCGCAGGGTCAATGCCTTTGTACCTGCTATCGACACAGCCGCACCGCGCCGCAGCCAGTCAAGAATTTTCGTGCCGGTGCGTTGAATAGATATTGTTGTGCGCTCCTGCCGTTTGCGCTGTATGGCAAGACGGCGGCCACGCTCGGACGCTGCTGCTTGTCGGCTGCTTTGCGATGATGCGGGCTTGGCTGATGCGCGAGCGGATTTTGACCTTGCATGATATTCTTCCCTTTGTCCATTTTCCGCAGGAATGGGTCTGTTGCCGCTGCGCTCTGCCCGTATTTTTTTACTTCTCTCTTCTGTTGCCTGCCGCCATGCATCGGCAGGCTTTTTTGCGCTCCACGGCACCGTTTCGTCCGGTGCCGTGGTTTGATCCGATAGATGGATAGATGAGTTATTATCAGAGAACTCTTGTTCGTTTCCGATTTGATTTTTCTTTCCGTGCAATAGAAGAGTGGTTGCTCCGCTGGCGAGCCGCGTTGCGCCCTCTTGCGTTAAAAGTTCGGCGCTCTGTTCGGCCTGCTCTGCGGCACGGCTCTCCGCGGTCTGCTCCTGCCGTTTCTTTCCGGCCAGCTCTTTCTTGAATTTGGCGGTAAGCCGGTGCTGTGATGCACGGTGCTTTTGTGTACGCCTGCTTTTCTTTTTTTCCAGCTCACGCCCGTAATCCCGCTTGTGTATATCTGACATGACAGGTCTCCTTTTTGAGTGTGAAAATGCGTCTCACGGTGAGATTTATTTCTTTGAAGCCTATTCCCGCAGCGCGGCGGCGATGCCCGCCATGATATAATCGGCACATGGCAGCGCGACCGAATTGCCGAGCGCCCGATAACGGTGCATCGACGGGATCAGCTCACCGTTTTCACCGTACTTTGTCCAGTTGTCCGGCAGACCCATGAGCCGTTCGCTCTCAATTTCTGTTGGGAAACGGATGCAGCCGCCCGCCGGATCATCCGCGTACCAGAAGGCAAAGGGCGTGACGCCACTGGCTAATAGAGTGGGAAAAGGGTCTGCTGCCCGTCCAAAGCTGCCGCGGAACTGCGTGTGCTGCCCGTACTTAGCTGCTCCCCGCATCCGGTAGAGCTGAAAGGGACGGAGGATGGGTACACGCCCCCCTGCTTCAATAACAGGGCCTCGATCTCTTTCGGCGGCGGGCAGCCTGCCCGCTGCGCAAGGGCGAGGAAGTGTGAGCATTGCGCGGGGCTTAAACAGTATTTGGTGAGCACGCCGCCCTCCAAAATCGGCCACGAGGAAAATTCGCTGCCGCCGCGCCAATCGTCCGGGGCCTGCCCAATAGCGGGCATCCATAAGCCGCCAGGCGAGATCAAGACATCGCCCTCGCACCATTCCGGCGCCTGCCCAGTTTCCAGAAGCAGGCATTGAAATCTCGGTGTCCTCGAACGCTCCGAGCACGGCTCTAAAATCCATCCCGTCATTTGATGTAAACGCTCCCATGACGTTTTCCCAAAGACAGATAACTGGAAACTTACCTCCACTTGCATCCCTCATTTCCTGTATGATCCGAATTGCCTGAAAAAACAGGCTCGACTTCTCTCCGGCAAGTCCTGTGCGCGTGCCGCAGAGTGAAAGATTTTGGCACGGGGAGCCAAAGGTCAGCACATGGACGGCGGGTATCTTCCCGCCGTCCAGCTTCGTAATGTCGCCTAAATGCAGCATATTGGGGAAATGCCGCATAGTGATGGAGATAGGATATTTCTCGATCTCGCTCGCCCAAACCGGCAAAATGCCGTTGCGCTCGGCGGCATAGGGGAATACTCCGATCCCGTCAAAAAGGCTTCCTAACGTAAGCAAAAATCAGCCTCCTCTCGTCGAAAAAATGTGTCCCACCGTGGGACACATTTCGTCATATTTCTATTCATGATTCAAAACTTTTCATTCGGCGTCGTTGTCATCAGGCGGTACAGCTCCGTGTCCTTGGGGATCGTGTTGACGAATGGAACGAGTGCGCCGCCCATCCGCAAAAGGCCGTGACCGGCTTCCACATTGGTCACATAGCCCATCTGCGTATCCGACAGGCGCAGCAGCTTCCCCAGCTCCGCGCGGTCTGTCGCCGCCTGATTGAAAAGCAGCAGAAATTCGCTGTTTGCCAGCATGAGCCGCGCCGTCTCCGATTTCAGGCATTCTTCCACATTCTGTGTCGCGGCGGTCAGCGGCGCGCCGTATTTGCGCCAGCGCTTCCACGCACGGTACAGCACATCGGCAGAGTATTTGTACTTGAAATAGAGATAGCACTCGTCAATAAATACCCATGTGAATTTACCGCGCTTGCGGTTGGCGGCGACGCGATTCTGGATCGCCTCCAGCGTCACAACAAGCGCCGTGGGACGCAGCTGCTCACCCATCTCATAGAGATCGAGGGCGATGATGCGGCTGTCCATATTGACGTTGCCGGCGTGCGCAAATACATTCAGACTGCCCTCTGTGATCAGCTCAGCCGCCAGCGCGATCTCCCGCGCTTCGGGATCAACCTGCCGCATGACTTCATTGCGCCAGTCCGTCAGGAGCGGTGCAGGCTGCTTGCCGCGGCTTTTAAGATAGGGACGGTAAACATTGGCCGTGCAGCGGTCAATGATGGACTTATGCGAGCCCGTGAGCGTTCCTGCGCCCATCTGCTGTTCCAAAATGCTGGTGATGACTTCTGCCTTGACCGCGATGGGATTCTCGTCGGTGTCGTAGCCCTCGCCCAGCTCCAGCGGATTGATGTGATGCGGGCTGCTCGGGGAAATTTCGATGATCTCGCCGCCCAGCGCACGGACAAGATCGCCATACTCCCGCTCGGCGTCGATGATGATAATATCGTCGTTGGTCGAGAGCGCGATGCTGGCAACGGTATTCTTCATGCCGACTGATTTTCCGCTGCCCGATACGCCAAGATAAAAGGCGTGGGGTGAGATCAGCCGCTTGCGGTTGCAAATAAGCAGGTTTTTGCTGACGGCGTTAACGCCATAGCAGATGCCGCCTGCGTCCTGAATCTCCTGCGCGCGAAACGGCATGAGGACCGCCGTACTCTCGGTCGTCAGCGTCCGCAGCGCCTTGATCCGGCGCAGACCGTAAGGCAGGACGGTATTCAGGCCGTCCTCCTGCTGGTAGTAAAGCGTGGCAAAATGGCAGGAGTGCTCCCGCCCAATCGTGCGCAGCGTCTCCGTGTCGGCGTTGAGCTGTTCGAGCGTATCGGCAATATGAACGAGCGTCACGACGGCGAACATCATGCGCTGGTCGCGCACGGTGAGATCGTCCAAATACTCCTTGGCCTCTGCGCGCAGCTGCTCCAACTCATAGGGGACAGACGCGGAAAAGTTGTTTTTATCGTTTTGCCGCTGTTGCCAGCGCGTAATGTCCGTCTCGATGCCGAGGATACGGCTCTGTACCTCGCGTACCGCCTCGTCCGTGGGGATCGGCAGAATGTCGATGGAGAGGACAAGGCTGCGCGAAATGGCGGAGAGGTCCGCGATCATATCGTCGCGGAGATAGCTGCCGAAATCCTTGAGGAACAGGACGCGGCCGAACTTGTCCCCCATCTCAAAATAGCTGTCGCGGAAACGCAGCCCATCCGGGCAGATCAGGTCGCGGAAATCCATGCCGCGCCGGAGTACAGACGCCTGTTCATACGAAAATAACTCCTCCTCGCCGGGGCGAAAGAAGTCATGCAGCAGCCGTAGGCGCTCCTGCATGGAGATCTCCCACGCGCCCGAGTCCAGCCGGCCAAAGCTCTGTGTGAGGTTTGCATCCACGCGCCGGAAGTAGGCGCGGCTCTCCTCGATCTTGCGCTGCGGGATGGAGATGGTAACATACTTTTCCTGCACAAGATTATTCCCTGCGCCGACCTGATCCGTAAGTATCCTGTTATACTCTGTGCGGTAACGGTCCAGCGCGTCGCCGTGCGGCTTCATCAGCACCGTGCGCTCAAAATCCGCGTGGTTCATGCGGCGGTTGAAAATGGTGATCTTCGCCGCGGCGTCGGTCGGCAGGGCGTTCAATACACTTTGATAGGAGCGAAAAATGCTCTCCCGATCCTCGTCCGACGCGGCAGCATAGTTGACATCGGCAAAGCGCCACGACTTGCTGTGCCGTGTGCCGACCTGCCACACACCGCCCTCGTAGATGTGGTGAATGGGGATCGACTGCTGCACGCTGCGCGGAATGGAAAACTTGACTTTCTCGCTGCGCTCGGCAGCGGCAAGCGTTTTAATCAAAATCGTCACGCTCCTTTCGACCCAATGCGGTATAGTAGAAATTCTCCGAGACAAAGCCGCGCCCGCGCGCACAGAGAATTTGTGACTTGACAAAGGCGCACACAAATTCTCCAAAGGTCATGCCGTTGTAGTGAAAAAAGCCTGCGACAGCAATAGGGGCTGCCGCAAGGATACATACCCAGCCGGCCATCTCCTTGCCGACAACAGGCGTCAGGGCAAGGTAGACAATGACAGCGACCATGACCGCGCCGAGTGAACAGATAAATTGGCGCAGCGACAGGCCAAAGAAGATGCTTTCCCTGTGGCTGCGTATCTCTTTTGGTATCTTGACTTCCATGGTGATAATCCTCCGATTTTTTGACAGGTTTTTGCAGGCATGAGATAATAATAGTAGAAAAAATTGCAAGGAGGCTTGACAGCTATGACGATCCCACAGCAGCTTTTGACTGCGTTCCTGATCCTCGTTTCACTCCCGCTCGTGCTGAAGCTCTTATGGAAAGTACGGCTTCTGCCATTTGTGCTTGGCCTTTCGCTCCCCTATCTCATGGGGCAGCAATGGGCCGCAGAGCACAAAGCGGTATACCTCGTGCTCCTGATCGGCGGCGCGTTGTTCGCGCTGGCGGTCTGGACGTACCGCATCGTGGATGCGGTACGCACGGAGCGATGGTACCGAAAGCGCCTTTTGGAACGGGCAACGCCGCTATATCACGAAGAAGAGAGAGACGGTTAACCGTCCCTCTCTTCTTTGCCGTCACAGCCTCAAAGGGATATATCGCTTTGTACTTCGTTCCCCCATACATCCCAGCCGGTTGAGGACTGGCGGGCAAACAGCTCCACACGCGGCACATCGCCCATGAGAGCTTCGATGCGCCGCCGCACCTCGTCCGGCTTTTTGCTGTGCTCTTCCACATGGGAAATGACGATTTGGTGGATGTTCTTTGCCTGCCGTTTTGGACTGCCTTTTGTGGCAAGCAGACATATTTCCGCATTGGCTCTTGTCCAATGCCCCATGCCCCAGAAAAGCGAGTTGGACATGCGATTGAGCTTGACCCATACGAAAGCAACGGTCTTAAAGTCAAAGCCCCATGCTCGCATGACATTCCACGCTTCAAAGAGCAGAGGAAATGTGATCCATAAAAAGAGCGCGCAATCCTTTGCGGCCAACTCATCCACTGGTAAGGCTGCAATATCTTCTATGCTCATGGTAGGATAATGCTTGTCTGCTGCGCCGCCGCCCGACCATACCTTATAGCGCCACGGTGGATCAGCATATATGACATTGTATTTTTTCACAGCCCCAGCATCTCCTTCACGATCCGGTCCGCGCCCTTGACAAGCCCTGTAAGGATCAACATATTGAATACGAGCTGCCCAACATATTGCCACACCATTGTTACGGCCGGAAGTGTTGTATCTGCCGCCGGTGTGCTGCTGGAGAGGAAGGCGGAGTAGATTAGGCAGGAAAGCACGATCACCGCGCCCTCCATGCACACGCCGGTATAGGACTTCAAAAATGCCTTGCCCGCGGCGCTCGTTCCCTCGCCGGCAAAGGCAGCCAGCGGGATCGGCGCAAGGGCCGTATAAAGATAGAGCCGGAAAAAGCGCCCATAGACAGTCAGGATCAAAATAAAGGACAAAACGGTAATAATCAGACTTCCCAATACGGAAACAAGCCACAGTGGGATGGATTGCAAAATCGTCACATCCTCTATCGCCGTTACGATCTCGCCCGGCAGTGCAGACACCTCCGATACCGCGCCGCCCATACCGCCCACGACCGTACCAATGATGCCGCCGCAGATGTTGAATACAGCCAGCATCAGCTCCATACCATGTCCTACGGCGACCTTTGCACACAGGAAGCGCACAAAATGCCGCAGGGCAAATTCGGGCCGCTGCATCTCACGGAACGACGCGGCAGATTGAAAGATGCCCATCGCAAAGAACAGCACGAGCAGTCCGTACCCGACACCTTGCAGCGCGGTATTGATCTGGACGATCAGCGCCCAGATGTCGCCGCCCTTGAAGCCCTCCGGCGAGGTCGTCAGCAGCGTCCAAATCTCGGCAAGTCTGCCGTTCCAGCCATCCAGCGCATTTTCCAGTGTTCGTATGATCCAGTTATCGCTGATAGAAAATCACCTCCATGCTTCGACAGGAAATGCGTCCCACGGTGGGACGCATTTCCTGCGTTTTCTTTTATCGCTCTTTTACTGTTTTGCAGGGTTGTCCGAAAAGCAAGCCCGCCTCACGGTCAAAGTCCGTATGCCGCGCCATAGAAAGCGCCTGCCGCTTTGAATAACCGGAATACAGACGGTGGTGGAGCTGGTCATTCGGCGTCTGCACATAGATCATGTAGCCGCGCGTGACCGTCTCACAGCTCAGAATACGGTTTTTCTTTCTCATACCACACCGATCGCCGACAGAATTTGCTTGGCAAAGGCGATCAGCAGCCCGCCGAGCAGGCAGAGAAAGCCCTGCGAGCGCTGGCTGGCATCGTGGCTCTGCACGCTCATGCCGACCTGCACAATGCCCCAGCCAAGGATGATGACGCCGACGGCCTTAATGCAGGAAAAGATAAAATCAGACAGATTATTGACAATGGTGAGGGGATCGTCTGCGGCCAGCGCAGGAACGGTGCAAAGGGTAAGGCAAAGGATCAGCGCCGCGAAAAAGCGGCGCTTTCTTTTGGGATTCATTTCCTTTTTCATAGGGATTCCTCCAATTCTAAGACTTCAATTTCATTCAGGGTCTCAAAGGTAAAGGGCAGATCGTCCACAGCGTAGATGCAGGCTACATGATGAACGTATGGTGCGGCGCCGCCATATTCCGTCTCGTGGATGTTCGGGTGGCGCATCAGCTCGTACTTCTCGTCAATGACCGGCTTTTCGCCGCGCACAAGGAGAATGGCGAGCCGGTTATCCAGCATCCGCACCTCGTCCGGCGTCATCAGCTCGCGGCCTATGAGCTGCGTACTCTTGCTGTATGAGCCGCTGCGTCCCTTGCTCTGGCTGACGCTCTGCACCTGGATCGTCTCTTTCCCCAGCAGCTCCGATACATACTTGTGCGTACTCTGTTCGTTCCCACCCAAATAGAGAAAGGCATCCGCGTTACCGATGATGCCCTCCCAGCTATCCTTGAATAAGGCTTTGAGCTGAGAAATATTTTGCAAAATAATGGTCGCCATGAGGTTGCGACTCCGCATAGTCGCCTGCAAGCGTTCATAGCCGTCCGGCAGCGCAACATTGGCAAACTCATCGAACAGCAAGCGGACTGGGACCGGCAATCGTCCGCCATGCACCTTGTCCGCGCGGTAATAAAGCTCCTGAAACGCCTGCGTGTAGAGCATACCGACGAGAAAGTTGAGCGAGGTATCGTTGCTGTCGGGAATGACGCAGAAGATCGCCTGTTTACGCTCGCCGAGCTGTCCCAGCTCCAGTGTGTCGTGGCTGGTGATGCGCTGGACCTCCGGCAAGGTAAAGGCAGAGAGTCGAACGGCGGCGCTCACGAGGATGCTCATAGCCGTCTTGCCGGGAGCCTCCTTAAAAATGGAATACTGCCTCACAGCGATATGATTCGGATCTTCCTCCCGCAGCGCCTCGAAAAGCAGGTCGAGCGGCGATTGGTACTCCTCATCGTCGTCATGCACGTCAGCGTAGTCGAGCATGGTGAGCACCATATCCATCGTCTGTTCCTCTTTCGGTGCCTCGTGCAGAAGATAGAGCATGAGCGCGCAGTCCAGCGCCGTTTCGCTTTTCTCCCAAAACGGATCGGACTGTGTAGCATTCTTCGGCGTGGTGTTCTTGATGAAGTTATCCACCAGCCGGAACACGTCCGCATCCTTTCGGATGTAGTGGAACGGATTATAGGCATCGGAGTGCACAGGATCAATGAGGTCAAAGACGCGGACAATGTAGCCGTGCTTCAGGAGCAGCGGCGCGGTGGCACGCAAAATTTCCCCCTTTGGATCTGTGGCTATGTAGGACGTGTTGGCAAGCATGATATTCGGTGCAATGACACCGCGGCTCTTGCCCGCACCGCTGCCGCCGACCACGATCTGCAACAAATTCCGCTGATGCACGCGCCCATCCAGTCCCATTTGGACGTGCTTGGTGAGGATCACATTGTTATCGGGATGCTTGCGGTCGCGGTATTTGCGGTCGAGGACGCCTGCGCTGCCCCATTTTGCGCCGCCGTGTTCCCCGCCGGGGCGCTTATGTTCCCGTTCCCCGTAGTAGAGTGCGATAGCAGCGGCATAGAGCAGCAATCCACAGGCGATGAATTTCAGCGTGCGGGGCGTCCAGCCAATGGAAAAGGGGCGCTCCAGCACTTGGCTGAAACGCCCCATCCATTGAAAGAGGTTCATACCGTCCTCGTAGGCATAAGCAGCTATCGCCGCCAGCCATACCACCGCAGCGGACAGCGCTGCCCACATCAGGGCAGCGCTGCGAAAGTCAGTCTGTTTCGGTTTGATGATGGTCGCCTCCTCTGAAAATGTCGAAATGTGTCCCACGGTGGGACACATTTCGATGCTTGGGATATTAGTATCCGGTTTTGGGCAGCGTCATCGTGTTCTTGGCGTACACTGTGGTGAGCCAGCGGGACACCGCCTGAATCCATTGCCCGTTGTAAAGGCCGCCGATGTCCGCGCTGTTCACAAGGCTCGTGCCGTTGGACAGGCCGCCACAGACCGTTCCATAGAGCGCGGGCGTTTCCACCTGTGCAAAGCCTGCCGGAACGGTGCCGAACACAAACATGATCTCGGTCACGCGCTCATTGGCGGCAAGGCCGAGCACGGCAGGACGCATATCCAACACATAGTTTTTCGTGGTGGAAAGGTTATCTGCCAATGTGCGATACGCTCCGGCACCGTTGACCTTGTAGACGATCTTATAGTTCTGCGCCTGATTGTAGGTGCCAGTGACGAGCCTGTTCACCGTGACCTGTGCAGGCAGCGTGTCGCGCCAGTAGAACGAATCGAGCGCCACGTTGGATGTGTTTCCGATCTGCGAGAACGTGTAACGGATTGGCTGGTTCGGCATGACCTCGGACGGGCCGGTTTTCTTGATGGCTACGCCGGTGTCCACGCTGGCGTTCGTCACCTCAAAGGTCACGATCTGCCCCTCGTGCTCAAGATAGGCGGTCATTGCGGTCGGGTTGGCAGAATAGAACGCCGGAGAACGCACCTCGCGGATGGTATAGCGCGAGAGAGGGAGCAGCTTGGAGGTGGCCCTGCCGTTGCGGTCTGTCCGAATGATATCCACCACATTGCCCGCCTTGTCGTAGATCTCAAACACCGCGCCCTCCAACAGCGAACCGGCGGGCAAGCCGTTGGTGAAATTGTAGTCGGCTGACTTCTTGACGATCTGAATCTGACCGCGTATCGGCGTGTTCGTCCATTCAATTTCTGTCGTGGAGCCATAGCGGAGGTAGATCGTTTTCAGCTCAGGGTCGAGCACATAACCGTCCGCCGCTTTGATCTCGCGGAGATAGTAGCGGCCATCAGCCAGTCCGTCGTCGGCGTAAATGTAGCCGTCCTGATCGGTCACATATTCTCCGATGGGATTATGATTACTGTCATACAACAGAGACACAGCGCCATAAATACCCTTGCCGGTATCCTTGTCTACCTTGTGCAGTAAGATCCTCGATGATTTATGGTTGGTAATTTCCAGCGTGGCGGTCTGGCCGTCCTTGACTTCGATGCGGTGTGATGCGGTATCCAACAGATAGCCAGGTGCAGCCTTCAGCTCTGTCACGGTGTACCAGCCGCTTTCAATCTCAGGGAGATAGATAACGCCATCGCTGTCCGTTGTGTAGGTGCCGACGATCTCGCCGTTTACCTTACGGACTTCAAACCTGACGCCAGAGATACGCTTACCACTGCTCTCATCACTTTTGATGATCTGCAAGCCGCCTGCGGGAGTGTTATAAAAATACAAGGTCTGCGTATCGTTGGGATCAACCACGACGGTCTGTGTGCGGCTGTTCTCGTCGATGGTATAGCCCGGGATCGTCTCAACTTCTGTGACTACCACCGTGCCGGAAATACCGGAGAGGGCGATCTTGCCGTCCTTGTCCGTCCAGTACAGGCCGGTGGAGGAAAGCGTGCCGCTATCGGCATCCACATAGGAGCCATTGGCATAGACGATCTTAAACTGAACGCCCTCCAGCGGTGCCTTTGTCACAGAATCCTGCTTGACTACAATGAGGTTGCCCTTGGGCTGATTACGAAATTCCACCGTCACGACCTCGTTGGACTTGACCTTGACCGTCTGCGGGGTATCGTCGAGGATATAGCCATCCTTGGTGCGCGTCTCCTTGATGATGAGCGTGGTGTCGGGGATAATGTCAGTAATGGTGAAAGTGCCAGCGCTATCGGTGACGAACTTGCCGTTGGCGTTGCCGATGAGATTGCCGTCCGAATCCGTGACAAGGAACTCAACATCAGAGATGGGAGCATTTGTTACAGCGTCCACCTTTTTTACGAGCACGCCGCCCTTGGGTTGATTGCGAAACTCCAGCGTCATGACAGAGTTGCGCTTGATTTTAACGCTCTGCGGCGTATCGTCGAGAATGTAGCCATCCTTAGCGCGCACCTCTTTGGCAATGACCGTCATGCCAGGGGTCAGGCTATCAATACGGATGGTGCCGGCGCTATCGGTCACATATTTGCCGTTGGCGTTGCCGATCACGCTGCCATCCGAATCCGTGATAAGAAACTCTACGTCGGAAATGGGAACGCCGGTCACGGCGTCCTTTTTGACGATAAGCAGCGAGCCCATCTTATCATTTCCGAAGGTCACGGTGATAACGTCCTGATCCTTACCGGAGAGATAGACCGTTTCCGTGGCGTCGGTGATGACGTACCCGTCCGGCGCGGAGATCTCCTCACAGACGTAAGTGCCTGCCTTGAGGCCGGTTACAACGATGGTTCCATTGCTCGAAGTGCGGTACTCGCCGATAACCGTGCCGCCCGTACCGGAGGTGCCGCCGAGGAAGCGGATGCGGAACCATGCACCCTCCAACGGCTGACCGCTCTCGCTGTCCACCTTGCGGATGATGATGGCGGAAAGAGGCGTATTTTCAAAGGTCAGTACCTTGCTCTCGCCACCGGAAATGAAGCATTCCTGCGTGGCAGGCTCCTTGATGGAATAGCCATGCGGCGCTTCCAGCTCTGTCACCTTGTACCAGCCGTCTTTGACTTCGGGGAGAATGATTTTGCCGCTTTCATCGGTGTAATAAGTGCCGAGGTCATTCAGTTCTCCGCTGTCGGTGTGGTTGCTGGCATACCAGATCTGGAACTTCGCGCCCTTGACGGGATCGCCGGTCACACTGTCTACCTTGCGGATCTCCAGCGTCGGCTTGAGTGCATTGAAAAAGGTTACGGTAGATGTTTCGCCGGCCTTGAGTGCCACTTCCTGCGGAATGGGACATAGAATGACATGGCTGGGAACATTGATCTCCGTCACCTTATAGGTGCCAACGGGAATAGAATCGAGGAAGATACGTCCGTGACTGTCAGTGGTGGCCGTGGTGGAGTAGCTGCCGTCGATCTGCTCGATGCGGTAGGTCACGCCCTCAATGGGTTCCCCATTGGCAATGTTCTTCTTGATGATCTCAAGGCCCGGCTTTTCGTAGTCCACAAAAGTGACTTCGCTCGTCTGGCCGGGGCGCAGTGCCACGGTCTGCTCCGTATTGCTCACGATGTACGGCTCAGGGACAGATTCTTCCCGCACCACATAGACACCGGCAGGAATGGCCGAGAGCGTTGCGGAGCCGTCCGTCCCGGTCGTGACGGAGGTGGAATAGCTGCCGGTAACGGACTTAATGGAAAACACCGTGCCGGCAATCGGTTTGCCGCTCATGGCGTCCCGCTTGGTGATCTTCATATCGGGCAGTGCGTAATTTTCGGCAGTGACCGTGTACTGCTTGTCGCCATCGGTGGTATCGACATAGACGCTGATGGGCGTAGAGTCGGCGCAGTAGCCCTCCGGGGCCTCGGTTTCCACGAAGGACCACAGGCCCTTGGTGACATCCTTGACCTCAATGATTCCGCCATTTTGGGTCACATCGCTGCCGACGATCTGACCGTCGCGGTAAATATTAAATTTTGCGCCATCCAAACCACGGGTCGTTCCTGCGGCAACCTTCCGCAGCGTAATATCAGCGTCCCCAGCCGGCGGCTTTCCCGGCTCAGATGTATTGGTGACGAGTTTTCTCGGCGCATAATAGTTAAAGAAAGCCTGACGCCCCTTAACGCTGGATTTCGCGTAGACCGCCCATTTTGCAGCTTCATCTTCTACCACAGTGGCGATGATGCCCTGTTCTGCGTATTCTTCAATTTGGCGCTGAAATTCTGCGTCTTCCTTGGCCTTTTCTTTCAACATCCAATCGATATAGCCCAGGTACATTTCATAGGTATCGGCGTTGGCGTAACCACCGCCATCGATGTCACCGTCACCCTCACCCTTGAAGGTCTGGTGATCCCACACATACGTCTGCGCAGCCATAAAAAGGCTGCCGGGGATGTCACCCTTATAGTCCACGATGAATGACATCATCCATTTGAAGTTTTCAAGCTGCTGGGCATCCAGTTCACCCATGCCGCTCTGCGCCAGCGCCGTTTTCAGGACAGCGTCCGCGTCCGCGCCGGTGGCGGAGGTATAGGTGTAAGAGTTGAGGAACGACGGAGTACCCCAGCGGTAGCCATAGCCGCGATCCAGGCAGTAGAGCATTTTGCCTGCCGCCATCGGGGGCTTATAGCTGTAAGGCGTACCGTCATGGAGAAGCCGCGTTGTCCAGTAGTTTGTGTTGCTGGTAGGCTTGATCCCTGTTCCGGTGCTGGAAGCGGCCAGTGCGGAAGTCGGGAGCAGCGTCAACAGCGTCATGATAACGAGAAACGCCGAGACGAGCCTGGTTTTTAATTTTTTCAATGAGCTACCTCCTTGCAAAATTGCACAAGAAAAAGCAGACCGAGGCTTCCCGGTCTGCTTTGTGATATAGGATAACAGGATTTACTTTGTTGCCGGCTTGTCCACCGCCGAAATGCTGTATCCGCTGCGAAGAAATAGTTGGACACAGTACCAGCACTCCATGCCGTTGGAGTCAGTCCCTCGTGCAAGGCCGACGCCGATAGCCGCATAGCTTTCATCGGTCATGTTTTCCATGTGTCCTGCGGATTTTGACCATGAATATACGAGCGTTTCCGCAAGCGCGGTTTTTTGCTGCGCAAGATAGAGCAGCGGGATCTGGTGGATATTTTCCCCAACCTGCCTGCAGTCCGTAACAGTGTAATACTTCCTGCCGTCCGGTCTGGTATGAGAATAGGTACCTGTGGCAGCCATTTCATCGGCCCGCACCTGCGCGGCACGCATCAGTTGATCGTCGGCCGCCAAAGCTGCGATGCCTCGCTCCGCACGGAGGGCGTTGGTGCGAGCTACAATATCCTGCTTTGCAGCATCCACATCAGAAGGCGCAGCAGCAGACGGAACAGCTTCAGCGGAGGGAGCCACGCCGGTGTAAGGCGCGTCGGTTTCAATTTGCACACATCCGCTGTCCGCATCCCAGAACACATTGAAGCCGACTGCTTTGCCGATGTCGCGGAGTTTCACATAGTTGTGTCCAGCAATACCATACGCTTCCATTTGTACCTCCTGCCCATCGACAAAAATACGATGGCTGCTGCGCTCAGCGAGGATTCCCGCAGCATAGGCGGAAGCTCCGCCTGTGATAATAGCGCCGATAAAAAGGCCCGTAAACATCGTGAGGATCTGCTTCTTCATGGAAAAGCCTCCTTATTTTTGATCTACTATTCCTTTACGATCATAAAGCGGCTTTTTCAACAAAAGATTTTTAAGAGGCCTGAACAGCCTGCACACACCAGCGCTGACTGGAATCTCCGGCAACGCAGGTAAGGAGAGTCATTCGGTTATCCGTGGTAGAGGACAAATAGCTCCAATCGCTGCTGCTGATTTTGGTCACAGTCTCCACCAGATAGGTGCGGGTACCCATGGATGTGGTATAGGTGATTTTATCGCCCACATCGAGATCCTTGATGCTGCCGATCACATATTTGGCGCCGCGATTATGCCCGCAGACAGCCACATTGCCGTTCCAGACGCTGGTACTGGTGAAATGCCCCAGCCCCTTTTTCATGCTGGCAGTCGTTTCGCCTTCCCAGAGATAGTAATTCTTAACTCCGATGGCAGGAATGGAGATCTTTCCGACGGCGCCGTTGGAGAGCAGAAAATCCTGTGTCAGCTCTGTGAAAGCGGGCGTCGCAGGAGTAGCTGTGGAGCCGCCCTGCAGAAAACCGGGGATCTCCACAGTTCCGCCGCCGGGAGAAATTCCGTAAATTCCGCCGCCGGATGCAGAGATGCCCTGAAGACCGGGCAGCATGATTTTCTCCATCACTCCGGTCTGGGTGGTGCTGAGCTGCCCGTACTCCAGCTCGGGGATCTGGTAGTCCACCACATTTTTCCCACCGTAATTGTAGCGGGAGCCGTAGACGTCCTCATAGGAAGATGAGGGATAGTATTCCGGGGTGCCATCGGTTTCAAAGGAATAATCGGCAGCCTGTGCGCTGACCGCCATCGCAGAAAGCATGGCAGCCAGAGTCAAAGTCAATGAGAAAAACTTCTTCATACGGGAGCCTCCTGTTCTTCTTCAGCGGGAACGGTAAATTCATGCCAGTCATTGTGCTTGCTGGCTTGGATCGTGTAAGTATGGTCACTCTGCGGGAAAGAAACGGTGAACTCGCGCCCAGCCAGGTGCCTGGCAAGGGATTTTCTCACCTCAACCGCGACGGTATCTCCCGGATTCAGTGTGAGAGAGCCTGCATCGATAGCGGGAACCTCGCTGTCAGGCTCCACACGGAACTTTGCAATCAGCCGGTACTCTCGGGGCTTGCTGTCCGGAACATACACATAGACATTTTTGCGGCGGCGCAGCAGGATGAGTGCAGCGGCGGCGATGCCCGCGCAGAGCAGCACGGCAGCGATGATCAACAGCGGAGCGGCAAGGCTGCCGTTATCCCAGATATGTGTTTTTACGGGGACGATCTCACTTCCGGTGTAAACCACGGTATAAGTGATGCTGTCCACGCCTTCCGAAGTAACGGTTCCGTGATATTCCGCCGTGGTGACATAGCCTGTGGCAGCCTGATAGCTGCTGGAGGCGGAATAGGTGGCGACCGCCTGATACTGAGCGGGAACCAGCGCCTCGCCGACGAGCGCCGTGCCTGTGACCTGCCATTCCACATTGGCAAGGGCGAGCGTTTTCCCGTTTTTGACGGTCGTGGCCGGCACATAAGACATGTCGTTGCGGTCCAGATTACCGATCACCTTCGTCTCGGTGGTTTTGCTGTATTTGGTGGTGTAGCCGGACGCCTCTGTGGAAAGCGTGGTATGATCCAGCGCCAATTCGCCGGAGAAGCCGTCTTTTTCATAGGGCATACTGGGCGAAAGCTCTGCGAGGATCTGCGCAAGGTCATTTTTGGCGGTATTGACTGTGACGGTTTCCGTTACAGTTTTGCTTTCCAGATACGGGTGTTCCACCTTTGTGGTATAGGCCCAGGTATAAAGATAGCCGTCGTAGGAAAAGTCCTCTTCCTTCAGCTCATCTGGGTCAACCTCCGGGGAAAGCGTGTAGGTTTTTACAAGCCGCTGCTGGCCGTTCAGGTTTTCCGCTACCAATGAATCGGGAACCTGAGCGGCAAAGGCGCTGACCGTCAGCGACATGGCAAGCAGCAGGCAAAGGGCCAGCTTTGATAAGCTCTTCATGGTGGCCTCTCCTTTTTTTACAAATTCTGTTTGATGATTCTGGTGATGATGCCGACGGCGATGCCGCGTTCCTCATCCAGACGGGTAACGGCAAAGCTGACGTCGTCTTTCTTTCCAGGCATTCGCCGGTCATAGCAGGTGTGGGCAACCGCGTTGACACCGTTGTTGAGCCGGATGAACACAACGCCGTGCCGCACATCGGTCACTCTGCCGGCATATTTGCCCTGCAGGACGCATTTATCCAGATTGCTCTGGTTGGCGGCGGACGAAACGCTGCGGATATCTGCTGTGATGGAAATATGGTTGATGTCGTCGCGGTCAATGGTGAGCACACGGACAAGAACACGGTCGCCGACGCTGTAATACTCGCGGGCATCACCGAACCATGCGGCAGACAGATCACGGGCGAAAATCGTACACTCCACGCCGAACACTTCCACACGCAGGACTTTTTCCGCAACGCCAATGACGCGCGCCTGTACGACGCGCCCTTCATAGATCATGGGGACGCCATCTTCGTTGGTGTCCAGATAGAAGGTCTGACGCTTACGGAGCATAGCGGCCTTGCGGCTTGCCACAACGCTGCGGGCGGTGTTATCCAGACCCCGGACGATGAAATCGATCTCCGCGGTGAGCATGGTTGCAAGGATACTGTTCATCCGCTCCATAAACGGCTTGTATTTCGCCCCATACGGAACGGGTCCGGAATAGAGCATCATTTCTTTCAGCGGGATCGCAATGCGATAACCCTTGTAGTCAACGACAACGATAGTACGGCCGGAAGGGGTCTGCTCCACGCCATCCAGCGTTCCGGTCAAAATACGACCGGCAATATGCGAGGTCTTGATCTCATGCCAGATGACCTCACGGCGTTCTTCTTCCGTTTCGATACGGTCTTTTGCATCAACGGTCAGAATGTAGGAGTCACGGCGTCCGGCAGGTGCGGGAGGTGCAGTGGACTGCGGAGCAGCTTCACCATCTGCGGATTCCGTTTCATCTTCAGTGGGCGGAGCATTTTCCGCATTTCCTTCCAGCAAAAGCGCATCCAGAGCATTTTCGCCGCTGCTGTCAAGGGGTGCCGGAGTGCTGCTGTTCAGCTCCTGTAAAATGCTGTCGTACTCCGGATCTTCCGCTGCTTCATCGGAAACAGGGACCGTCTCTGCGGCATCAGCGGTGTTTTCGGCATCCGGCTCGTTTTCCTCAACATCTGCTGTGCCGCTCACATCGCCGGAGCCGAGATCAACTTCCGGGGGTCCTGCCAGCGGAGTTTCCGTGTAGTCGCTGCCGGCGGCCTCCACCTGCTGCTCAGAAAGTTCTTTGCCGGATTCGGTTTCCATGAACTCTGAGGAGAAATCATCAGGGGGCGGGATCGTTTTTTTCTTGGGCATTAAGTATCCTCCTTTTTCTTCATAATGGATTCTTTGGTTACGGCAACGACTTTTTCAGCCGACGCAGGCTTTTTCTTTTGCGCCGGCTTCTTATCCGCTGCCTGAGATGGCGGCGCCGATGGAGTTTGCTTTTCCTGCGGCTGATTTGCCCGCCATGCAGGGACATGGGAGGCGGCCTTGCTCGGCCGCAGCTTCTTCGCCTCGGGATGTTTGGAATAGTCGTACTTATCCACCTCCAGTACATTCTTGCCCCGAATGAGGATCAGGGCTTTATCAATATCCATACGCAGCACCTCGTCCATGGTCATCAGCTTGCGCCGGCCGACACCGCTGGTTTCCCGGTATTCAGGTGTGTAGTTGGATACACGCCATGTTCCGAGCTGTTTGGCTTTACTGGTGACAGAGATACTGGCCTCGCCGGTCCGGTCAGAAATAAATTCCGCCGTCAGGGCATCTGTGCAGCCAAGAAAAAGCTGCACATCGCAGTTGCCCAGAATTTCCTGCCACTGGTTGTAGGGATAGCGGTTCTGAAGACCAGCTAAGTTCTGGAACACACATGACATGGACAGGTTTCTGGAACGAATGACCGAAATTTTTCTCGATAGATCTGGGATCACGCCGCAGGCACACAGTTCCTCGCCGAGCACATGAACAGGGACCGGAAGCACCCCGCCGGGACAATGCTCATCCGCATAACGAACCAGACGGATAAACACGAAGGAAAGGAACAGGGAAGAGAGAAAATCAAAGGTGCTGTCCTGGTCGCTGGTAATGCAGTAATACGCGCAAGGCTGCTTTCCCGGCAGCTCCAGATCGATCTCGTTATAGGCCGTGATGCTGCGAATATCTCTATTTTGGAAAACCTGCAATCTGGAGCCGAGACCAATGATGACACCGCCGCGCACTCCCTCTGACGCCTGCTTGAAAATGTTGTAGGGTGCTTTGGCGGGGTGCGTGAGGGGAAGAACATCAAAGAGCGCCTTCAGATCTTGTTCGGAACTGGCGGTGAGTAATTGGTACACCTCGCCGATGTTCTGCTTTTCCTTGGGGTAGCTGATGGAAACATAGAGAACCAGCGCCTTGAGCAGATTCATCTCGGCGCTGTCCCAGAAGTGGTCGCGTTCTTCGCCGCCGGTATTCTTGATGATGACATCGCAGAAAAGCTGAGCCATCAATTCCTGACCGCCGACCTCCGCAAGACAATTCCATGAATCGGAGGCTGACGGTGTGACCAGATTGAACACACGGACGGTGTAGCCCTGATCCCGCAGATATTCGCTGGTCTTTTCGTACAATTCGGACTTGGGGTCACAGATCACAAGGCTTGACTTCCGCGCTGCGCATTGGAGAATCATGTTGACGCAAAAGGCTCTTGTCTTCTTGGAGCCGCTGGCGCCGTAAACCGCAAGATTCCCGTTAAATCGAGTCTTTGGAGGAATACAAATGACCTGATGATCCAGCTCTCCGAGAATCGTACCGGAATGTTTGCGAATATCCGGAACAAGATCAAGCACCTCCGTCAGTTCCTTGCGGGACATAAACCCTGCGGTGCCGTAGGTTCCCTTGTTGGAATAGACAAGGTTGCGCCGCCGGTCGTATTCGCCGCCTTCGCTGTAGCCCATCCGCATGACCATGAGGATCAGCAGCGCCAGCGCACCGATGCAGAGGCCGAGGCCATACAGCCCATACGGAAAGTGGAAGGCTGCCGCAAGGCAGGGAAAGAATCCGGCGTCCGGGAATGCGGGAGACGTCCCAAACACGGCGCCAGCCTCCTGCCATGCACGGTAATTGGAAAAAAGCTGCGAGAGGTAGCCGCTCCCGTAGAGCAGCGCCAGCGCAGCGATTGGAATGATAATGAAAAGCTGAATCAGCTTCTTTTTAGGAATAGAGCACGCTCCTTTCAAACTGTTGAAAATCAATGCTTTGCAGCATCACACACTGCCCGCAGATCTCCCGCAAGGCTTCTTCCTGGTAATCGAAGCAGATCAATGTCCCCGTCATTCCGTGCAGCTCCAGCGCGGTATCGAAACGCCGGATGCGAGGAAAATCACAGGTGTAGGCGAATAGAACAGGATTCCCCTCGCTGTCAATGGCGTCGTTCTCGACGCGCCAATTTGGTATCCCCTCATGGAGCCCGTCTGCAAGGATTGCATCGAGCGTCCTGCGCTGCTGCGTGTCGCATAAGAGGCGAAGGATCGCTTCGCCATAACGGTCATTGGTCAGATAGTAGAAATGCGGAAAGCTGCCATCCAGCAGGAAATAGCTGTGCGCGTCCGGCTGCGTCAGGATAGAAAGTTGTTCCATGGTGGAGCCGAACACGATCCCGGAAATCTCCGCATCGGGCATGACCCCTTCGGTTTGCAGCAGAGCTTTGAACCGCAGTTCAGCCTTGTACTCCCATTTCATCTGCGCTTTGGCGGTGTTATAGGTCAAAAAAATACCGCCATCCGTCAGCAGGATGCCGGTTGCGCGTGAACTTTTGATTTTCGCCCCTTGCGGGCCGATCTCTTTAACCTCTCTGGAGGTGTAATAGGCGGGGATTGCCGCACTTTGACTGGCAGCGGAAAAAGGAGCCTTTTCCCACGGAAAGGCCGGAATGTCAGCGTTGTGCATGATGGTCAGGACCTCAGCCATCCGGTGAAGCCGGAGCCGTCTGGGAATTTCGCTTTTGAGCTTGTTTGGCTCAGAACTGCCGGTCAGGTAGGCTGAAAACCATTCGGGAGCATCAGCCAACAGCAGCCGTTTGGCTGACGAGGTGAGCCGAAGTCCACGCAGGCCGTCTTTGGAGAAGGTACGCAGCAGCCCATCTCGCCGGAGAGCGGTAACGACATTTTCGAGGTATGCGGAACCACCCGGCAGGTGGCTGATTTGACGGATGGGGTATTCACCGCAGAGGGCGGTTAATGTCAAAAGAAGATAGGGCAGCGTATTTTGAGCTGGCAGCTGCCGGGGCTTTCGAGGCATAAACCGTGCTGCCTCCTTGTACGATATTTTACCGTAGGGCTTTATAGCTTGGGTAATTTTGCGGCTGGAGCGCCTTGAAAAAACGCAGTATTTTCAGCGCTTTCAGGGCGCTTTTTGTACCTTGGAAAATAAGCGCCCATAAAAGGTCAAAAATCCGATATGCTTTTTACACCATTCTGGCGCTCTGCAAGCCAGGCCGGAAACTGCGTGCTGTCCATGAGAAAAAGCCGTGTGCAATCCTCTTCGCCCAGCTCCGTGGTGTTGTAGGCGTCGCACAGCAGCCCATTGTCATCCGTCAAGATGAAGGAGGCCGCAACATCCAGAAACTGCTTCAGTTCCAGATTGTCATAATCACGGATACGCCGCTCTGGCAGCTCCTGCGCATAGATATGGGAAAAACAGACCACACAATGCTGAAATTGCGGCATAGTGTGGTGGGCGGCGTAATCGGAGAGCGCGGAGGTAAACGGATCCAACAGGAACTCCGTGCTTTGGCGCTGCCTGCGCTTTGGCAGAAGGCACGGGAGCTTGATCTCCAGAATGCCGTCATTTTCGCTGATCTCAATACCCTGCATGGTTTCAGCAGACCGCAGATATTCCTCTTTTTTGATGCTGGTAGTGGCATAGATCAGGTGGCGCAGCCGGCAGGTGATCCGCTCGGCCCGCAGCGCCGCATCCGTGGACAACACCTCGTAGTTGTCGGGATAACGCTGGATATCCGTCGTGTTCATGGCATAGAGCGCATTGTTCAGCCGTTCGATCTCAGCCAGAATAGATGTAATTCTTTGTGATATGATGGCCCTGTTCAAGAAAAAACTCCTTATTCGATTTGATAATACTGCACTTCGCCGCCCGAAGAGACGGTACAGTAGCCGCTGGTGTTTGGTGTGTGGATCTCGGCGATCTGCTCCGGCTGCTCAATCAGAACGATGTATTTGGGCGGAACCTCTTTTACCGTGGAGAGCATTTGGTTGATAAGCTGCTCTTTACCCGGCTCCGCGTAAATGATCTCGTAAACTTCGCCATCCGCAAAAAAGATGATTTTTGCGGGGTACTCGCTGACAGAGTGATATTCTACCTGCTCCATAAAGTCGGTAAGAACCCAAACAGCCTTTGAAAGCCCATGATCGATGCTTTCCTCCACCTCAGCGGGAATGCGGTAATACTCGCCGCGCTGCACAATGCGGCCCTGCTTTTGCAGGTAGGACAGCAGATTTCGGATTTTACTTTCCTTGTGCGGATAGAGCTTCAAAAGCTGCATCTCCGTCAGAGCGCGGTACATGGAAACATCCCGCAGGATGCCGGCGGCTTCCTGCCCATAGATCTGTTCCCTCGTTTTCATTGAAACATCTCCTCGTTATGCGTATTGAAGCCGTATAATCGCCGTATTGCTGTTGATTGTGGAGCGTTATACGTCCTAAATGCGTATTGTGTACGGATTAGCATGGATGCTGCTTTGGCGCAGCACGCTGAGCAAGCTCGGCCAGCTCCCGGCGATCCGTGGTGATCAATTCCTTTTCCATTTGACTGCACTTGATCTCCACGGCAATATTATTGTTATTTGTGCTGATGAGAGCGCTGCCGCGTTCGAAGTGCGTAATTTCCATCAGCTCAGCTTCGGAAAGGTGCAGGACACCTTGGACACGCTGGGCTTCTTCCTCCTCCAAATTCAGCAGGATCTTCGTTTTGCTGTTGTTGATGATGCCCTTGCCGTATTTACCGTCGTCCAGCGCAAAAAAGTCGTTGAGATCCTGTGTGGCGCAGACAAGGCTGCCGCCATAGCCGCGGATCGTCTTGGCAAGCTCCAGAACGGATTCGGCGGCCTGCCGGTTGCTGCTGGCGCCGATGAGCTGCCAGCACTCGTCCACGAAGATGGCTTTTTCCGCCGTGCGGTTCTCTTTGGCCTTGTCCCATACAAAGTCGAGAGCAACAAACATCCCCACCGTCAGCAGATCACCGGTCAGCTCAGAAATATCAAGGACAATGTACTTATTGTCCAGCGCCACATTGGTTTGCTGATTGAAAGAGCGGGCAGAGCCGTTGACCAGCCGATTCAGGATGTTGGCAAGGCGCTTTGTTTCCGGAGAGGCGGCGAGAATTTCATACAGGTCGCCCAGGATCGGCATTTCTTTATAGCGCCCTGGATGTTTCGGCTGTTCCAGAGAAGCATTGTCATGTGTGATGCCCTTGACCCCGTAGGTGCAGATCATGGCATCATCCAGAAGCTGCCGCTCCTCGTGGGACATGTCCGGAATTAAGAGACTGAAAAACGTGTGCAGCCGCTGAATTTTGGCTGCCAGCAGAGATTTTTCCGCGCCGGGGCCATCCAGCAGATCGTCCACGGACTTATCTGCCTTGCGGATCTCCATGATGTTGATGCAGTTTTGAGAAGCCGGAGATATGGAGATAAACTGTCCGCCGATGTTGGAACAGGCCCGGTGAAACTCATGCCCTTTGAGCGGCGCGATGATAAAGACCTGAATTCCCTTGCGGCGCATACGCAGAGCCATCAGCTGAAGTGTAAAGGTTTTTCCGGCTCCGCTGGTTCCGAGAATGGCGATATTGGCATTCTTGTAGACGCGGGAATCGAAGATGTCCACGATGATGAGAGAATTGTTGTGTTTATTGACGCCGAGAAGAATACCGTTGTCATCGCACATCTCATAGCTGGTGAAGGGATAACAGCTGGCGGCTCCCGTTGTCAGAACATTCCGCTTAGACCGCTCATAGAGCTGGCGCTCCAGAGAAACCAGAGGAAGAGAGGATAAAAAAGCCTGCTCCTGACAAAAGGAACAGGTCTGTACATCCATGTCCTGCGAAAGCAGGAGTTTTTTCATTTCCGCGACCTTCCATTCAAGGTCATCCACGCTGCCGGCTGTGACGGTGATAAGCAGGTTCAGATAATAAAAATCCTCATTGTTGGAAAGACCGTCTTTTAGAAAATAGCCGCTGCGGATCGCACCGTCGAGATCGTCAAAATCCGTGTTGGTGTCGCTGGTTTCCTTGATTTTGCTGCGGTTGATACGGAGCTGCTGCCCCAGCTTTCTGACCATGCGGTCCTTTGGCTGCCGCGCGAGAAAGACGTCCAGATCGATCCCGTCGCCGGCGTTGACCAAAAGGCTGAGCCAACCGGCGGGAACGCGCGCTTTATAACCATCTGATGGGATAAGAAGATAGGCATAATACAGCCCATCTACACAGAGGTAGTTTCCATGGGTAAGGTCGATGCTGTCAGGGGCATAGAATTCATTGACGGGAATTGCGTTGATGTCCCGTCCGGAGGCCATGTAGTCCGCCAGAACGGACTTCACCCGCTGGTAGAACGGCTCACTGCTGGCCCTGCGGCAGAGAATGTTATAAAGAATCTCCGCCGTGGCGTCGTCCTCGTTCTCAGGGGAAATGACCTCGTTGCCGCACTGCCGCAGATAATTTGCCGCCGTGCGTGCGGCTGTTTGCAGAGAAGCGATTGCATCCTCTTCCTCATGTCCGCGTTTGGTGCCGGGCAGCGGCTCATACTCGAAAACGAGAAAAAAGCGCCTTGTGATTGCCTCACGGGAGCCAAGCTGCCGAATGAGCTTCAGGTAGTCTTCCTGCAGGACACGGCAGCGCGGATTCTGCTCATGCTCCAGCTCCCTGCGGACGGTATCCAGATGCCGGTTAATGTCCGCACGTTTTGTCAATGCCTTGAATTGCACCTTGACCGGGGCAATTTTCAGATAGGAAATGAAGGAGTAAATGATGCTGCGCTGCTCTCTCGCGCTGCGCAGCAGGAAGTTGACGGGAACCACCTCTACAACCTTAACATAGCGGTGATCTCTTGTATAAATGACGCCGTGCTCAATCTTCTCGATAGGGATATAGTCCGCCAGGGCATTGAGCGGCTGAACGGCTTCTTCCTCCTGCAAGAAGGTCTTGAACTGCGTCACGCTGCGCTGCTTCAGATCAACAGAAAATCGGCTGCGGCTTTTGGGGAGCGGAGGATCTTCTGCTTCGCAGTCGCTTTTCCGCTGCTGCGCCCAGCTGGGCAGCAGCGTTTTTCCATTTTTGCCGCCCTGCGTCCCATCGCGTGAAAGGATTCTGCGGTTGTGCAGAAAGCAAAAGAACAGGCGGATAAAAGCGGACAGGCTCATGCCGGATACGCCAATCAAAGCGAGAAGCACCAGCGGAAGAGCTGTCAGGCATAAAATCACAACGCGGACGGTGAGGGAAAACGGAAGGTGCAAAACCGGCACACCAACCGCGAGGCCAAGGATGACCGCCTCAATCGTATTGCGGGTTTTCAAAAGCCCGCCGAAGAGTGTGCCGCCCTCCATAAAGTTGGGAGGGATCACATAAACCTCAAATTCTTCCGGTTTCATAGACAGCCTCCCTTACATCCGGTCTTTCCGCTTCGGCGGATCGGGCATCTTCTTGACGATCTCCTTATGATAGTCGATTTCACCGTCCGGTGCGGTAAATGGCTTCTTGATTACAGTGTCAACAGCATACTGCTTGTACCATTGGGCGCCATCGGCAGAGAAGACTTTCTGGTGTTCACCGTCCGGCGCGGCATATTGCCCGGTATGGTACATTCCAAAGGAAATGCCCTCCGGATGCTCCGGAGAATACTCTGTGCCGGTGATGCGCCCGCCGCCGATCTCAACGTCGGAATAGGATATTTGCGGTGCGGCGTCTCCCTGAGCGGTAATGCCCATGTAGGAGGACAACGCCTGTGACGCAAACTCTCCGGTGATGGAGCCGGTGGAGTGCAGGTCTCCGGCTGCGACCATACCTATCACATCGTTGGCAAAACGCCCGCCCTCCAGCATGGAGTTGGTAAAAATACGTCCGCCGAGGCCAACGGAATGCTGTGACTCCCTGCGGAGTGAGGAAACCGAGGCGGTTCGGGTACTGGAAGCGACTTGCTGATGGGTCACGCCCATCTGCGACTTTTGAGAAGCGCTTTCGCTGCGCATCTGCTTTGCCTGATGAACAACGCTTGCTGCCTGCCGCTCGGCATTTACAGTACGCTCCGTGGCCTGATGCGCGGCGGACATGGTGGAGGAAGACGCTTTCTGTGTCGTTTGCGTCGCAGTTCTTACGGCATCATTGGTGATTTTCCGACTGACAACGCCGGCCAGACCACCTTGCAGAAAGCCGGAAGATCCGGATGCGGCGGCGCCTGCGCGGCTGGAGGCTCTGTCGGCAAAGTTCCCGACAACTTTTCCAGCCATGCCGGCAGCGAGGGAGACACCCTTGAATGCCACCATCGCCTCACCCAGCATGGAACCGCCGGTATGCCCCACGTTGACGCCGATGCTTGCCATGAAGCTGTCGATTTTCTGCGAGACTTTGAGAAAACCAACCGCGCAGAGAAACCAGACCAGGATATTTCCCGTCACGGCCTCGCGGCTGGAACTTCTGACTGCGGCTTCGACATCGCTTTCCTCCAGAGCAAACGCAGGTACCGCCAAGGTGAGCGCAAGCAAAAGAACGGTGCCCAGCAGCGGAATGATTCTATGATATTTCTTCGTGGTAATGACCTCCTACATGGAAAGCGGATTTGAGATGAATGTGCCGACCATCGTGATAAACAGCCGAAGACACCATGCGTTCATCAGCAGCAGGAATATCTGCCCGCCGAACATCCGGCACCAGCTCTTAAAAATATTTGCGGTGGATTGCGATGCGCCCATGGCAAAGGCTACCGGTGCGGTATAGACCAGGACGCCCAGCAGTACATACCGTTCTGCCGCTTCAAACAGCAGCTTAATGTAGTTCCACGCAAGAATCAGTGTCAGAATCAGAACGATCAGCGCAACACCGCCGTTGGCACAGACGCCGATGATGGTCAGCAGAACAGAATTGAAGCTGGCAAAGTCCAAAGAAGGAAGCTCTGAGGACAGTATCCACGCATAAGGCGTTCCGCCTATCGTCAGCGCAATGTTTACGATTTCATCTGCATAGTACGCAAGCACAATGAACAGAATCGCCTTGGCGGTCAGCTTGACCGGATCCTCTGCGTCCACGCCCAAGCCCAGTCCATAGTTCTTGAACAGATTCCAGACCCAGCCCAACAGGATCAGCCCGATGGCAAGTGCCACCAGAAGGCCATACATGGTTTCCGCTGCGGGAAAATATCGCAGAAATGTGTTCATGTCACAGCCCAATGCCCCCAAAACAGAGGTGTTGATCATATCCAGACCGTACATGATCTGCTCCGCGATCCACTCTACAATACCGTCTAAAATTCCCATAGCTTTTACGGGGCGGTCCACTGCCCGCCGCTGAAGAAGGGCGTAACATAGCTCATAATGAAGCCGAGACCGTTCAAAACAGCCCATGTGATGATGATTCGCTTGAGCCAAGCCCGGCTTTCATCGACGGTTCGGCCGCTGCGGGAGAAATTCATCATCAGCAGTGCGACTGCGGCCGTAACGATGGCTGCAATCGTGGAGATGCCGAGGATCTGCGTATAGACATCCCGCATAATCTCATTGGCCTTCTCCCACACGGTTGCGGCAGAGGCCGGCTGACAGAGAGAAGCGGATAGCGTGGCGGTCAGAAACGCTGCATACAGCCAACGGCCGATATTGCCACGCGGCTTTTTCCCAATACGGGGAGACGGACACTTGTGCTTCAAAAGCATTACCTCCTTGTGTTGCCCAAAAGCAGGAAACAGCACCCAGCGAAAGCCGGATGCTGTTTCATTGACCGCAGAAAGGCAGAAAAAAAGACGCACATCAAAAATGGCGTCCTCCTGCGGCTGCTTTTGGTTTGTTTATAGTTTTGAGCATACTTAGTTTAACATACGGAGATTTTGCGTTCAATAGCAAAACCCTTCCAATTTCCTCCCAATTCTCTTTCAAAATACTCTCACACATCTGGCGGGAAAAAGCAGTCCAGAGTTTTCAAAGTGTCCTGCGCGGAAAATCCCCAAAGGACAGAGCTTAACGCTTCCACGGCAGCTTTGCGCAGGCGGTAGTAGGTGCTGAAGCTAATGTCCCTGATATGCGGGTGGAGCGCTTCAATGATCTCCTCCACATTTTTCAGCTTCTGTGGGGATAAAAATGAGTAATACAAAATCCAGTAGTACACCTCTCCGCTCTGGTGGTGCGTGCGGAGAAGGTTGACGGAATTTTCAAGCAGGGTCAGCATTTTGTAGCTGCGCTCAATGCACCTGGCATGATTTTCGATGTCCGTGCCGCCGAGATCCGCGCCTGCCATATAGATGGACTCCAAAAAATCTTCAATGCTGCAATCATAATCAATGCGAAACTGATTTTTGACCTGTCGGATAGACAGTTCCAGGCTCCATGTTACATCTCGATATTTTTTGAGCAGTCTCCATGTGTCGTGATAGCGGGCATCCTCTTCCGGCCGTTTTTCATACATCTTTCCTGACATTGTCGCACGCTCCTTCCGCTTCAGCATTTGGGATGATCGTCATTTCAAACCGATACAACGGACTGCCGGCGCCGCAGCAGATCGCAAGTCCCGCTGAGATAGTGCCTTTCTCTATTCCTACCGTGCAGTCGTCGGATAATGGATATAACATATATTTGGATTTTGGGCATGAAAGGCAGGAAATGCCTTGCGCTTCAAGGGTTCGCAGCACTTTCCGAACGAAGTACAGCATGTGAGGTTTTGAAACGCTGGGAAGCTCTGTTGAAACGCAGATCTGCTCATCAGAAATTGAGCCGGACTCTGGCGAAATGGTATCTGGCACAGATACGCGAAGGTTCAGACACATAGCAACCTCCTCTTTGTCTATCATGACATCCGAAATTTGGAACATGGTTGAGAGATAATTCTTTAGGTAAATTACCGTTCCGCTGCGGCCTGGGAAAGTCAGCAGAGAAAGATAATCAAAATCGGCCAGTTTTTTGAGCAGCCGCCCCACGCTGGAACGGGAGATTCCCCAGCGCGCGGATAATTCGCTGTAATTGACGAGCGGATTCCCTGTGCCGTTTCTGAAATACGCAACTGGCCCGATCTCAGAGCCGCGTACTTGCTGATCCTTATAAATCGCAGAGATCCAAAGATCCAGAATGACATCCATCTCGGATGCGCGTCCCGCGGAGATCAACTCCGTTGCCGTTGAAACAGGAATGAAGAAAAAACCGGAATCTTTTTGGCATGGGCAGTTATAATCGAGCGCGGTGTTATTGCGCCGCCAGTCCGTAATGGAGAACTTTACAATATGCCCGCGGCCGAGGCGGGTAAATGTAATGAGCTGCCGATCCTGCAAAGATTTTAGGATTGCAAATGCCTGATAATGGAAACGGACACGAAACCATTCTGCAACATCGGTGATGGAGCAAACCCATTCACCAGGATAGACCGTATATGAAATTCCATCTATGCGTCGGTAAGAGGTTCTGAAGTTGGCATAGGAGCAAAGAACGACATAATAAAAAAGACCGGAGCATCCGCCTGTGCGAATGCTCCGGTCTGCAATCAGAGTTTGCATAAATTCTCGATAAATTCGGCATCGTGGATAATCTACAACCTGCCTGAGTTCAAGCTGATAGTCTGCCATGGGTGGCCTCCTTTGCTAAGCATGATTGCTTTTGCATACATGATGTGATAAACTTTTTTTGCCATTAAAATAGGTGACGGATTCGAACACGCGCAAGGAAAATCTGCCTCATTTTTTGCTAATGGCCTGCTAATTTGCAGTTTGAAATATCGCAGCTAATTTCTTGCTAACGATTACTTTGGTTATAAAAGGCTCTGAGAGTTGACTGTATTGCACAACAGAGGATATGGATAATAGCCGCAGCATGGTCGAAATGCACAGCAGTATATGTGAGGACATCGCAGGCAATTCGACAAACATATCTCCTAAGCCCGAGGCCCCCGGTTCGAGCCCGGGCAGGCGTACCAAAAGCGCTGTGATCTCAAGGGATTGCGGCGTTTTTTCTTTTTGCTTATCAAGCAAATTTCACAGCTGTTATCGTGTCAAACGCCTGCATGGCACCACCAGCTGATCTCGAACCGTTTTCTCTATTTTCCCATTTCCGGCACACTCCTTGCCTTGTACATCGTGTACCTTGCTGTGTTGTTTTTCCAATCTACCTCCGCAAACAAGCGCAGAGGATCGACCTCTCGGTCCACCAGAACCGTAAATCCCAAACTGGGATTTTTAGGCTTATTCGGTTTTGCCGGATTTTTAGGATTTTGGACTTACCGCGTCGACCAGACCATTTTCCCCTTCGTGTTTTTTGTGTTTTTTGGCTTTTTCGGATTTTTCTATGAGGGGAAAATGTCAAATACCCTGATAGACGAACGGTACAAAGAAAACAAAATGAGAGCGCAAAGCACAGCGAACAAAACTGCTCTGTCCATTATTTTTTTGCAATACTGATTCTGGGACAGGGAAGGCTCATGGGGTGCCTTGAATACACCCTAATTGCTCTTGTTATTGTGATCGCTCTTTCCATAGCGCTTGAACTATTCCTCAGTGAGTATCTGCTATATCATTATGACCATGATGAACCGTTTGATGAAAGTGAGGAATAAACGTGCCTGATTTTGAATGCCGATTAAAAAAGTACAGGCTATTAAAAGATTTGACCCAAGAGCAGTTGGCGGCGCAGGTAGGCGTGCGGCGGGAAACCATCATGCGGCTGGAAAAGGCACAATACAATCCCTCACTTAAACTGGCGATTGATATTGCAAGGGTTGTCGAAGCGCCGATCGAAGAAATCTTTGTTTTCAAGTGATCTGTGCGGAACTAACCGGCCGACAGTAAATGACGGTGTACTGCACGGCATGAAATAAGATAGCTGGCTTCTAAGCGTCAGTCCGCCAGTTAGCGTCTGGTCGGGGATGCCAAAAGGCCCTGGAAGCGCTGCTTCCAGGGCCTTTTTATTTTCTCTTATTTTATCGCACTGGGCGGGGCTCACGCCTGCATATCGGTCTGTCTGCGGTAGCTGCGCAGGAACAGGAGCGACATGACAAGGCACAACGCTTCGGAGAAGATCGGCGTATACCACACTGCGTCGCCGCCGAAGATCGCCGCGAGGAGAAGAAGCACGGCACTTTGCAGCGCCAGCCCGCGGCCGACCGAGATACAAATAGCGGGCACGGGGCGCTCGATGGCGGTCATAAACCCACCGATGACGATGTTGAAGCCCAGCAGCAGATACGAAACGCTGTAGCGCCGGAATGCACCGATGGAGTAGGCGATGAGCTCATCGCCCGCGTGCGAAAGGTACGTGCGCACGATCTGCGGCGCGAAGAAAAAGACGAGCAGAAACAGCGCCGGCGCGAAGATGCAGACGGTCGTGAGCGCATAGTGCAGGAGCTTTCTGCACGCGGCGCGGTCGCCCCTTCCGTACTGGAAGCTCACGAGCGGCTGCGAGCCCTGCGAGATGCCGACCATGAGGTTAATGACAATGGTCGTCACGTAGGCGATGACCGTGTAGGTCACGACGCCGTCCGTGCCGATGCACTTGAGCACCGTGCGGTTGAAGAGGAAGATCATCAGCCCCGTGCACAACTCTGTCACGCCGTCGGACAGGCCGATGGGCAGGATGCGCGCGTAAAGGTGAGGGTCGAAGCGAAATTTGCACAGCCGGAACGTGCACTTCTTGCTGAAAAAGTGGACAAAGTACGAGATACAGGTCACGAGCTGCGAGATGCCCGTGGCGACCGCCGCGCCGAACACGCCCATGTCGAGGTGAAAAATGGCGATATAGTCAAGCACGCAGTTCGTCAGGCATCCGCCGATAACCGTGAAGAGCGCGTAGCGCGGATAGCCGTCTGTCTTGACGAGCACTTCGAGATTGTAGGACACCAGATAGCACACGCTGAACGGCGCGATGCCGAGAATATACTGCTTGACATAGTCAAGTGTGATCTCGTCTGCGCCGAGAAGGTACGCAAACGGCTCCAAAAAGAGCAGCACGAGCGCAGTGATGACCGCGCCAAGGGTCAGCAGCGTGGCAAAATTCTGAGAAAAGAGGGCGTTGGCCTCGCGCCGCTTCTCCTGCGCGATGAAAATGGCGATCAGCGTCGACGAGCCGACGGCGAAGAGCACGGCGATGGAAAAAAGCGCGTTGGTGAAGGGAATCGCGAGATTGACGGCGCTCATGGCATATTCGTTCACACCGATCGAGACCATAAGCCCGTCGACCATGGAGTAGAGCGAGAACACGACCTGTGAGGCCATCGTGGCGGAGACAAAACGGATGAAGTCATGTTTCAGACTTTTCCCCGAGAGTAACAAAATAACACATCCTTAAATTATAATATTTTATTATGCGTTGATCTGACCGATCCCAAAGCTTCCTGCGCGGAGGGCCGCCGCATCATAGACGGTGCGCGCCATAAGCGTCACCGTCCGTTTCCGGCGCTGCAAAACGCGTGCTGTCATGTCCTGAAGAAGTGACTCACCTCCATAGAAAAAATCTCCTTCCAGCATTTGGTGTGATCTGAAAACGCCGTCTGCGGCAAAAAGCGGCCAAATATAAGAAAAGCAGCCGCAAAAACGGCTGTATCTTCGACGCCAAGGCGGCTTTTGATCGGTCTGTAATTTTATTATACCATAGGTTTGCCGGTTTTGCAATCACCTGTGCAAAACCGAAACACAAACGAAACACCTGCTCTCACCGCTGTCCTGCTCCCCGCTCTGTCCTTGTCAAGCGGCAGAGGAGGCGGCCTGCCGATGCAGGCCGCCCCCTCTGTTTCCTTTTGGGCTTATCGCACGCTTCCCTCGCCGCCCATGAGGGCGGTCATCTCCTCGATGCGCTCGAGGGGGAACGGCGGCGCGCTGAGCGGCCGCATGGCGATGCTCATGAGCTTCATCGGGTTGTCGTCCGCCGCCACACGATTCGAACTGAGCGCTCCGCAGCGCTTGTAGCGGTGGATGATCGCCCACTCGCCGCCTCTTCGCACCCAGACGGCCACGGGCTCCATGATGCCGCCGCAGTCGCTTTCGCGGTCGCCCGGCTCAATGTCCACGTGCAGGCTCGATAAGCAGTTCGGGCAGTGGTTGCGATGGTCGCTGCCGGCGTTTTCCGGCGTGCAGAGCCGCCCACAGACCTTGCAGGTGAAGGTGTCGCGGCAGGCGTGGGTCTTGTAGTACCCTTTTTCAAAGATTTTGCGTTTGTTTTCGCGGTTCATGTTGTCCTCCTGAAAAGCATGGCTCTCGGGAGGAACGGCGTGTGTCAGTAAATTTGCCGGCCCTCCCGGTCAGCGCACACGCTCCAGTAACATCGTTTTAGACTTCAAAAAACGGCTCCTTCATTCTAAAAATTCAGGCAGCCCGGAAAGGCTTGCCGCAGCTATCGTAACGCCGGAACGCCCCGTTGTCAAGCGCTCCGCATTTTCCCCTCATTCCGCCGTGCGCAGCAGCAGGACGGTGACGTCATTGACGTTCGTGCCCGTCGCACCGGTTTTGAGAAGTCCGCCGACCGCGTCGAGCGCGTGGTAGGCGTCGTTATCATTGAGCGACTGCACAGCGTCAACACCCTTTTGGCGCATCAGCTGCGCGGTCTCGCCGTCGGCGATGCCGCCCGCGGCATCGGTCGGTCCGTCCGTCCCGTCGGAGCCGACGGAGAAGACGAGCGCGTTCGAAAGTCCCTCAATGCCGAGCGCCGCAGACAGCGTGATCTCCTGATTGCGCCCGCCGAGGCCC
>OJKI01000119.1_pt1 | contig 36329 bp, 25 predicted proteins | sample 1596431 | NCBI WGS metagenome assembly OJKI01 (sample SAMEA4350165, study PRJEB24818) | metagenome | biome: human; feature: gut; material: faeces | place: Denmark | collected 2013-09 | reverse complement strand
TGAGGGACGCCGCGCGGCTCCAGACAAACGTCGTGAAGCACTGGAAGGCGTTCCAAGTGTTGATCATGCTGTTGAAATTCGCGTCAGGCGTGTTGACCGTCAAGCCGGAGAGCTCGCCGTGCCAGTAATCAACCAGCGCTTTCAGTTCGCCGTCCACCTTATCCGCGACGTTGGCATAGCTGTCCAGCAGCGCACGCGCCGCCTTTTCGCCCTTCTGCGCCAGCAGGAACGCAATCGTCTTCGTCTCGCCGGGCTGGAGCGTCAGCACCGTGTGCAGCGAACCGCAGGGGTTGCCATTGAAGTTGAGGGAATTGCCCAGGTTGCCATCCACAACGCCTTTGGGGTTGGAGAAGCGCCCTTGACCGAGGAAGCGTTCGCGGCGGCCGGTATAGCTCTTGACCGGGCTGCCTGCCAGACCGAAGAAGCGCTCGCGGCCGTTTTCGCCATCCGCATTCACGCCGCAGAACTGGTTGATATGCTCGATGATATGGTCACCGTGGAAGGTCGTTGTGGTGATAAACTGCGTATACTGGAGGTTGACCAAATCCTGCTCATAGTTGCTCTCAGTGGTCAGCTCGCAGTAAGAGAAAACGGAGATGGTGCGGGGCTTATCGGACTTGTTCGTCACCGCCACGCGCCAAACCTCGTGCGTCGCGCCCAGCGGCACATAGTACAGCGTCTTGCTCTCGATGCCGCTGTATGTGCTTTCGACCTCCGTGTAGCTCGTGCCGTGACGGGTGATGGTCTTGTACTGTTCCAGCGGCTTCTCCACCGGCCGCCACGTTGCCGACCAATAATCGCCCGTTTCGTCATCCCGCAGATAGACATAGCGCCCTGGCTCATCGAACTGGTTGAAGGTATAGCGCAGGATGCGTCCCGCCGCGCCGGACTTGACGAAGCTGTATCCGCCGGCGTTCTGGGTCACAATCGCGCCGTATTCCGGAGAGCCGAGGTAGTTTGCCCACGGCATGGGCGTACGCGGGTCGGTGATGACGTACTCGCGCGCAGCATCACTAAAGTAACCGAACTGCATAAGAGAAATCCTCCTTACGTAATTCATCGTCAGGGTTATCTCCGAAAACGTTTTCCCGGACAGGCGGAAATCCTCCTGCCCTTTCAAACGCTTCTATCCGTGCGTATTGTAGCATACTTTTCCTCTTCGCGCAAGGAGAGAATGCACACTTCGGAAACTTTTTTCCCGAAAAAGAGGGGGATAGATACGAATCCCTCTGCAATGAAAAAGACCAGCACCGAAAGAAAAACTTCTCCCATGCTGGTCGGTCGCGGAGCTGTTGGGGCGTTGCCCCAAGCCCCAGCAGGGACGCTGTCCCTACACCCTGCAAGGGGAAATGAAACGGGACGAAGTCCCCCTTGACCCCTCCGCGCAATTGAGTTGGTCGCTATCCCATGCTTTGCCCGCGTGTTTATCCGCTTTTATCCTTATTCCGTGTAAACCGCACGCGCACCGCCGATATACGGCAGCCGCGAATACGCCATCACCAAATTCGCATGTCCCACATGGCTCGTCGAAATCCGCAGCGGCACTGCCACCGGACGAATGTGCATTCCCACCAGCGTATCGCCAATATCAATCGCCGCATCCGCCTGAATGCTCACCGCCAGCGCAGGCTTCTCCATCTTCTTCCACGCCGCCGCCGGTACACTGCCGCCCGCTTTCGGCTGCGGAATTGCGCGCACCTGCGTCAGTCCCAGTTCCTTCAGCACCGCCTTCTCCACCACAATCCCGCGGTTCAGGTGCTCGCAGCACTGGAACGCCGCATGAACACCGTGCCCCTTGCACGCCGCCAGCATCGCTTCCGCCACAATCTCGCCTAATTCCGGCACACTGCCCTTGCCGATGCGCGCGCCCGTAATCTCGCTCGTCGAACAGCCCAACACAATCACGCTGCCGCTCTCCAGATGCCCCGCATCCATCAGCGCACCAACGGATTCATCCAAAATGCGGTTGATTTCCGCGCGCAAAGTTTCCTTCTGTGCCTCGTCAAACATGTTCAAGCCCTCCCTGTTCTTTCTGCGCTGATTCCTGCTGGAATGGGGTCTTCTGGCGGAGCATTTCCAGTGCATTGCCTGCGCCGATAACCGCCAAGCGCCCCAGCAGGTTCGCAATCATCCGCGCCGTTTCAATGTCGATTTGTTCCCGCACGCCGCGAATCGCCGTCACTCCCGCATGGACATCCTTGCGCATTTCCTTCCAATTGATGCGCTGCGTCGATGCCAGCAGGTCGAAGATAGCATCCACGAACTTGCGGCGCTGCTCACGGGTGCACTGTGCCAGCCACTGGTGCACCGTCTGGTTGACCAGAACGCTGCCCTTGTCCAGATCCTCGGCATAGCAGAAATCCTTGCCCAGCACCTCCCACGAGAACGGGTCGTGCTGCATGATGCCGTTGTTGTCCGAGATGACGACACGATGCACCGGGTGCGCCGCCATCAGCAGTCCCACAACCGCGAACTGCGGCACATAGGCAATGATGCGGCTCGCCACGGCGGCGTATCCGTCGGACGCGGCGGTTTCGTCATCCACACCCGGCCCGTCGAAGCTGACGACGCGGCGGATGCGCCCCTGCAAGTCCGCCTTGGTGTGCGCGGCGGCGTAGACGGCGAGGTTGCCGCCCTTGCTGTGACCCGTCACAATGACGTCGCCCGCATCCTGCGTCAGGTGGCGTTCAAGGTACTTTTGCGCCGCCGCCTGCGCCGGAACAGGGCTTTCAAACGACATAGCGAAATCCTCCCGCCAGCCGGTCAGACTGCCGTCCGTGCCGCGGAAGGCAATAATATGCGTTCCGTCGGGCAAGTCCACTGTCATGGCGGCGAACTGGATTTCGTCATTGAGGATGGACACCGCGTCGCGCACCGTCAATGCCCCAAAGCGGCTGCTTTTCGCGATTTGCTGAAGCAGTCGGCGGCACTCGCCCCGGAAATGGTCGTCCGGGTCATCGGGCAGAACGGATTTCGCGCACTGGGCGAAGACTTGCGTTTCCGCGGGCAGGTCGATGTAAGACAGTGCCGCCATCACGAGGGTATCAAGGTCATTGGCGGGGTCAGCGGCGAATGGAAGATCGCCGCGCCAAGTGATGTAATCGGGCAAGTAGGACATTGCTTTGCCACCTCCCAAAGCAGATGAGGGTTTTTTCTGTATTGTTGTTCCTTTCGTTTGGGGTTCTATGAAACTGGTCTTTTTCATGCAGAGGGTTTCGCCTCTGCGGAGAGGACAAGGGGGCAATGAAAACAGACGAAGTCTGCGGTCGCCCCCTTGTCCCCTTCGCAGTCCTCCACCATGCTACTTGATTTGTAATTGAAGGTTTTCTTTTTGGGGTCGTGCTTTCCCATATGAACCGAAGGTTCTTTGGATAAACACGCGGAAGAAGTATGATAGTGTCACCAACTGAATCGCGCGGAAGGGTCAAGGGGCAAAGCCCCTTGCGGAGTCCAGAGGCAGAGCCTCTGGCGCTTCCCCTTACTTTAGCTCCCCACTTGCTTTCATGGCTTCGTATTGCTCCATCGAAATCAGACAGCGGCGGGGTTTCGCGCCGTCCTTCGCGGAGATGATGCCGCGCTGCTCCATTTCGTCTACCAAGCGCCCAGCGCGCGCGTAACCCAGCTTCAAGCGGCGCTGAATCAGGCTCGTCGAGACTTCACGGTCGCGTACCGCCATTTCCACGCACTGCGAGAAGAGGTCGCGGTCAGCGGAGGAGTATTCGTCCACCGTCGAATTCGCATCTGGGTCATCCTCGTCGCCGTCGTTGCCCATGTTCGCCAAGCGATCGAGTTCATCCAGCACGCCGCTGTCGTAGTTCGCCGGCGAATACTGGCGAATGAAGTCCGTAATGCCATTCACTTCGTCATCGGTCAGGAAGCAGCCCTGCACGCGGATGGGGGTGAATTCGCCCATCGGCATATACAGCATGTCGCCGTAACCAAGCAGCTGTTCCGCGCCGTTGCGGTCAAGAATCGTTCGGCTGTCCACGTTCGAGGACACCTTGAAGGCGATTCGGCTGGGGATGTTCGCCTTAATCAAGCCCGTGATAACATCCACCGACGGGCGCTGCGTCGCGACGACCAGATGAATACCCGCCGCACGCGCCAGCTGCGCCAGACGGCAAATGCGCTCTTCGACTTCCTTCTTGCAGGTCATCATCAAATCCGCCAATTCGTCGATGACAATCACGATGCGCGGCATCGGCTCTTCGTCCTCATCCAGCGCTTCGTTGTAGCCGTCGATGGCGCGGACGCCTTTTTCCTGGAACTTGTTGTAGCGGTCCATCATTTCCCCAACTGCCCACGCCAGCGCGCCGCTCGCCTTATGCGGGTCGGACACCACCGGAATCAGCAGGTGCGGAATGCCGTTGTAGCACTGCAGTTCAACCACTTTCGGGTCAACAAGAATCATGCGGACTTCCTTGGGCGAACAGCGGTACAAAAGCGAATTGATGATTGTGTTGATGCACACGGATTTACCGGAACCCGTTGCGCCTGCAATCAGCAGGTGCGGCATTTTCGCGAGGTTGCACAAAATCGGCGCGCCCGCGATGTCCTTGCCCAGCGCGACGGTCAGCGGGCCTTTCGCCTTGTGCATCACGTCAGATTGCAGCACTTCCTTGAGCGTGACGGTCGTGCGCGTGCTGTTGGGCACTTCCACGCCCACCAGCGCCTTGCCCGGAATCGGCGCTTCAATTCGCACGGACTTGACCGCCATGTTCATCGCGATATTGTGGTTCAGGTTCGTCACCTTATTGACCTTGATGCCGGGGGCGATTTCCAGTTCAAAGCGCGAAATTGCCGGACCGTGGGTGATGTGGCGCACCTTCGCGGGGATGCGGAAGGACTTGAGCGTCTCTTCCAGCCGCTGCGTGCGCAGTTCGTCTTCCTCTGCGTTGACCCCCTGCTGACCCTGCGGATCGCGCAGAAGCATCATCGGCGGATAGGTGTACGGCACTTCAGGATTGAAGGTGGATGTGGCGGATGCGCCCGTTGCGCTCGGCCCGCCGGACGGTGCTTCCGTCGTTGCCTTTGCAACCTGAATGCCCGACTGAACCGCTGCGGGAACATTCTCCGGCTGCTGCAAAGCGACGGGAACGTTCGTCGTGCCGCTGCTGACCGGCTGCGCGGGCAGGTTCAAATCCGGCTGCCACGCGCCTGCGGGGCGTTCCTGCGTCAGCACGGGCGCAAGCACCTTCTTCGGCGCATCCTCCGGCTCTTCCCACGGCGGGCGGTCATCCAGTTCCGCCGGGAAATCCGCGTCATCGTCGAACGCATCGTCCGCGGACACGGCTTCGGGCAAATCCACAGGCGTTTCTTCCGGGGCTTCCGGCAGAATTTCCTCCTGCATCTCCTGCGTTTCCTGCGGCGCATCTACCGCCATTGTCGGCTGGGTCGGCATTGTGGGCTGCGTCCACTCCATCATCGGCGGATTCTGCTCCGTCTCCGGCACAGCGTCCGTCGTTTGCTGCATCGGCGCGGGCTGCGCGGGCATATCATTCCAGCTGTATGTCGCCGGCTCCCCAACGCCGCTGGGCGCGGGCTGCTTCGGCTGCTCGTAGGTCGGAATCTGCGGCGGTTCTGCCGCAGCCTGCCCCATCGGGTACGTCGGCTGCGTAAACGGCTGCGAGTCACTCCATGCGGATTTCCGGCGCGGCGTTGTCCAATCATCTGCAAAGCCGGTCTGTCCCAGCTCCTCCGCCGACGGCGCAAAACCAATCTTGTTGTTCTTCCGGCTCGTTACGGGCTGAACAGGCTTGCCCTGCGGCATCGGCTGCTTCCGCACCGGCGGATTCTGCGGCATCACGGGCTGCACAGGGGCATTCGGATACTGCGTATACGGGCTGACGACGCGCCCCTTCTCCGTTCCGGGACGGGCGTAGGGCGACGGGGTATTCTGCGTATAAGCCGCGTTCGCCGCATTCCCTTGGCGAATCCGCTCCTGTTCTTCCGCCAGCTGCCGCTGACGTTCCTGCTCCTGACGGCGTGCTTCCTCCGCCGCTGCTTCTTCCGCGCGCCTCGCCTGCTTCTCGCGCAATTGCACGAGCTTCTCGCCCGTCCAGCCATACAGGCGGCGGAACAGCGACCAGCCACCTACCAGAACATCCACCGCCATCAGCAGACCAAGCATGACTGCCCCCAGCCCTGCGCCAAAGAACTTCCACAGCGGCCACGCAAGCAGCATACCGACCATGCCGCCGCCGTAGCCCTTCATGCCGTACGTCATGCTGCGGGACATCATGCCGTTGAACGCGTCCGACCCGGTTTTTTGGGCGATATAGTCCAGCAGGGGGAATTGTCCTTCCGACGATGTTACGAACGTCATCAGCGACACAAAGCCGCTGAGCAGCACAACGAGAATCGCATAGCTTGCCACATATCGCCGGCTGACTTTGCGCGTCGTGGAAATCAGCAGCGCCACGCCAGCGGCAATCAGCGCGAAGGTCATCAGCAGCGTCATCGACCCGAACATGGAGGACGAAAATTGCCGCAGATACCGGAACACCTCATGCTGCAAGCCGAATCCCGCGCCAAGCAGCGTCAGAATGCCCGTCGCCAGCAGCAATATGCCCACCATCAGGCACGCCGCCAGCGAATCCGCCTCATACCGTGGCATTCGCTTCTGCTTCGCCGTCCTCCCCGTTCGGTTCGTCTTGCCATTCTTCTTACTCTGCGCCATTTCGGCCTCCTACCATTTCTCTATCTGTAATACGAGGGAACGCAAGGGGCGCTGCCCCTGACCCTGCAAGGGAGTTCCTCCCTTGACCCTTCCGCGCGATTGAATTGTGCGCACTTTCATACTACTTTCGCGTGTTTATACAGGGTTTCGCCACTGCGGTGGCGACCAGAGGGCTTTGCGGTCGCCCTCTGGACTGCTTCGCGTCCCCATCTAAGTTTATTGCGCACTATCGCAATATTTTTAGTTGGTGTGCCTTTCGTTCCTTATGCAGCATTATCAACCAACAAACATGAAACCCCAAAAGTGGCGGCGCCGAAGGTTTCCAAAGGGCGATCGCAGACTTCGCCTGTTTTCATCGCCCTTTGGTCGCCTCCGCAGAGGCGAAACCCCTGCAAGCAAAAAGCCATTTTAGGAGAAAAGTCAGTTTTCTCCCCCATTCTCCGCCTGCATCAGCGTCACCGTCCGCAGAACGCCATCCTCATCCGCGTGCAGACACAGCGTTGCATTGCTCCACCACGCATAATAATCCGTCTGCCCCGCGCATAAGCGCCGCAGTTCCGCGGATTCCGCGGATACCGATACTGTCCGCGTCGGTTCGCCCAGTGCCTGCCGCCATTCGTCCTGCGTCGTGCTGCCCGTCACCAGCCCCAGCAGCATCAGCCTGTCCGCCCGGATGCTCTGCGCGACGCTGCTGTCCAGCTTCCGCGTCAGATTGTCCGTCAGGATGTACACATTGCGGAAAGCGCCGTCCTCCAGCGAAATCATCCGCTGATCGCCCGCCAAATCCGGGTCGTTCAGCAGCTGATAGGTGTCTATCAGCCCCTGCACACTGTCGCCCAGCGCCGCCGGAATCCCCGGAAACGCACCGCCGGACAGCGCAGCCGTCAACGTTTCCTTCGCATCCGCCGCCAGCTTCAGGTGCTTGCCCACGCCAAGGCGCGTCAGCACGCTGTCCTCCGATAAGTCCAGCATGTCCGCCAGTTCGCTCCACAGGAACGTAATCGTCCCCGCGCGCTCCGAAAGCGTCTCGAACCGCCGAATCGGGTAATGCAGCGTCAAGCCGAATTCCGTCAGCGAAAACACATCCGGCAGAGGCAGGAGCTCCGCCGCCGCAAGGTGCGCGCTCATGTCCGGCAGAATCTCATCCGCGATGGTCTCCTCCATCATCGCACGCGCTTCGTCCGCGTCGGTGAACAGGTCGTCAAAGGTGATTTCCTGCCCTGTGCGCAGGTCGATATTGACCGCCGCCCATTCCTGTGTCGCGCGTTCCGTTTCCAGCGCCCCGCTGGAGAGAATCGCGACGCTCAGCACATCATCCGCCAGCGCCGCTGAATATGTCACCGTCAGCGGCACAGGCGAGGACATCAGCACTGCCATGCGGCTCAATCGGTTCTCGATTTTCCCGGCTTGCAAAATCGCGTCATTCACCTGCTGCTGGATGCTTTCGTCCGCCATCCCGGTGATTTCCGGATATTTGACGCTGTTATTGCCCAGCGTCAGCCCTTTTTCGGTGATTTGCGGGACATTTTCCATCGCTTCCGGCGCAGCAGGGGCGTTCGTCGCCTGCGGGACTTCCACCGGCGTAAATTCCGCCAGACACGGCGCTGCGGACAGCGCCGCTGCCAGCAGGAACGCTGCCATTCGTGCACTTCGTTTCATGGGCAAAAAACCTCCTTGTGTGACAGTTTCTCGGCGGGAACGCTGACAGCTGAATCCATCAGAGTTTCCCTTTATCTAACGATTTCACGCAAGGTTTCCTTGCATCGGGTCTCCGCTTCGGGGGAAAGGTATCCCTTTCCAATATACTATTATAGCACATTTTCCGCCGGATTTGTCCCCCATCAGGAGATTTTTCTGCATCATTGAAAAAAGATGCCAACGTCTTCCATAGTGGAAAACCATTGGCATCCCTATTTGTCACACCTTCGCCACGCGCTCCAGCCGGGGCGTAATCAGCAGGCACAGCATCCCAATCAGCACGCCCGCGATGCCCTGCACCACATTCGGGCCAATCGCCGCGGCTGCCGATGCAACGCCGTACAGCGCCCATTCCAGCAGGAAGTACCCCAGCACCATCACCGCTTCTGCAAGCAGGAACGACAGCAGCGCCAGCAGCGGCTGATCCTTCCGGCAGAGCTTCCATGCCACCAGCGCCACCAAGCCCTTGATGAGGAACGTCGGCAGCACATAGACCATATAGCCGCCGATGAGGTCAGAGAGCATCGACCCGACCGCCGCCGCCGGAATCCCCAGCGGGCCAAGCAGCAGCACGGACAGGAAGATGGCGCCGTCGCCGAGGTGGACATAGCCGCCCGTCACCGGCACGGGAATCTTCGGGAAGTAGGTCATCACGAACACCAGCGCCGCCATCACGCCGCACAGCGTCAGCTTTTGCACACTCAACTTCTTCATCGTTTTCATTCTCCCTATCCAATCGCCCAACAAGCCGCGCACGCCGATGGCGCGGCTGCGTCCGGAAATTGCATTACTTGACGATGCTGTGGAAGCGCCGGGTCAACCCCAGCGGGCAGCACAGAATCCACGAGGTCACCGCGCCCACGCCGGCCTGCAGGCACTGGAACGGCAGCTTCATGATGGCATATTCCGGCGTGCTATACACAAACGCGCGCCCCAGCGTGTAGCCCACCACCATGACAATCGCGCCCGCCAGCACCGCAATCGCGCAGGCAAGCGGCTGCTTCATGCGCAGCTTCCGGCAGAGCAGGGAGATAACGAGCGCCTGCAAGCCGTGCGTAATAAGCGACACGAACATCGGCGCGGGATAGAACAGCAGGTCGCCCAGAAACGCACCCACACCGCATGCGATAAACGCCGACAGCGGATCCATGAGCATCGCCGCCGTGTCAATCACGACGTCGTTAAAATACAGGTGTCCACCCGGCACGGGGATGCTCAGCGCGCTCATGCTCAGCACAACCACCATCGCCATGAACAGCGCGGTCATTGTCAGCCACAGCACCGGCTTGCGACGGCGCAGATCCTCAGGCTTCTCCCATTCCTTCGTCATGAGGATTCAGTCCTTTCGTTATGCGTTTTTCACGCGTCCGGCATTTCGCTCACGCGGCGGATACCGTCGTCCACGCGGCGCAGGGTTTCCTCCTTGCCCAGCAGATAAGCGATTTCAATCGCGCCGCCGGGGGTGCTCTGCTGACCGGAAATGGCGATGCGCAGCGGCCACAGCGCCGTCGCGTTCTTCATGCCCGCCTCGGCAATCGCCGCCATCACGGTATCGTGGATGACCGGCTCCGTCCATTCGGTGATGCCGTCCAGCACCGGACGCAGCAGGTTCAGCGCCTTCATGCAGGCTTCCTTGTTCGTCTTCGCCTTCTTGTTAATGTAGATGGCGCTGTCGTAGTCCGGCAGCTGCGCAAGGAAGCGCACCATGTCCGGCACGAGGTTGAATACCTCCGTGCGGCCCTGCATCAGCTCCGCAAGGCGCTTATAGTCCATCTTGCTGCTGTCGCCAAACACCTTGTCGAACCAAGGCGTGACCATTTCCAGATACTTTTCCGGGGTCAGGCGGCGGATGTACTCGGCGTTGAACCACGTCAGCTTCTTCACGTCGAAGATACCGGGCGCTTTGTTGATGCGGTGGATGTCGAACGCCTCCACCAGTTCGTCAAGGGTGAAGAATTCGCGGTCGTCGCCGGGATTCCAACCGACCAGCGCCAGATAATTGACGATGGCTTCGACCAGATAGCCCTTGTCCACATAGTCGGAGAAGTACGCGTCGCCGTCGCGCTTGGACAGCTTGTGCTGCGAATCGCGCATGACCGGCGGCATGTGGATGTACTGCGGAATCTCCCAGCCGAACGCTTCATAGAGCAGGTTGTACTTCGGCGTCGAGGACAGGTACTCCATGCCGCGCATGACGTGGGTGATGCCCATCAGGTGGTCGTCGATGACGTTGGCGAAGTTGTAGGTCGGCATACCGTCCTGCTTAATCAGCACCATGTCGTCCAGCGTGTCATTCGGGAAGGTCATGTGACCGAACACGAGGTCATCATAGCTGGTTTCGCCCGTCGTCGGCGCGTTTTGGCGGATGACATACGGCACGCCCGCATCCAGCTTGCGCTGGATTTCCTCCTGCGTCAGGTGCAGGCAGTGCTTGTCGTACTTGAACACTTCGCCCTTCGCTTCGCACGCCGCGCGGCGCTCTTCCAGCTCCTCCTTCGTGCAGAAGCAGTAGTAAGCGTGACCCGTCTTGACCAGCTGCTGTGCATAGGGCAGGTACAACTCCTTGCGCTGAGACTGGATGTACGGGCCGACCGGGCCGCCCACGTCCGGGCCTTCATCCCAGTTCATGCCGCAGCGGCGCAGCGTGTCGTAAATGACCTCCGTCGCGCCTTCCACAAAGCGCACCTGATCCGTATCCTCAATGCGCAGGATGAATTTGCCCCCATTCTTCCGGGCAAACAAATACCCATACAATGCCGCGCGCAGTCCACCCAGATGCATAAAGCCCGTCGGCGACGGCGCAAATCGTGTACGCACTTCCTGATTCATTTTCTGATTCTCCTTAGTTCCATAATAAAAGGGAAACCGCAAGGGGCGTTGCCCCTTGACCCCACAAGGGAGTTCCTCCCTTGACCCTTTCACGCGATTGAGTTGAGCGCTCTCTCATACTATGCCCGCGTGTTGATTTTGGGGGAGACCAAGGGGCGTTGCCCCTTGACCCCAGCAGGGACGCTGTCCCTGCACCCTGCAAGGGAGTTCCTCCCTTGACCCTTTTTCGCGATTGGATTGAGCGCACTTTCATGCTGTGTCCGCGTGTTTATGCGGGGATTTCGCTCCTGCGGGAGCGACCAGAGGGCAATGAAAACAGACAAAGTCTGCGGTCGCCCTCTGGACTGCTTCGCATCCCCACATAAGTTTATTGAGCGCTATCGAAACGTTTTTAGTTGGTGTTTCCTTCGTTCTCCATGCCACGATACAGCTCAATCAGCATGGGTGTGCACTGCGAAGGGGTCAAGGGGGCGAGCGCAGGCTTCGTCTGTTTTCATGCCCCCTTGTCGCCTCCGCAGAGGCGAACCCCCTGCTTCACAAAAGCCCTTTTCCGCAGAAAAGCAATTCTACCTACTTAGAAATTACTTAGCCGCCTTCGCAAACGCATCCCGCAGCCCAACCGTGCGGTTGAACACCGGCAGCTCCGCCGTGGAATCCGGGTCCTTGCAGAAATAGCCCGTGCGCAGGAACTGCAGTGCCGTTCCCGGCGCGCATTCCTTCGCGTACGGCTCAATCACGCCGCGCACCACCGTCAGGCTGTGCTGATTCAGCTTCTTCAGGAAGTCATAATCCGCGCGGGACAGATTCGCGTCCGCTTCCTCTGCCTCTTCGGTTTCTTCCGCATCCACCGCATCCTCGGCGGTCGGCTCGGTTTCATCTTCCAGCGCACTGTCATCCGCCAGCAGCGGATCGTAGAGGCGCGCCTCAAACGGCACAGCGTCCGCCGCGCTCACCCAATGCAGCGTCTTGCCCTTAATCTTGCGGTCAGCGCCCTCGCTGCCGGACAGGCTGTCCATGTCCACCGTGCAGTACACTTCGGTGACATTGCCGTTCTCGTCCTTCTTGCAGCCATCGCACTTGACGATGTACGCCCCGTTCAGGCGCACCTCGAAGCCGGGGTACATGCGCTGGAACTTCTTCGCAGGCACTTCCATGAAGTCCTCCTGCTCAATGTACAGCTCGCGCCCGAACGTGACTGTGTGGCTGCCCATTTCGGGGTGCTTCGGGTGATTTTCGACCGTCAGCGTGAGCGTCTTGTCGGCATCCCAGTTCGTCAGCACCACCTTGAGCGGATGCAGCACCGCCATCACGCGCGCCGCTTTTTCACCCAAATCGTCGCGGATGCAGGCATCCAGCAGCGCGGTATCCACGGTGGAATCCGCCTTGCTCAAGCCGATGCGGCTGACGAAATCGCGAATCGCAGCGGCAGTGCAGCCGCGGCGGCGCAGACCCGACAGCGTGGGCATACGCGGGTCATCCCAGCCTTTGACGTAGCCGCCCATGACCAGCGCGCGCAGCTTGCGTTTGCTCATCACGGTGCGGGTCATGTTCAGGCGGGCAAACTCAATCTGGCGAGGACGTGCCGGCAGCATGGACTGGCTGTGCTCCACCACCCAGTCATACAGCGGGCGGTGAATTTCGTATTCCAGTGAGCAGAGGGAGTGGCTGATGCCTTCCAGCGCATCGCCAATCGGGTGCGCGAAGTCGTACATCGGGTAGATGCACCACTTTTTGCCCGTGCGCCAATGCTCCTTGTAGAGGATGCGGTACATGGTGGGGTCGCGCATGACGATGTTGGGCGACGCCATGTCAATCTTGGCGCGCAGGGTGTACTGTCCCTCGGCAAATTCGCCCGCGCGCATCCGGCGGAACAGATCAAGGCTCTCTTCGGCGGGACGGTCGCGCCACGGCGAATTCTTGCCGGGCTTGGTCAGCGTGCCGCGGTATTCGCGCATCTGCTCCTTGTTCAGCTCGTCCACATACGCCAGACCGCGCCGAATCCAGTCCTCCGCGATTTCGTAGCACTTATCGTAATAATCAGAAGCGTAATACAGACCGCCCGTCCAGTCAAAACCCAGCCAGTGAATGTCGTTCTTGATGGCTTCGACAAACTCGGTGTCTTCCTTCGCGGGGTTCGTATCGTCAAAGCGCAGGTTGCACTTGCCGCCGAATTTCTCCGCCGTCAGGAAGTCCGTAATCAGCGCCTTGCAGTGGCCAATGTGCATATAGCCGTTGGGTTCGGGAGGAAACCGCGTATGCACTTGCGTGTAGCGACCATCCTTCAAATCCTGTTCGACGGCCTCCCAGACAAAATTACTGCGAGTCGTTGCTTCTTCCATAGAATCGTTTCCTCCTTCTCCATTCTATACCATTTCCAGAATCAAAAAGGCGCAAGCAGGCGGCGCTGACGAATCCGGAAGTAGTATCACCCGAGAAAATATGATACCGGGCATTGCACCATTATAACGGCATTCCCCCGAAATTACAAGGGTTCCCGGAAAAAATCGAGTATTTTGCTGGGGTTTCGCCGGAATCATACCTGAATTTGATTTTTCCCAGCCGCATTTTTTCCTTTTCTTCACCTGTACAGCAGAAAAACTTGCATTCCCCCGCATTCTGTGCTATATTGACGCGGAATCCAATAAGTTAATCGGAGTGAACTGCCATGCCGAATTTTTCGCTTTCTGACGCGGTGTTTGAAAATGCCGCTGCCAAGTACCCGACTCCCTTCCACCTCTACGACGAAGCCGGAATCCGCCGCAATGCCCGCACGCTGAAGCAGGCATTTGCATGGTGCGAAGATTTTGAGGAATATTTCGCCATCAAGGCCCTGCCGAACCCCGCTATCCTCCGCATTCTGAAGGAAGAGGGCTGCGGCGTGGACTGCTCCAGCGACACGGAATTGATGCTCGCGGACGCCTGCGGATTCTCCGGGCGGGACATCATGTTCTCCGCCAACGCCATGCCCTACCATGAGTTCGACGATGCCCGCCGTCTCGGCGCGTTCGTCAACCTCGATGATATCACCCATATTGACATTCTCCGTCAGCACGGCGGCATTCCCGAAACCATCTGCTGCCGCTATAACCCCGGCGGAGACTTCAAAATCGGCAACGAAATCATGGGCAATCCGGGCGACGCGAAGTACGGTTTCACCTATGCCCAATTGCAGGAGGGCTTGAAGCGCCTGAAAGAACTTGGCGCAAAGCGCTTCGGGCTTCACGCGTTCCTGTCCTCCAACAACACGGACGACAACTACTACCCCGCGCTGGCGAAGATTCTCTTCACCTGCGGCCGCGACCTCGCCGCCGAAACCGGCTTGGAGCTGGCGTTCATCAACCTCTCCGGCGGCATCGGCATCCCCTACCGCCCCGACCAGCCCGCCACAGATGTACTCGCTGTCGGCGAAGGTGTCCGCAAGGTATACGAGGAAATCTTCCCGAACGGCGGCGTCGCGCTGAAAACCGAACTCGGCCGCTGGATGACCGGCAACATGGGCTGGCTTGTCACGCGCGTGATTCACGAGAAGCACACCTACAAGGACTACATCGGCGTGGATGCCTGCGCCGCGAACCTCATGCGCCCCGCGATGTACGGCGCGTACCACCACATCACCGTCTGCGGGAAGGAAAGCCTGCCGCATGACCACATCTATGACGTCGTCGGCAGTCTGTGCGAAAATAACGACAAGTTCGCCATCGACCGCGCCCTGCCGGAAATCAAGATCGGTGACCTGCTGGTGATTCATGACACCGGTGCGCACGGTCATGCGATGGGGTATAATTATAATGGTCGTCTGCGGTCGGCAGAGGTGCTCTACACGCAGGATGGGGATTATCGGCTGATTCGCCGCGCGGAGACCGCACAGGATTATTTTGCGACGCTGGATATGGATGAATGCGCGGCGAAACTGGGCTTGACGCCGAAAAAATAAACACGCGGGCAAAACATCCAGTACACAAACTAAAAAACCTTCCAACACAGCTCAATCAGCATCCGAAGGGGTGCCGAAGGAGTCCAGAGGGCGATCGGAAAGCCCTCTGGAAGCATGCCAATGACCAGTATGGAGTGAAAACCATTAGTCCCCGGAAGTCATGCTTCCTAAGACATAAAGCAACGGGCAGGACGTGAAAATGCGTCCTGCCCGTTCTTCATGTATTACTTCGCCAGCTGGTTGACTGCATCGACAACCGCCTGAGAGGTCAGCGTCGCGCCCGTCACCGCGTCGATGTCCACGCCCAGCGTCAGCGGCGCACTCTTGCCGATGAACTGGCTCGTGAACGCTTCATCGGCACACTTGCCGCCCAGCGCGTAGAATTCGCCGGAAGCATCCACCGTCAGCGCCGTGATGACATGATTCTTGTCAATTTCCACCGTCACGACCACGCCCTTGTGCCAGCCCTTGACCGTCGCGGTCAGCACCTTCGCGGGCGCTTCCGCATACAGACTGTTCACCGCGTCTACAACCGCCTGAGACGTAATCGTTGCGCTTGCCACCGCGTCAATGCCTTCGCCCAGCGTCAGCGGCGCACTCTTGCCAACAAACTGGCTCGTGAACGCTTCTTCCGCGCACTTCTGACCCAGACCCGCCGTCTGCGTGGACGCATCCACCGTCAGGGAGGTAATCACACCGTTTTCGTCCGTCACGTTCACCGTGATTTCGTTGCCATCGTAGCCCGCAGCCGTTGCCGTCTTGACTTCCGCAGTCTGCGCAGCGGGTTCTTCCGTCGCAGTAGGTGCTTCCGTCGGCTTTTCCACGGGTTCAGCCGCCGCATACAGGCTGTTCACCGCGTCAACGACCGCCTGAGACGTAATCGTCGCGCTTGCCACCGCGTCAATGCCTTCGCCCAGCGTCAGCGGCGCGCTCTTGCCGATGAACTGCGCCGTGAACGCTTCCTCCGCGCACTTCTGACCCAGGCCCGCCGTCTGCGTGGACGCATCCACCGTCAGGGCGGTAATCACGCCGTTTTCGTCCGTCACCTGCACCGTGATTTCGTTGCCATCGTAGCCCGCAGCCGTTGCCGTCTTAACTTCCGCAGTCTGCGCAGCGGGTTCTTCCGTCGCGGCGGGCGCTTCCGTCGGCTCTTCCACAGGTTCAGCCGCCGCATACAGGCTGTTCACCGCGTCAACGACCGCCTGAGACGTAATCGTCGCGCTCGCCACCGCATCAATGCCGTCGCCCAGCGTCAGCGGCGCGCTCTTGCCAACGAACTGGCTCGTGAACGCTTCCTCCGCGCACTTCTGACCGAAGCCCGCCGTCTGGCTGGACGCATCCACCACCAGTGCCGTAATCACACCGTTCTCGTCTGTCACCTGCACCGTGATGTCCGCGCCGCCGAAGCCAGCAATCGTCGCGGTCTTCGCGTTTTCCAGCACCATGGGCGCTTCCGTCGCAGCAGGTGCTTCCGTCGCCACAGGTTCGAGATCCTCCGCCGCCATCGCGGGCGAAGTCAGCGCCGCGTTGATGGCCTCCACCGCTGCCGTCGAGGTGATGGTCGCGCCGGTCAGCCCGTCCACATTTTCATTCAGGGTAAACGGGCCGCTCTTGCCGATGAACTGCGCCGTGAACTCTTCGTCCGCGCAGCGCGTGCCGAAGCCGGGCGTCTGCGTGGAAGCGTCGATAACCAGCGCCGCAATCGTGCCATCATCATTCAGCGTCAAACGCGCGGTCACTTCGCCGTTGCCAAAGCCAACAGCCTTGCCCTGATGCACGTCGCCGGTCAGCTCAACCGTCTGCGCAGGCTTTTCTTCCTTCACGCCGAACGCCAGCACGTCGCCTTCGACGTCCTTGCCCAGCACATGGCTGATGCACTTCAGCACATCATTGGACGCCGCCAGCACCGCCTTGGAGGTGACGGTCGCGCCGGTAATCGCTTCGATGGTGTCGCCGCCGAACGCGCTCAGACCAATGAACGCCTCCGCACGAGCCGGTTCCTTCCAGCGCGCGCCGAAGCCGTCCGTCTCGGCAAAGTTCGTGTCGCCAATCTGGCAGCCGACGATTTTGCCATCCATATCAACGCCCAGCGTCACAGCGACATTGCCGCCGTAGCCCTTGGCGGAGGACACCGCGCAGTAGCCGATGGTCTTGCCGTCCTTCTTCGCTTCCACCAGCGATGTAACATTGCAGCCATCCGGAATGCTCATGGTGCTGAAGGAATCCGCCTCCATGACGCTCTGGAACGCCGCGTTCTGCGCCGCTTCCTCATGCGCCTTGATGGGACCTGCTGTAATCGCATTCGTCACCGCCAGCAGCAGCGCCGCCGCCAGCGCAATCAGCGCCAGAATCAGGTACGCCGGAAGCTGTTTCCGAGTTGTCTTGGTTTCACTCATGGTTTATTGCCTCCTCCTGAGAACTATGAAAAAGTGAAATTGAAAGCTGATACTATTTTCAGAGGAAAATAGCGTATCATCACAAGGACGTGTAGCCCCATTGCTTCATCAGGTCGTTCATCATCACCGTGCCGTCGCGCAGAATCATCAGCGCGGGATATCCGTTCTCCTGCGTGAGCTGGAGCGCCTTCTCGCTGCCGAGGACGATGCACGCTGTCGCCAGTGCGTCCGCGTCCATCGAGCTTTCCGCAATGATGGTTGCCGACGCCAAGTCGGAATCGGACGGCAGCCCCGTCCATGGCGACAGGATGTGATGATACCGCACGCCGTCGATGGTAAAGCCGCGCTCGTAGATGCCGCTGGTCACGACGCTGCGGTCGATGACAGGAAAGACGCCGATAGGGCTGCTGTTGTTGGGATCGTCCGGATCCTGCACGCCGACGCGGTATGCCGATCCATCCGGCTTCGTCCCAACGGCGTAGACATTGCCGCCGAAATTCAGCATTGCGCCGCTGCACCGCCCGCGCACCAGTGCCGCCACTTGGTCTGCAATGTAGCCCTTGGCGATGCCGCCGAGGTCAATCTGCATCCCGTCAGGCAACGTAACCGTGTTGTTCTCGCCCAGCGTGAGCTGCTCGTCGTCCACCAGCGGCAGGGCGGCGATTCGCTCCTCATCGGTCGGCATACGGTTCGTGCCGCCGGTGAAGTCCCACTGCGCGGTCAGGGGCGCAATCGTGATGGCGAACGCGCCGCCGGTCAAGCGGTTGAGCTTCTTCGCTTCGCTGAGGACGTTCCACGTTTCCGCATCAACGGTCACGGTCTGCCCATGAGCGTTGTTGATGCGGCTGACGTCGCTGCCCTCCACCGTTTTGGAGAGCATGTTCTCGTAACGCTTGCAAGCCGCCCAAATGTCATCCATCAGGGCGTCGTCCGCGCCGTAGAGCGTGATGGTCACAACTGTGTCGAAGTAGAAACCCACGCCCGTTGTTTTTTCTGCCGGGTCAACCGTGGCGGCCGCGGCGGGGGGTGTCGTCGGGGTTTCGCCGCCTGCCTGCTGCGCACTGCATCCGCCCAGCAGCAGCGTCAACGCCATCAGCCCCGAAAGCACCGCTGTTTTTTTCATTCCTTCACCACCAATTCCACACTTACCCGATTGGGCAGACAGATAATGAATTGCTGATTGGGGCGCGTCTCCCAGTTGTCCAGCGTCACTTCGCCCATTTGGACGCACAGCTGATTATGGCATGTTGAAGATGCCATCACCGCGCCGCGCTCGCTGATCTCAACCACGTTGACGCTGCCGTCCTCCTGCGTGACGGTCAATGTCTGCTTCTGCCCCAGCGGCACACGGGCGTACTCCGCGCCATCCACCGTCACGACGATTTCGCCATTTTGACCCCCGCTCGGACGCAGCAGCGTTACCGCCGCCAGCAGCCCGATGGCAAGTGCAACCATCAGCGCAATGACCCAATAGTTCTTCTTATCCATACTGCTCCTTTATCTTGGCATATGAATACATTGTGAATTATACCACGAACTCCATGCCGCGTCAATGTCAAGTTTTCGCGATTGAAGCATTTCTCGATTCAGTTGACTTTGCTTTCATACTTATATGCTATATGCGCGTGCAGCGCAGGGATTTCGCCTCTGCGGAGGCAAGAATCCTGTTTCAAATTCCTCAATTTTGTGGTATAATGATCCCAGCAGACTTCTGCAAAATGCACGTTAAACCAACGATTAGGAGGATTTTTACCATGGCTAAGGAACTTAAGGGCACGAAAACCGAGCAAAACCTGCTGGAAGCCTTCGCGGGAGAATCTATGGCGCGCAATAAGTACACCTACTTCGCATCGAAGGCACGCAAGGACGGCTATGTGCAGATTGCCGAACTGTTCGAAGCAACCGCAGCGAACGAGAAGGAACACGCCAAAATGTGGTTCAAGCTGCTGGAGGGCGGCGAAATCAAGGATACCGCAGCGAACCTGCTGCACGCCGCTGAGGGCGAGAACGCCGAGTGGACAGACATGTACGTCCGCATGGCAGAGGAAGCGGACGCCGAGGGTTTCCCGGCGATTGCGCATAAATTCCGCATGGTCGCCGCCATCGAGAAGACGCATGAGGAACGCTATCGCCGCCTGCTGGCGAACGTGGAAAATGACCTTGTATTCTCCAAGGACGGCGACGTGATTTGGGAATGCGCGAACTGCGGCCATATCGTTGTGGGCAAGAAAGCGCCGGAAATCTGCCCGGTGTGTGCGCATCCGCAGAGCTACTTCATGGTCAAGGCGGAAAACTACTGATATTCCTGATTCTGATAGCAAGCACCCCTCCTTCGGCAAATCACCGAAAGAGGGGTGCATTTTCGTTCGTAGATCTTTGGGAGCAACACGCGCATACAGTATGCAGATGCGCTCATCTCAATCGCGAAAAGGGTGTCGAGAGGGTCGAAGACCCTTCGCAGGTGCAGGGCAGCGCCCTGCTGGGGTCAAGGGGCAAAGCCCCTTGGGTCTCCCCCGTCCTTTATTTCTGGTCGGGAATCAGAACCGCCTTGATGCGGCGGACGCCAGCGGAAGAGGATTCTTCCTTCTGAATCTTGAACGTGCCCAAATCGCCGGTGTTCTGCGCGTGGGGGCCGCCGCAGATTTCAAAGGAGTAATCGCCCATCTTGTAGGTGCGAACCTTCTCGCCGTACTTGGACTCAAACAGGCCAATTGCGCCCTTCTCCTTCGCTTCCGGCACGGTCATCTCTTCGCACACAACCGGCACTTTCGCCTGAATCGCTTCATTGACCATCTTTTCGACCTGCGCCAGTTCGTCCTTGGTCACCTTGCGGCCGAAGGAAAAGTCGAAACGCAGACGTTCCGCCGTGATGTTCGAGCCCTTCTGCGCCACTTCGTCGCCGAGCACTTTGCGCAGCGCCGCGTGCAGCAGGTGGGTTGCGGTGTGCAGGCGCGCGGTTTCCTCGCTCGTGTCCGCCAGACCGCCCTTGAACTTCTGCTCAGCGCCCTGATGGCTCAGCTCCTGATGCTTGCGGAACGCTTCCTCAAATCCGGCGGTATCCACCGTCAGATTGCGCTCCTTCGCCAGTTCCACGGTCATCTCAATCGGGAAACCGTAGGTGTCGTAGAGGTGGAACGCCGTCTCGCCGTCAATCTTGCCATCCGCCGCGCGAGATGCCACCTTGTCGAACTCCTTGTTGCCCTGCTTCAGCGTGCGGGCAAAGCGGCCTTCCTCCAGCGTCAGCTGATCGATGACGAACGCCGCGTTGCGCTCCAGCTCCGGATACGCATTCTTGTACTGGTTGATGATCACCTTCGCGATTTCGCAGGTGAAGCCGTCGGGCATACCGAGCTGCATCCCGTAGCGCACTGCGCGGCGAATCAGGCGGCGGAGAATATAGCCCTGATCCGTGTTGGACGGGGACACACCGCGGTCGTCGCCCAGAATAAAGGTGGACGTGCGCATGTGGTCGGCAATGATGCGGAACGCCTTGGTCGTTTCCTCATCCGCGCCGTACTCCTTGCCGGACAGTTCGGCAATCTTCGCCAGAATGTCGGTGAAGGCGTCCGTCTCATAGACGGTCTTCTTGCCCGTCAGCACACAGATGGTGCGTTCCAGGCCCATGCCGGTATCGACGTTCTTCTGCTTGAGCGGAATGAACGTGCCGTCCTTCTGCTTGTTGTACTGCATGAACACGTCATTCCAGATTTCCAGATACGCGCCGCAGTGGCAGGCAGGCGAGCAGTTCGGGCCGCAGGGCTTTTTGGTGATGATGAACATCTCGGTATCCGGGCCGCACGGGCCGGTGATGCCCGCCGGGCCCCACCAGTTGTGTTCCTTCGGCAGATAGAACAGGTGGTCATCCTTCACGCCGCAGCTGCGCCAGAGATTGGCGGCTTCCTCGTCGCGGGGGCAGTCCTCGTCGCCCTCAAAGACGGTAAATGCCAGCTTGTCGGGGTCCAGACCGAGGTATTTTTCGCTCGTCAGGAACTCCCAGCTCCACGGAATCATTTCCTTCTTGAAATAGTCGCCCAGCGACCAGTTGCCCAGCATTTCAAAGAAGGTCAGGTGGCTGGGGTCTCCCACGTCGTCAATATCACCCGTGCGGATGCACTTCTGCACGTCGGTCAGGCGCGTGCCGGCGGGGTGGGGCGTACCCATCAGGTACGGCACGAGCGGGTGCATACCGGCGGTGGTGAACAGGACGGTCGGGTCATTTTCCGGAATAACGGAGGCGGAGGGAATCCGATGATGTCCCTTGGACTCCATGAACTGCTGGAACATTTCCCGCAGCTGGGCGGATGTAATCTGCTTCATAAAGGCTGCTCCCTTCAAATTCGCACAAAATGGGGTCAATCGCAAGGGCTATTATACCATTCTGTCATGCGATTTGCAAGGGCTTCACGCGGTTTCCTGCGCCATTTGCGCCTTCTGCGCACGAATGACCTTCGTCATCATCCAAACGGCGAGGGCAAGCGTCAGCACATCCGCCAGCGGCTGGCAGACTTCCAGCCCGCGCAGCCCCCACACGTTCGGCAGCACCAGCAGCGTCGGAATCAGGAACAAGCCCTGACGCGCCGCCGCCAGAATCGTCGAGCGGATGCCGTAGCCAATCGCCTGCGTGTACATGTTGCTCAGCGTAATAAAGCCCCACGCCCACACGGTCAGAATCTGAATGCGGAAGGTTTCCGTGCCGATGCGAATGACCTCCGGGTCGGAGCGGCGGAACAGCGTGACGACCGGCTCGGCAAAGGCGAAGCCCGCCACACCAAGCACCAGCAGCACAATCGTCGTTACCTTGACGCTGAAGGAAAACGCGCGGTGCATCCGGTCATATTTTCTCGCGCCGTAATTGAAGCCGCAGACCGGCTGGAAGCCCTGCCCGAAGCCGACGACGGTGGAGTTGACGAAATTCAGGCAGCGGCTGACAATCGCGAACGCCGCAATCGCAGGGTCTCCATAGACCGCCGCGGCATTGTTGAGCAGCGACGTCGACACGCTCATGATGCCCTGCCGCCCCAGCGACGGCAGACCGTTGTTCAGGATTTTGGCGTACATCTGCTTCGTTGGGCGGTAGTTGCGCGGATGAATCGTGATGGCGTCGGCGTGCGTGCTGCACATCACCAGCAGGATGACAAAGCTCGTCAGCTGCGAAATTGCCGTCGCAATCGATGCGCCCGCAATACCCATGTTGAACACGAAAATCAGCAGCGGGTCAAGAAGCATATTCAGCAAGCCGCCGGAAATGATGCCGACCATGCCATACGTCGCTAAGCCTTGAAAGCGCAGGAGGTTGTTCATTGACAACGACCCCATCATGAACGGCGCGGCGAGGAAAATATACCGTGCGTAGTCCAGCGCATACGGCATAGCGGTCTCCGTCGCGCCGAGCAGGCGCATCAGCGGCTCATTGAACACATTGCCCAGCACTGCAATCAGCACGCCCGCCGCCACTGCGGAAAAGAAGCCGACTGCGCTGTACACTTCCGCCTCCTTGCGCTTGCCCATGCCCAGCAGGTGGCTGACGTTCGTGCCGCTGCCCATGCCGAACATGAACGCCAGCGCCTGAATCATCGCCATTGCGGAAAAGACGATGCCGACGGCGGCGGAGGCGGATGTGCCGCTTGCACTGGCTTCCGCCGTGCCAATTTGGCTGACGAAATAGGTGTCCGCCATATTATAAATGGAGGTAATCAGCATTGAGCAGATGGTGGGAAGCGCCATTTTCGGGATAATCTTCTCCACCGGCTGCGTCAGGAGCATTTGCTGTCTTTCTTCGGCGCTCATCGCCATAGGATTTGCCCTGCCTTTCTCATTCTCTCTACGCATGGAATCCCTTTCAGAGCATACCGAATGAAATATTCTGCAAAAATCCCGAAAATCCTTGTTTTTTTCGCCGCACTTGACAAAGAAAGTCAGATGCAGTACCCTTGTATTGGGGAGAGCATCCCCCGAAAGGCAGAAAATCGACATGAAATCGACCGAAGAAATGCTGCAAGCCGCTGTACAACAGCTGCAAACCGCGGAGCAGGCGCGCCTAACCAGCGAAACCGGCCCTGCGCGCCGGCAGCTGCTGCATCTGCTCTATGCGCGGGAAGCCGCCGCGCTGCAATCCATGACACTGGTACGCGCTGAAATCCCCGCCGCCCAAAAGCGGGACTGGAAGCCGCTGATTTTCCCGTTCGCCGCCGCGGTGCTGAATCTGGGTGCGCTGGCGCTCTGGCTGACGCTGCCCAACTGCGTGACGCCGGAAAACAGCGGCTGGATGGGGCGATTCGCGCTGTGCATCGTTGCGCAGTCGGTATCGCTCTGCGCCGCCATCGGGAGCATTGTGAGCGCCATGCGCCGCAAGCCTCCCAAGCCTGTTGTGGTGGCGGATGAGACTGAGTTCCGCCGCCGTTTGGTGGAAGTGGAAGGGCGAATCGCTTTGGACGCGCAGACCATCGAAGCGCTTTTCGCGCAGGAATCTGTTACCATCGTCAGCACGGGCGCGGAAACGGCAGCAGAGCTATATGCCTCGCTGTACGAAATGGCACAGGACGCCCGGCTGGACGGCGACGCGAATCAGGAAAAAGCGCTCTCGTGGCCGCTGTCGAATGCGAAACGCCTGTTGAATGCGGTCGGCTGCGAAGCGGTGGACTACACGCCGGAAACGGCGATGTTTTATGACGTGATGGACGCGGACATCACCCAGCAGCGCCGCCCCGCGATTGTGCAGAAGGCGGACGGGATTGTGCAGCAGAGGGGACTGTATTTAAGGAAGGGGTAACGCCGTCGCTGCCCCCTTGTCGCGCCCACAGGCGCGAATCCCCCTGCAACAATAAAAATCAAGTAACATTGGAGTGTGCTGCGAAGCAGTCCAGAGGGCGACCGCAAAGCCCTCTGGTCGCCTCCGCAGAGGCGAAATCCTTGCTTACGGGAAAGACCAGCTATGGTCGGAAGTCATGCTGTGTGGTCGCGCCCATTTGGCGCGACAATGCGCAAGTGGTGGGTAGAGCAGCTTGGGGGGCGCATCTGCGGATGCGCAAAGTTACTGGCAGGGACGCTTCGCTGCCTGCGCCTTGTTGACTTCTTCCTTTGAATTGATTTGGCGAGGAACGGTTGGGGCGTTGCCCCAAACCCCACAAGGGAGCTCCGCCCCTTGACCCCGCAAGGGGGATCCCCCCTTGACCCCTCCGCGCGATTGAGTTGGTCGCTTTCCCCTTACTTTTTCCGCGTGTTTATCCTCTTTTTCTTCCCTTATTTTTATCCCCTGTGAGGTGAATTATGCGTTATTTTGGCTTTGACCTGGGCGACGGTGAAAGCTGTGTCGCCCTCTATTCCGACCAGCACATTGCTCCCGTTATCCTCCCCGTCCACGGGCGCAACAGCTTCATCACGGCCCTCGCCCGCTATGACGGTCATCCCGTCGTTGGCGCACTTGCCAGCGACAACCCCCAAGCTGAAGACCTCCGCGTCTGCTTCAAGCGCAACTTCCGCACCAACAGCGATTTCGTCAACCAGACCGTCGCCGCCTTCGCAAAAGGTGTCCTGACCGCCCTGCAAGACCATAGCGTCGTCCGCCATATCATGGAGACGGAAGACGTCAGTTTCATTGTGGGCTGTCCGGCGGATTGGGCGGACAGCGACCGCACGCGCTATGCATCCCTGCTGATGGCGGCGGGGCTGCCCAATGTGCGCATCGTGCCAGAATCGCGGGCGGCATTCCTGTCCGCGTCGACCGCGGAAGAGGACGACACGCTCCGCCGGGCGCTGATGGACTGCGCGCTGGTGATTGACCTTGGCTCCTCCACCATGGATTTGGCGTATGTCTGCGACGGGCGGGAGTACGCCGTCAGCACAATGGGCGTGCAGCTGGGCGGCGGTATGCTGGATGAGCTGCTGCTGGAGCGGGCGGTAGACGCGCTGTGCGCAGAGGAAGCGGAACTTGTGCGGGGAATCCTGCGCGAAAAAAGCGCGTGGAAAAGCCGGATGATGCTGTCCGCGCGGCGGCTCAAGGAGCAATTCTTCACGCTCGGCACGGGCGAAGAGTTGACGAAGCGCGAGACGATTTTTTGCGAGGGGCGGCATGTGCTGAACCTCACCATCAGCGCCGCCATCGTCGAGGAACTGTGCGAACGCCCGTCACCGCTATTGGAGGGTGAATCCTTCCGCAGCCGGATGATGAACTGTCTGCTGATGGCGCAGCAAATGACGGCGCAGCGTCCGCCGAAGGTCGTCCTGCTGACAGGCGGCGCGTCGCGGATGACGTTCTTCCAGCAGCTTTGCCGTGAGACATTCCCGGACAGCGTGCTGCACGTTTCCGCCACGCCGGAATTTGACATTGCGCGCGGATTGGCGTACGCGGGGCATGTGGACGAAATGGTCAGGCGGCTGAAGGCGGATGCCGCGGCATATGTGGAAAGCGATGCGGTGGAGCAGAAGGTGCAGTCCGCTATGCCTGCGCTGACGGAGCAGCTTTCCGACGCTATGGCGCGTCAACTGACGGACAGCGTGCTCGTGCCGGAATACCGAAAGTGGCGGCAGGGCGAAACGGCAACACTGGGCGACATGGAAGATGCGTGCCAGAAGCAGGCGGAATCGCTGCTGATGTCACCGGAATGGAGCGCAGCACTGTCAGAAGTGGTCTCGCCGTGGCTGGACAACATTCTGATGGACGTGCAGCGTGACCTCAACCGCCTTTGCGAGCAGTATGGCGTGGATGTGCAGCGCTTGCAGATTCGGCAAGCCATGGTGACAACGAGCACTTTGCCGATGCGGGACAATCTGCCGATGCCGGAAATGCCGCTGATGGAGGTGCTGCTGGATATTATCGTCGCGATGATGGCGGCGAACCTCTGCGGCGGCGGCGGGATCGCGCTGATTGCGTCCGGCCCGGTGGGGCTGGTCATCGGCGCGGCAATTGGGCTGATTGCCATGTTCGTCAGCCGTCCTGCGCTGGACAAGCTGACCCGTCCGCTGATGCGGCAGATGAACATCCCCAAACTTCTGCGGAAGACGGCGAATGAACAGCGGCTGCTCAGCGACAGCAATCAGAAAAAGATGGCGCAGACGATTCGGGATGCGCTGGCAGAGGACGAAGCGCTGCAAGTTGGGCTTTGCACGCAGATTGGGCAGTGCATTGACAGCGCGATTCTTCGCCTGACAGAAGAAAAGGGCATGGCTGTGGTATAACAAAACGCCCGGCGGATGGAGGATTATTGTTCCTCCACTCGTCGGGCGCATTTTTCTTTTGGGATGGCTTTCTGCGCTTCTGCTGCCGCTGCAAATTGCGCGGACAGGTCAATCAGCGCCGCCCCTTGTCACTTGTGTCCTGCCGGGCAGTTCTGCCATGCGTACTCAATGGCTTGCTGATGGTAGGTATCCACCTTGCCGGATTCGTGACCCTTCGAATTCGTGAAGTGCATACAAATCTGACCCGTCATGTTGTTGTCCGGGATGGTATCGCCGTCAGGGTTGTGCGGCATACCGAACAGGGAGCACGCGAACGTCCTGTTGCCAATGGTAATCAGGCAGGGACGGCGCTGCCACAGGTTCTTATCCCAGATTTCCTGCGCGTTGTTCACGCCGTAAATCTGGCACAGGCGCGCGGTGTCGGCGGCCGTCACGGGCTCAATGTCCGCGTGGCTGTAACCCGCCCAGCGGCGCGCCCACCAGACGATGCCCGTCTTCACGTCGTAAATCTTGTAGCTGGCGCCCTTCGCCCACAGCTGCTGGATGCCGCCTGTGTACCAGTCAATCTTCTCTGCCGGGTAGAACTGGAAGTTGTAGTCCGTGTAGTCGTCCGCGCCGGGTTCAACTGTGCCGAACAGCGCGTGCTGCGTCTGCTTGCCCGCAATGCCATCCACCGTCAAGCCCTTGGCGCTCTGGAAGGCGCGAACCGCCGCCTGAACCGCGGAGGTGTACACGTTCGTGACGCTGCCGGTGTAGTAACCCTGATTGATGAGTTCCTGCACAAGGCGGGTTACAGCGTCGCCCGTCGAGCCAAGGCGCAGGGTGGTGTAGGTTGCGCTCGGCTTCGCGGTGGGGCTGCCGGTGGGCGCGGGCGTCGCGGTCGGCAGGGCGCCGCCGTTATTGTTACTCTTGCTTACCATATCGGAGCGGATGTAGCCTTCCGTGCCGTTGCTCAGACGGATGAGATACCATGTATAGCTGCCCGCCTTGATATTCTCAGCGTAGTACGGGAGCACCGTTCCCTTGTTGACGCGGGTGAGAATGCTGCTGCCGTTCGCGGTGGCGCGGATGTTCACGCCGTTGCGCGTGGTAACGATATAGCCCTTCGCCGCGTCAGGCTGAGGCGTTGCCGCGCCGGGGTTCTTGTTCAGCCATTCCTGATATTCCGCCTGCGTCATCACCTTGACGCAGCTGCCCAGCACCCACACTTCCGTGGAGTTGTAGACAACGCGATACCAAGTGGACGTGCCCGCCGTGGTCGTGGCGTTGAATGCCATCACCGTGCCCGTGCGCACCTTCGCGACGGACTTGCTGTCGCGGCTGGCCGTCTGGCGGAGGTTGACGTAATCCAGCGTCGTCTGAACGTAACTGGTCTGCTGAATGCTGCCCGTAGGCGCGGGCGTTTCCTTCGGGATGCCCTTGCCCGCGAGGTAGCTTGCTTCCTGCGTGGCAGAGAGCTTGTAGGCGCAGTCGCCGCGCACAAAGCCCGTGTAACCGTCCGCCGAGACGGGATACCACGTCACGCCGTTGGTGGTGATAACTGTGCCAATCAGCGGCCAGACAGACTCGTTCGCCAGCTGGTGGATGGTTTCACCGCCGATGGTGCGGCGCAGATTCGTGCTGGGCTTGGTAATCTGAATATAGCCGTAGGTGCTGATGCTCGTGGTCGTGGTCGGCGCGGGTGTCGGCGTGACCGTCACCTGATTGCCGTTCAGGTCGCACGGCACAGCGCAGTCGGAGCGCACATAGCCGGTTTTGCCGTCGGGCGTGCGAACGCAGAACCACTGGTAGCGCCCGGAGGACACCGTCGCGCCCGCAATGGGGAGAATCAGCCCGATGTCATACTGTCCCTGCGACCTGCCCGCGGGGGAAACACGCAGGTTGACACCGGTTTTCGTCAGCTTGACATAGCCGGAATAGACCGCAGGGGTCGCGGTAACGGAAGGCGCAGCGGTCGCTTCACCCAGCGGATTGCCGTTCTGGTCGCACACGCGCACGAAGTCGCCGCGGATGTATCCCGCCAGATTGTTGTAGCGGACGTAATACCACAGATAACTGCTGCCAGAGGTCTGGACAGGCGCGCCGATGCAGGTCAGCACAACATTGCGCGGAACCTGCACGATGACTTCGCCGCCCGCGCTCAGGCGCAGGTTGACGCCTGCCGCCGTGGTGATGACGTAACCGTAAGCGCTGCCGGATGCCGGCGTAGGCGTGGGCGTGTTGATGACGCCGCTGCCCGCTGTGTATTCCACCACGTCCGAGCGGACATAATAGACTGTGTTGTCCGTGCCGTAATACACCGGATACCATGTGAAGCCGCCCTTATCCTGCGAAACCCCAGCGACGGAGAGCGTCGAGCCTTTTCCCTGCCAGAGCGCGCGGGTCGTGCCGTTGGGCGCGTCGCGCAGGTTCGCGGAGTCATACAGCAGCTTCACCGTGCCGTAGACGGAAGGCTGAGGTGTCACCGTCACCGCCGCGGTCAGCACACGGATAAAGTTGGACTGGATATAGCCTTCCTGTCCGTTGTAGCGAATCTGATACCAGTGATTTTCGTCAATTATATCCGGAATGGTAAGCAGCGTCACCACCGTACCGCTGTTCAGCTTGCCGATGACCCCAGCGCTCAGGCTGGGCGCAACGCGGAAGTTCGTGCCGCTGGCGGTGATTTCACCCGTACCGTAAGTGACTTGAGAGTTCGTCGGAGTGGGCGTAATCATCGAGACAAGCGGGGTCGACGTTGTACCGCCCATGATGCTGGTATCAAACGGAAAATCGCTGCCGCTGGCAGGCGTGGCGGTCACGAGAGCATCATCCGCCGAAGGCTGAAGCGTGAGCGCGGGTGTCTGCGCGGGGGCAGGGGTCGCCGTCACATTCACGCGGCCGCTGGCAAGGTACGCCTCTGTTTCCTCCGCCGTCAGCGGACGGAAGAACGACGCGCGCACATAGCCGATGTAGGTGCGCCCATTGGGGGTCGGATGCGTGCTGTTGACCTTATACCACGTTGTGTCGCCGCGAACGACGGTATCAAGGATTTCGCAGACGAATCCCGTATTGATGCGGAACCAGTAGTTCGCGCTCGTGGACGGCTGCTTGCGGACGATAACATCATCCGCCGTTGCCATGCCGTACGCGGCGGCGGCGGTCGTTCCTTCCGCAGCAGATTCCGCATAGCCCACGTCGGGGACGGCGGCGGGAGTCAGCCCGCAGAGCGTCAGCACGAGGGTCAGCGTCAGGAGAGTCCGCATCCAATGCCAGCTGTGCTTCATCAATGGTTCACCTCAAAGTTCGTGCGCCAAGGCGCAAAGATGGTTTGTTAACATTGTATTACAAATCGAGGGCGGTGTCAAGCAAACAGGCGGATTATTTACAATTCTCCAGCGCTTGAAAACGCACAAGGAAGATATTCGACTTTGAACGGCGGAAATCCTGCTGAAAGCCTTGCATTTCCGTACTTTTCCGGTTTTTTTGCCCACGCGGAAAATACGGCGGAAAAATGCACTGCTTGACAAAACGAATGCGAACGGGTACAATAAAGCATAGAGAAAATTCGTCAATTAGTGCCCGAAAAGACCATGATGGAGGAATCGTCCGATGCAGCAGCTGTACCTGACAGGAGACGGGGCTTCGGCAAGCGCCGCACAGCTTATGAACGCGCTGAATGTGCCGTTTTCCGGCTTCCGGTTGACCCCCGTGCACCTTGGCGGCAGCCTGCGCGGCGAAGCGCTGCACCTGCTGCTTCCGCCGCCAAAGCCGCGGCTGAACGACGTGCTGTGCCGCGTCCGGCTGACGGAAAAAGACTGGCTGCTCCTGCCGCAGGTGATGGAGGAAATCGCCGCGCCGGGGCTGTGCGGAACGTTCAGCACGCGCACGCCTATCCTCATCGACCGGATTGAACTGGAAATGCTGGCATGTCCGGCGTTCTGCGACGCGCTGATGCAAGTGCAGGCACGGGAGCAGCTGGCGATTTTTGTCGTGGCGGACGGGGCAGAAAAGCCGCTGCAGCAAATGATGCCTGAAAATCGGCAGCGGTGGTTTTCCGCGCCCGACACACCGGCGGAGACGCTTGTGGAAGCGGCCATGCTGCGGTTGTAACCATCATCATGCGTTTTTTAGCAAATTCTAATCTGTTTCCCTTGCGATTCAAAGGAAAAATGGGGTATACTGAGCATGTCAGGTGGAACGAAAGGAGTGACGAACATGCCTGATCTGGAGAAATTTGTGAAAAACGTCATGTACGGCGGAATCGGCGCGGCAGCGTCTCTGGTGGAAAAGGGCGGCGATCTGGCGCGCTCGCTGGTGGAGAAAGGGCAGGAGACTGTCCGGAACAGTCAGGACACGGCGGACGACATCAAGCGTCGGCTTCAGGAGTTCTGCGACGGGCTGATGAAGCGCGGCGAGATTGACATCTCGAAGCTGACGCCGGAACAGCGTGCGGAACTGCGCCATCAGCTGGAAGAAATGGACTATCAGGAAATTTGGGGCAAGGAATCGCCCGAAGCGGCTGACGCGCCGACTACGGAAGCGCCTGAAACGCCGGAAGCCCCCGAAGCCCCGGTTGACCCCGAACCCGTGAACGAACCGGAAGCGCCGAAGGAAACCGAACCCGCCGAAGCGGACAAGCCCGAACTGTCGGATGACGCCATCCCGGTTGGCGGCGAACCGCACGACGACGCACAATAAGCCACAAACAGCCCTCTCTGTCAATCGGCAGGGAGGGCTGTCTTATTTTGCATGGATAAACACGCGGACACTGTATGAAAATGCGACCAACTTAATCGCGAAAAAGGGTCAAGGGAGGAACTCCCTTGCAGGGTGCAGGGACAGCGTCCCTGCTGGGGTCAAGGGGCAAAGCCCCTTGCGCCTCCCCACCTTACTTCATGAACACGAACTTTTTGAACTCCATCAGGCAGCGGCCGGCGAAGAAGTCGCCCGTCCAGCCGGAATAGTGCGTCGTGACAGCGAAGTAGAGCGCGTGCCGCCCCGTGACCGCCTTCACGCGCGTCTTGATGCACTCCGCGCCGCGCCCAACGTGGAAGCAGCCGATTTCCTCGCCATCCTCCGCGTCCAGACGCACATGCACGTCGCACGCGCAGCCGAAGCCCATCACATCCGCGAAAAGCTGCATCGTCTTGCTGCCGTAATCCGCGCCGAAGTCGAAATACTTGTAGCCCATAACGCAGCCGTCCTGAATGTTCGTGATGACGCGCTCAAACGGCGTCCGCTCGGCAATCAGCGCGCCGCCCTTCAGCACACACGCCAGTTCCGCGGGCGTCTCCTCATATGGATTCAGCGCATCCGAAAAGCCCAGCGACGTCATCTCCACCGGCGGAATCGTGCCGTCCGGCAGAATCTCGATTTTTTCCACGCACGCGCGGCGGCTCATCACCGAACCATTCGTCATGCGGTGATAGAAGATGTACCACTGATTCCCGATGCGGCAGATAGACCCGTGGTTGTTGCCTGCCGGGTAATCCACGCCGTTATCGACGATGTAGCCGCGGTAGGTGTAGGGTCCCATCGGCTTGTCGGACGTGGCGTAGGCAAGGCGGCTGCCGCGCTTGGGGGAATAAATGAAGTAGTAAGTATCCCCGATTTTACGCAGCGACGCCGCCTCATAGAAGCGGGAATCGGGATCGGTGAATCCGCCGTTTTCCGTCACTTCGCAGGGGATGATGTGCTCCAGATAGGTGCCATCCAGCACATGCGTCATATCCTGCGGGTCAATCTTCGCGATGAACGAGCGCTCAAAGCCGCACGCGATATACACCTGCCCGTCATCATCCACCAGCACACCGGGGTCGATGAACCAGCCGTTGACGCACACAGAATCCGGAATCGTATACTTGTAGCGCCCCAGCAGCGTGAACGGGCCTTCGGGGCGGTCGGACACAGCGACGCACCCCTTCGCGCCGATGATGTAGGCGAAGAGGTAATACTTTCCATCCTTCTCCACCACGTCCGGCGCATACAGCTCGTTGCGTTCCTTCGTCCAGTCGGTGTCGGCGGGATGGTCGAACGTGTCGCGCGTGCGGAAAATAACGCCGTGATCCGTCCAGTGATTGAGATCGTCCACAGGCGCGGACCAGCACTTCAGCACATAATCGCAGAATTGGTCGTGCCCGACTCGGTCATGCGAGCCGTAGACGTACACGCGGTTGCCAAACACGCGCGGTTCGCCGTCTGGAATGTACTCCCACAGCGGCAGATAGGGATTCGGCATGGATAATTCCTCCTTTTTCGTGGGAATGAAAGTCTTTATCAACACTATAACGCCCAAAAAGCAGGAAGTCAAGCGGTGAATGGCGAATAAATAAACTATGTACCTTTCCGATGATGCGAAAGGTCACAAAGGAGGCACAACTTATGTCTTTGACCCCCCATGATATTGCCCGTATGCTCGACCACAGCACGCTCCAGCCTTTCCTGACGGAGGATGATATCCGCCGCGGCTGCGAGCTGGCACTCAAGTACGACACTGCGTCCGTCTGCGCGCGTCCCTGCGATGTGCCGATTTTGGCGGAAATGCTGCGCGGCAGCGACGTCAAAGTCTGCACCGTCATCGGCTTCCCGCACGGCGCACACGCCACGCAGATTAAGGTGGACGAAGCGCGTCTGGCGCTGGATCAGGGCTGCGAAGAGCTGGACATGGTCATCAACATCGGCGAAATGATTCGCGGCAATGAAGCGTATGTGCAGGATGAAATCAAGCAGATTTGCGACCTTGCGCACAGCCGGAACGCGATTGTCAAGGTGATTCTGGAAACGTGCTACCTGACGGACGCGCAGAAGAAGCGCTGCTGTGAACTTTCGGAAGCGGCGGGTGCTGATTTCGTCAAAACGTCCACAGGCTACGGCACAAAGGGCTGCACCATCGACGACCTGAAGCTGATGCGCGCGTCCGTTTCCGACCATGTGCGCGTGAAGGGTTCCGGCGGCATCCGCGATTTGGACACCGTGCTCGCCGCCCGCGCCGCCGGTGCATCCCGCTGCGGCGTTTCCGCAACCGAGAAAATCATGGCAGAAGCCGAAGCACGCTACCGCGAAGGGAAGCTGTGAGAGGGGGAGACCCAAGGGGCGTTGCCCCTTGACCCCACAAGGGACTTCGTCCCTTGACCCTTTCGCGCGATTGAGTTGGTGACACGCTCATGCAGTGCCCGCGTGTTGATTGGGGGAACCCAAGGGGCGTTGCCCCTTGACCCTTTCGCGCGATTGAGTTGGTGACACTTTCAAGCTGTGCCCGCGTGTTGATTGGGGGGCCCCAAGGGGCTTTGCCCCTTGACCCCAGCAGGGACACTGTCCCTGCACCCTGCAAGGGAGTTCCTCCCTTGACCCTTCCGCGCGATTGAGTTGGTGACACTTTCAGGCTGTGCCCGCGTGTTGATTGGGGGAACCCAAGGGGCTTTGCCCCTTGACCCCACAAGGGACTTCGTCCCTTGACCCTTTCGCGCGATTGAGTTGGTGACACGCTCATGCAGTGCCCGCGTGTTGATTGGGGACACCGCGCAGTCTGCATAAAAACCAAGACGCAAAAAGACCGCTGCACATCTCATGCAGCGGTCTTTCTGTTTGTCAATTAGTGCGTCAGCAGCAGCATCGCCACAAACAGCGCCGTAATCACCCAAGTACCGGCCTTGATGTTCTTCGCCTTGCCCGTGCAGAGGTTAATCACCACATAGGACAGCAGGCCGAAGCAAATGCCATAGGAAATGTTGTACGCAAAGGGCATAATCGCCAGCGTCAGGAACGCCGGAACAGCTTCCGTCGCGTCCAGCCACTTAATGTCCTTGACGCAGTTCATCATCAGCACGCCGACGTAAATCAGCGCCGCCGCCGTCGCGCAGCCGGGAACAAGCTGCGCCACCGGGCTGAGGAACATGGCGACAAGGAACATCAGCGCCGTCACCATCGAGGACAGACCCGTACGGCCGCCCTCCGCCACGCCAGAGGAGGATTCGACGAACGTCGTCACCGTGGACGTGCCGCAGATTGCACCCGTGGTGGTCGCAATCGCATCCGCCAGCATCGCCTTGTCCATGTTCGGCACTTCGCCGTCCTTGGTCAGCATGTTGCCGCGCGCGCAAGCGCCGTACAGCGTGCCGATGGTGTCAAACATATCCACCATGCAGAACGCCAGCGCGGTTGTCGCAATGGTGAGGATGGTGTTCGCCACGCCGTGCGCCTCAACATAGGGCGCGAAGTTGAAGCCCTCGGTGAAGACCTTGCCGAACGCGCCGGAGAAGAATTCGTTGAACGCCGCGAAGGGGCTGGACATCGTGATGTCCGCGCCGAAGTTCGGAATCGTCAGGAAACCCAGCACATAGTACAGCACCGTGCCGCCGACAATGCCCAGCAGGACGGAGCCTTTCACGTTGCGGTGGCTCATGATGGCAATCGCCAGCAGCGCGACGATGGTCACAATCATTGCCATAACGCCTGCATTCCAGCCATGTGCGAGCAGGTTGAAGGACGCCAGCGTGACGCCGGTGGATTCGCTCGGAATGATGATGCCCGCATTCTGCAAGCCAAGGAACGCGATGAACAGACCGATGCCCGCCGGAATCGCGACGCGAACCGCCTGCGGAATCGCCTGGAAGATGAGCTTGCGCAGACCCGTGACGGTCAGGAGGATGAACAGAATACCGTCAAAAAGCACCAGCACGAGGGCGTTGGCATAGCTGAAGCCCAGCCCCAGCACGACCGTGTAAACGAAGTAGGCATTCAGACCCATGCCGGATGCCTGCGCGAGCGGCAGGTTCGCCAGCAGACCAATCGCCACCGTGCCGATGACAGCGGAGATGGCAGTGGCGATGTAAATCGCGCCGTAGGTCACGCCCAGCACGTTTGTGCCATCGCCAAACGGATTGGCAAACATATTGGCGTTGACCATCAGGATGTACGCCATTGCAAAGAAGGTCGTCAGACCCGCCAAGCATTCGGTCTTGAACGAGCTGCCCTTGGCGGTGTAGCCAAAGTGCCGATCAAGCGCGCTTGTGTTCTTAGAAGTAGCCATTGAATCAATTTCCTCCCTTGATTCCTCGTTTTTCCCCTTTTTCGGGGCAAGCATTCCTATTATATCATAATTTGCGCCGCATTTCCACATGTTTTTCTGATTTTCTCGTCTTTTGTTCGGATTTACGGAGAAAAGCGACCCAAGGGGCTTTGCCCCTTGACCCCAGCAGGGACGCTGTCCCTGCACCCTGCAAGGGAGAATGAAACGGGACGAAGTCCCCTCCCTTGACCCTTTCGCGCGATTGAGTTGGTGACAACTGCACACTATGCCCGCGTGCTGATCCGTCATCCGTTCCCCAAGCCCCGTCTTTTCCATTGTAACATGGGAGGCGAAGGAGTCCAGAGGGCGACCGCAGACTTCGTCTGTTTCCATTGCCCTCTGGAACCCGCGGAAAAGACCAATATCATAGGAAAAGGCAGCCGCATCCCCTGCGCCTAATCGTTCGCGCGGGGAATTTTCTATTCCCCAAAACGACAAAAAAGCGCCCTTGACTCTCGCGAATCAAGGGCTAATAGGAATCCGGCAGCGACTTATCCTCCCGGGCCGTGTCCAGCCAAGTACTTTCAGCACTGGAGAGCTTAACTTCTGTGTTCGGGATGGGAACAGGTG